>Ga0209512_1000862_pt1 | contig 43026 bp, 38 predicted proteins | sample frozenSSSSmetaG_FD_184142 | JGI IMG/M metagenome (GOLD analysis project Ga0209512, IMG submission 184142) | Glacier valley bacterial and archeal communities from Borup Fiord, Nunavut, Canada, to study Microbial Dark Matter (Phase II) -... | ecosystem: Environmental > Aquatic > Freshwater > Ice >...
AAGAACACCAGCAACACGACGCCGAAGAGCGTCGGGATCATCTGCCAGAGGCGCCGGATGAGATAGGCGGTCATTCGCGAAGGGGCGCGTGGCGAAGGGAGAATGGCCGCACCGCGGCGAGGCCGTGAGTCTAAGGGCTCGTGAGAGACTGATCGGCATGATGCGAGTGGCTGCGATCCTCCTGGCGAGTGCCGTCTCGGCACATGCTGCTGCGCCCGTGACGCCCTCGGGTCAGGCCGCTCCGGTCGTTGCCGTGGCGGCGCCTGCGGCCGGCGCCAAGGTGTTCCGCTATGCGTTTCGGGCTGCCGAGACCACCTTCGACCCGGCCTCGATAACCGACCTCTATTCCTCGATCATCACGGCCAACATCTTCGAGGCGCCGTACGAGATCGAATTCCTGGCGCGGCCGATCCGCTGGCGGCCGTCGACGGCCGTGACCCTGCCCGAGGCGAGCGACGACTTCAAGACCTTCATCGTCCGCCTCAAACCCGGCATCTACTTCACCGACGACCCGGCCTTCAAGGGCAAGCCGCGCGAGCTGGTCGCGGCCGACTACGTCTACAGCATCAAGCGCCATCTCGATCCGCGCTGGAAGAGCCCGCGCCTCTCGACCGTCGAGCAAGAGGGCTTCGTCGGGCTCGACGTGCTGCGCAAGGAGGCGCTGGCCGGCAAACCGTTCGACTACGACCGCGAGGTACTTGGCCTGCGCGCGATCGATCGCTACACGCTGCAGATCAAGCTCGAGAACTCCGACCCGCGGCTGGTCAACATGCTGAGCGACCCGGCGGTGGTCGGCGCGGTCGCGCGCGAGGTCGTCGAGGCGTATGGCGACCGCGTCGGCGAGCACCCGGTCGGCACCGGCGCGTTCAAGCTCGCCGCTTGGAAGCGCAGTTCGCGGATCACGCTGGTCAAGAACCCCGGATACCGCGACGTGTTCTATGCCGAAGAAGCGCCCGCCGACGACCCGGTGGCGCAACAGGCGGTGGCACGGCTCAAGGGGAAGAAGCTGCCGATGCTCGACCGGGTCGAGGTCAGCATCATCGAAGAGGCGCAGCCGCGCTGGCTGTCGTTCCTCAATGCCGAGATGGACATGCTCGAGCAGGTGCCGGAAGACTTCACCGCCGTCGCCATCCCGAACGACAAGGTCGCGCCCAACCTCGCCAGGCGCGGCATCTACGCGGTGCGTTACCCGCGCGGCGACCTCTGGCAGTCGTACTTCTCGATGGAGAACCCTCTCGTCGGCGGCTACACGCCGGAGAAGGTCGCCTTGCGCCGTGCCATCGCGCTGGCCGTGAACACGCCGCGCGAGATCACCCAGGTGCGGCGCGGGCAGGCGATCGTGGCGCAGCAATTCATCGGGCCCGGCTCGTCGGGGTTCGATCCGGCGCTGCGTACCGAGATGGGCCAGTTCAGCCCGGCGCGCGCGATGGCCCTGCTCGACACCTACGGCTGGGTCGATCGCGACGGCGACGGCTGGCGCGACCAGCCCGACGGCTCGCCGCTCGTCATCGAGTACGCGACCCAGCCCGACAACTTCTATCGCCAGATCAACGAGCAGTGGAAGAAGAACATGGACGCGATCGGCATCCGCATCGTGTTCAAGATCGCGCAGTGGCCCGAGAACCTGAAGGCCGCGCGCGCCGGCAAGCTGATGATGTGGGGCGTGGGCCAGACCGCCGGCCCCGACGGCGGCGACTTCCTCAAGCTCGGCTACGGGCCGAGCAAGGGCCAGAGCAACCTGGCCCGCTTCGACAACGCCGAGTACAACCGGCTGTTCGAACAGCAGCGTTCGATGCCCGACGGCCCCGAGCGCGACGCCGTGATGGCACGCGCCGAGCAGCTCATGCTCGCCTACATGCCCTACAAGGTGCACGTGCACCGTATCTACACCGATCTGGCCCAGCCCTGGGTGGTCGGCTTTCACCGCAACGTCTTCATACGCGATTTCTGGAAGTACATCGACATCGACACCGCCGAGAAGGCGAAGCGTTCCCGATGAAGAACAAGATCCTGCCTCGAACCCCCGCTTTTCGCGCCGATCGCCGTCGCGCGGGCGGCGCGGTGGCCGCCGCCGCGCTCGGCGCGGCATGGCCCGGCGCCGTACACGCCCAGGCGGCGGCGCCCGCCTCCTCGCCTGCGTCGAAGCAGAAGGTGCTGCGCTACGCCTTCCGCGCTGCAGAGACCAGCCTCGACCCGGCCAAGATCAACGACATCTACTCGCGCACGCTCACGCCGCACATTTTCGAAGCCCTCTACAAGTACGACCCGCTGGCCCGGCCGATCACCATCCGGCCGCTCACCGCTGCATCGATGCCCGAGGTCTCGGAAGACTTCCGTACCTGGACCATGCGCATCCGGCCCGGCATCTACTTCATGGACGACCCCGCCTTCAAGGGCAAGCGCCGCGAGCTCGTGGCGCAGGACTACGTCTACAGCTTCAAGCGCTTCGCCGACCCGGCCAACCGCAGCCCGGTCTGGTCGAGCATGGTCGCCGACGGCTATGTCGGCCTCGAAGCGCTGCGCAACGAGGCGATGGAGCGCAAGAAGCCGTTCGACTACGACAAGGAGGTCGAAGGCGTGCGCGCGCTCGACCGCTACACCCTCCAGATCAAGCTCGTCGAGTCGAAGCCGCGCTTCATCGAGAACTTCGCCGGCAGCGATCTCTACGGCGCGGTGGCGCGCGAGGTGGTCGAGTTCTACGGGGACCAGATCGACGCGCACCCGGTCGGCACGGGCCCGTTCAAGCTCGTGCAGTGGCGGCGCAGCTCGTTCATCGCGCTCGAGAAGAACCCCGACTTCCGCGTGATGCTCTACGACGCCGAGCCCGCCGCCGACGACGCCGAAGGCCAGGCGCTGCGGGCGCGGTTCAAGGGCCGGCGCTTGCCGATGATCGATCGCGTCGAGATCTCGATCATCGAGGAAGACCAGCCGCGCTGGCTCTCGTTCCTGGGTGGCGAGGCCGACTTCATCGAGCGCGTGGCGTTTGAGTTCATCAACAACGCGATGCCCAAAGGCAAGGTTGCTCCCAACCTGGCCGGGCGCGGCATTCGTGGCTACCAACAGGTCGAGCCGGTGACCACGCTCAACTTCTTCAACATGGACAGCCCGATGGTCGGCGGCTACGCGCCGGCAGACGTGGCACTGCGCCGCGCCATCGGCCTCGGAATGGACACGCCGCGCGAGGCGAGGCAGTTGCGCAAGGGCCAGGCGATCCTCGCCCAGACGCCGTTGATCCCGTTCACCGGAAGCTACGACCCCTCGATGCATACCGAGTTCGGCGAGTACGACCCGGCTCGCGCGAAGGGCCTGCTCGATCTCTACGGCTACGTCGACCGTGACGGTGACGGCTGGCGAGAGCGCCCGGACGGCTCGCCTCTGTTGCTCGAGATCGCCACGCAATCCGATCAGCAGCAGCGCTCGCTCGACGAGCTGTTCAAGAAGAACATGGATGCGATCGGCATCCGCACCACGTTCAAGGTCGCGCAGTGGCCGGAGAACCTCAAGGCAGGCCGCGCCGGCAAGCTGATGATGTGGTCGTACGGCCTCTCGGCAGCAGGCCTCGACGCTTTGGGCACATTTGCCAAATACGACAGCACCCAGATCGGCGGCCAGAACATGGCGCGCTTCAAGTTGCCGGCGATGGACGCGATCTACAAGAAGCTCGATTCGATCCCCGACGGCCCCGAGCGCACAGCGCTCTTTCTGGAGGCGATCAAGCTCTCGGTCGCCTACATGCCCTACAAGTTCCGGCTCAACCGCATCGTCACCGACATGTGCTATTCCAAAGTCGTCGGCTATCGCCGGCCGATCTTCTGGCAGGAGTGGTGGCACTACGTCGACATCGAGCCGGCGGCTGCGCCCGGGACGAGGGCCTGAATCGATGAGCATCGACCCCACGCGTCGCCGCTTGAACGCTGCCGGTGCCGCAGTGTTCGGCGGCATGGCCGCTTGGCGATCAGCGCAAGCCGACGAGAACCGCGACTCGGCGGGTTCGAACGTGTTGCGCATCCTGTTCGAGTCGGCCGAGACGGGCTTCGACCCGGCGCAGGTCAGCGACCTGTACTCGCAGCGCGTGTGCGCGCACATCTTCGAGGCTTTGCTTGGCTACGACCCAGTCGCGGTGCCGGTGCGCCTTGTGCCGCTGACGGCCGAGGCGATGCCCGAGTTCTCGGCCGACTTTCGCGTCTGGACGGTGCGCCTGAAGAAGGGCGTGTTGTTCGCCGAAGACCCCGTCTTCAAAGGGCAGCCGCGTGAGCTCGTGGCCGCCGACGTGGTCTATTCGTTCAAGCGCGTCTTCGATCCCGCCACCAAGAGCCCGTTCTATTCGACGCTCAACGAAGAAGGCATTCTCGGGCTGGACGATCTGCGTCAGCGCGCGATCAAGAGCAAAGCGCCTTTCGACTACGCAGCTGAAGCGCCTGGCCTGCGCGCGCTCGATCATCACACCGTGCAGTTCAAGCTGATGGCAGCGCGGCCGCGCTTTGCCACCACGCTGGCCTCGACCTACTACGCGCCCGTCGCGCGTGAAGTGGTCGAGACCTACGCCGCCGACATCATGGGCCACCCGGTGGGCACCGGGCCGTACCGGCTGAAGAGCTGGCGACGCAGCTCGCGCATCGTGCTCGAGAAGAACCCGAGCTATCGCGACGTGCGCTACGACGCCAAGCCTGCCGAAGACGATGCCGAAGCGCAAGCATGGGCGCGCAGGTTCAACGGCCGCAAGCTTCCGCTCAACGACGGCGTCGAGATCTCCGTCATCCTGGAGTCGCAGCCGCAATGGCTGGCATTCCTGAATGGCCAGTTCGACTTCTGCCGAATCCGGCCCGAGATCGCGTTGATCGGCGCACCCGGCGGGAAGATCGCTCCCAACATCGCCAAGCGCGGCATCCGGCTGCAGCGCTACCTCAACAGCGACGTCGCACTCTCCTACTTCAACATGGAAGACCCGGTGGTGGGCGGCTACACGCCGACCCAGGTTGCACTGCGTCGGGCGATCAGCCTGGCCTACAACATCGACTATGAGGTTCGCGTCATCCGGCGCGGCAACGCCATCGCCGCCCAGACGCCGGTCATGCCGCACGTGTACGGCTACGACCCGGAGTTTCGCACCGAGAACAGTGCGTACGACCCGGCCCGCGCCAAGGCGCTGCTCGACACCTACGGCTTCCTCGACCGGGACGGTGATGGCTGGCGCGAACGTCCTGACGGTTCGCCGCTCGTCATCACGATGGCGACCGAAGCCACGCAGGCCGACCGCCAGTACAACGAGAACTGGGTCAAGAGCACGGCCGCGATCGGCGTGCGCATGAAATTCGAAATTGCTCAATGGGCCGAGCACCTCAAGGCCTCGCGTGCGGGCAAGTTGCAGATGTGGTTCCTCGGCGACACGGCGACGCAGCCCGACGGCCAGGGCGGAATGGAAACGATGTACGGGGAAGCTTCCGGCGAGGCCAACCTCGCGCGATTCAGGAACGCCCAGTTCGACGCCATCTACCGGCGCATGCAGGGCATGCCCGACAGCCCCGAACGCGCCGAGCTGTTCAAGCGCGCAAGCGAGATCGTCGTTGCCTACATGCCGTACCGCATTCACTGCCACCGCATCTACAACGACTTCACCTGGCCGTGGATTGAGGGCTATCGCCAGCCGTTCTTCCGTAACCAGTGTTGGCACTACATCTCCGTCGACGGGTCGCAGCGCGCCAGAGCGCTCGCGGCTTGAGCGAGTGGGTCGGCGGCGGCGTGGCGTTCGCGGCATTGAAACGCCTCGTCGCCAGTGCCGGGGGCGGCGCTCCTGTGTTTGGCCGATGCGGCAGCAGGGCTGCCTGACGACCAGCGGGCCAACGCTCCGGTGACGCCCGGCAGCGCGGCTTGGGACGCGGTGATGTACTCGCCGTTCCGCCACGGCGACTCGTTGAGCCATGCTTCCGCCGATCTGATGTCGCGCTGGCGGCAACCCGAGGTGGCGACCGGCCTGCGCCGGGCGCTTCTGCTGGCGCAACTGCGCATGGCCGGTGGAGTGCTGCCCCTGCCAGCGCCCGAGGCGAATGTGCGCAGCCTGTGGAGCCCGGGCATGCCGATGCCGAGCGTCGACGAACTTCAGCTCGCACTGCGCAAAGCATTCGATCGCGGCCTGGTGCTCTCACCAGGCGGGGCCGCCGGAGCTGCCGCCCCAGATGCTTCCTGTTGCAGCGCCGGGGGTCCCGGGCTTCTGGCGCGTCAGCGACAGCAGGCGCGTCGTGGTCTCGCTCAGCGTTCGCAACACCGCCGTGCTGATCTTGGCACCCGGCCGGCTAAACGCCGAGGCCGGCTGGACCGGAGTCTCGCAGCCGGTCACGTTCGAGTGCGCGTTGCGTGTCAAGGAGCCGGGACTGGCGCCCCAAGCATCCGCCGCCATGATCTGTACGAGCGACGACCCGCTGCCGCCTGTGAGTCGCTGGAGGGACCGGTGGGAGTGGCGGCCCCCGCTGCTCATTAGCGAAGCCTGCCTCGACGCACTGGCCACGGCTCTTGCGAACCCGGCGTCCACGCAGTACGTCAACCTGGCAACCTAGAAGGCCAGCTGCACCGACCAGGGCAACTGCGGCGATGAGCAGCTCAGTCACAGGCGCAACGCGCCGCGGCCAGCCGTGCAGCGGCGGCCGCCGAACAAACCGCCCGCGAGGCCGAGCAGAAGGCGTATGGCATGCGCGAAGCACACGACAAGCGGCTTCGGGGCATCGTGCTCGTCGTCTCGGTGATCGTCGGGCAGGTCGTCTTCGTGGCGCTCGCGCGAACCACAGGAAGCCTGGTGCCGCCGTGCCTGCTGGTGATGGGCGGCAGCGTCGTCGTCTCGCTCTTTCTGGCGCGCGCCGCACGCGGCATCGGTTTGTCGGAGACGATCGCGCCCGACGCCGGCGGCATGGCCGCCGGCCCGGCTACAGCGGCAACTCGGTGAAGTAGCGTCCGCCGTGGTAGATCAGCGGCTGCGCGCCGGCGCGGCTCGCGCAGCGCTCGACCTCGCCGACGAAGATCACGTGGTCTCCCTCTTCGTAGCGGCTGCGGTTGAAGCATTCGAATACCGCGGCTGCACCGTCGAGCAGCGGCACGCCGGCCACGCCTTCGCGCCAGGCGATGCCGGCGAAGCGGTCGACTTCCTTGCTGGCGAAGCGCTCGGCCAGCGCGTGCTGGCCCGCCGCCAGGATGTGCACCGCGTAATGCGAACCACGCTCGAAGGCCGGCATCGAGCCCGCTTGGCGCGAGAGGCTCCAGAGCACCAGCGGCGGCGCGAGCGAGACCGAGTTGAACGAGTTCGCAGTCAGGCCGATCGGGGCACCCGCCGCGTTGCGCGCGGTGACGATGGTCACGCCGGTGGCGAAGGTGGCGAGCGCGGCGCGGAACTCGCCGATGCTGAAGTCGGGCGCCTGCACACTCGGTAGTCGGTCCATGGTCACGATTGTCGATGCAGCCCAGCGCGCGCGCAGGCGCTCCCTAGAATGCCCGGATGACGCCGCCTCGAAGCGCTGCTGCGAGGGCCGGCGCACGCCTCGACGCCGCGGCCATCCATCGGCTTGCCGCCGTCACCGTGCTCGGCTTCGCCTCCGGCCTGCCGCTCGCGCTGTCGGGCCAGGCGATGCAGGCCTGGCTCGGCGCCGAGGGCGTCGGCCTCGCGACCATCGGCTTTCTCACGCTGGTCGGCCTGCCCTACACCTTCAAGTTCCTGTGGGCACCCTTGATGGACCGATTCGAGCTGCCCTGGCTCGGCCGTCGCCGTGGCTGGCTGGTGCTGACGCAGCTCGGTCTGGCCGGCGCGCTGGCCTGGATGGCGGCCACGCCGCCTTCGGGCGCGATCCAGGCGTTCGCGCTCCTCGCCGGCCTCGTCGCCTTCATCTCGGCCTCGCAAGACGTTGTGTCCGACGCCTACAAGGTCGACCTGCTCGCTGCCGACGAGCGCGGCCTCGGCTCCTCGCTCAACGTGGTCGGTTACCGGCTGGCGATGGTGGTCTCGGGCGGCATCACGCTGATCTGGGTCGACCCGGCGCAGGGCAGCGGCTGGACCTGGCCCGAGGTCTACCGCGTGATGGCGATGATCATGGCCGGCACCGCGGTGATCTCGGCCACGCTGCTGCCGCGCGTGGCCGAAGTGCGGCCGCCGGCGAGCGCCGGTCGCAACGATGTGGTGGGCTTCTTCGCCGTGATGGCGGCCGTCGCCGTCGGCTACCTGATCACCGACTGGCTCGTGCGGCCGCTCGTCATGGGCATTACCTCGAGCGAGCCCGCACGGCGCTGGCTCGACCTCGCGGTGCTGCTCGCGGGCATCGTCATCACCTTGCCGCTGGGGGCGTGGGCCGCCCGCGCCGCGAAGTTCGAAACGCTCATCGGCGGCTTGAGCAACTACTTCGCGCAGCCCGGCGCAGCGCCGTTCCTCGCCTTCATCGTGCTCTACAAGCTGGGCGACGCGTTCGCCGGCTCGCTGATGACGCCGTTCCTGCTGCAGGGCATGCACTACGGCCCGGCCGAGGTGGGCGTGGTCAACAAGGTGATCGGCCTGTGGCTCACGATCGGCGGCGCGCTCGTCGGCGGCGCTCTGATGCTGCGGCTCGGCCTGTGGCGGTCCCTCTTCGTGTTCGGCGTCCTGCAGATGGCGAGCAACCTCGGCTTCTGGTGGCTGGCCGTCAATGGCCGCGGCGTGCTGCCGGGCCTCGTGATCCCGGCCTTTGACTGGGGCTTCGTCAAGCTCGCCGCCGCCACGCCGGTCGACGGTGGACTGCTGCTGGTGATCGCGGCCGAGAACATCTCCGGCGGCATGGGCACGGCGGCCTTCGTCGCCTTCCTCATGAGCCTGTGCAACCGCCGCTTCAGCGCCACCCAGTACGCCCTGCTCAGCGCCTTCGCCAGCGTGGGCCGTGTCTGGGTCGGCCCGCTGGCCGGCGTGCTCGTGCTCTCGATCGGCTGGCCGACGTTCTTCGTCGTCTCGACGCTGGCTGCGTTGCCGGCGCTGGCGATGCTGTTGGCGTTGAGGGCGGCGATCGAGGCGCTGGGGCGGGAAGAAAGCGCGGATTGAGCTCGTCGGCGCCGCCGCTGCTCAGGCGCAGATGAAGCGCAAGGCCGAAAGGCCAGGCAAGAAGAAGTAGCCGCCGCCCACGGTTTGCGTGTAGGGGCCGAGGCCGGCCTCCTTCTTTCCGGACGGCGCGCCCGGCGTGGAAAAACTCCCGCCAGTACCGCCGCCGATGAGCGGATCGCGCTGGTTCGACAAGTCACCGAAGCCCGAATCGGCGATCCAGCGCTGCTGCACGAACTCGAACTGCCGATCGAGATCGGCGTTGCAGGCGACGAAGAAGATGCCGTGGCCGCATTCTGCTTGCCGAGCTTCGTCACTCCCGCAGGCCGGCGCGTCAGGTTGCTTGCAGGCGGCATCGGGCCGGCGAAACGGGCGCCCCCTGCGCAACAGGCGATGGAGCTTGGAAGCGGCGATGCCGGAACCCACGTCGTGCCCCAGCGTGTCGCGTGGATTGGCACGGCGGATGTGTGCGCCGCGAGGGCAATGGAAGCCCGGCGTGTCAGCGGTGCGAAAGCGAAAGTCGTCGAAGTCGCTCGGGCTGTTCTTGGGCCACCAGAGAGGCGTACCGACCGCATCCCGTCTGCGCCCGATCATCTTCTCGGCCAAGCTCGGCGCGCTGAGCATGCCCGGTTCGGCTGGCGGCGTGGTGCTCATGTGCAACGCCTTGAACGGCTTGACGAATTGCTCGATCTGGCGCACCGCCAGATAGCTTCCGTTGAAGCCGAAGCGAACCAGCTCCTTGCGCGGATTGGCCGGCGAGCCGGACCAGCCGACGACATCGGGGCAGTACGTGAGCTCGCCGTATTCGTTGCGATGGCCGAGCACGAATTCGCCGGGTGCGATCAGGCGATCGGCCGGCCCGGTGGCCGCTGCCGCGTTCAAAGGCGGTGGCCCCGCTTCGCGAAGGTCGCGCACCACCGGCTGAGCGAGCGCATCGCGAAACCCGAACGGCTCGAACGAGATCGCCTCGCCAGAGGCCGCGGCCTGCTGGATGTAGCTCGGGCAGCTCTCGAAGGCGATCGCGCTCATTCCGTCTGATGCAGTGGGCGCGCGAAAAGCCGGAACGAATGGCGTCTGCGCTGCCGTGATGTCGGCCGGGAACTGCGAATAGTGGACGACCAGGACGTGGACGGGCCGAGCCGCGGTCGTCGCGGGCGCGTCGCTCCACGACCATGCGTCGCGCTGCTCGTCGCGCAATACGCCCGCGCGCAGCGCGCTTCCCATGCCGCTGCGGAACGGGGTCGGGAACGGGAACTCGGAAGACTCGACGAGACCGAGGCATTGCAACCCGGCATTGCTGAACGCCACGACCACGCTCTCGCGCAGATCGCGATCGCTGGCTGAAGCCGCGTCGATCTGGCCGGCCGTATGCACCAGACCCTGCTCGAGCAGGCTGCTCAGCCACGCCTTCGCGGGCTCGGGCCGGTCGACGGTGAGCAGCCAGAACCGGCACTGCCGAAGGCGCGAGAAGCCGGTGCGCAGCAACGCCTGAATGTCATTGCGCTCCTCGTTGATCGGCAGCGTCCGCTTCATGATTCGATGATCCTCATGATCCTGTCGTTGTTGACGACGTTGCGCTCGCCTGCCAGCGCTTCGCGCAGCGCCGTCGCGCGCTCGATGTCGGGCAGACCGAGGCGGTAAGCCTCGAAACGAGCCAGGTGGGGCAGCATGCTGTCGCGCGCGTAGGCCTTGAACCACTGCTCGCACTTCACGCCGCGAAACAAGCCCAGACGCGTGGGTGGAAAGGCGCGTTCGACGACGGAGCCGTCGGCGCGCTCGCGCTTGTTCAGGGTCGTGCAGTGCCAGATCGCGTTCAGCCCGGTCGACGCGCCGTTGATGAAGTCGTCGAGGTAGCCCCCCCACTTGCCGTCGAAGTTGCTGCAGAAGATGAGCCGCCGTCCGTTGTCGACGATGTGCCAGTGCGCGAAGTGGATGCCGGGCGCATCACCCAGGCGCCCCTCGGTGTACACCACGCGGCCGAACCAGGTCACGATGCGCAGCCAGACGAGCAGGCTGAGACGGAACAGCGGCACAGGCCGGCGAATGTCGACCAGACTGATCATGTGGGCGACGCGGTCGTCCCGGGCGAGCCGGGCTTCGGCTGCTTCGATGGCGGGATCGATGAGTTGCGCTCGGGCGATCTCGTGCGGCCGCCAAAGGCCGAGGCGTTCGTAGCCGGCCGTCGCGGCACTGGCGAAGGTGGCGGGAAGCGCGCGGCGGCTGCTCGCCAGCAGCACCAGCACCGCCACGGCGATCGTCGCAGCCCAGCCGATCGAGACACGTTCGCGCCAGGCGGCCGAGATCAGGTCGTGCAGCGAACTTGCCGCCGGTGCGAACGCTGCACCGAGGGTCGTCCCGAAGCCGACCGCGGCGTGCATGACGAAGAGCGCCGCCAAGGCGAGCCCCACGCAGATGCCGGCCGCAGCCGTCAGCCCTTCGTAGAGTGTCGCAACCGGCTTGGCATCGGCCCGCGACAGCTCTTCCATCCACGCCGGAACGATTCGCCGCAGGGGTGGAACGAAGAAGCGCAGCAGCGCCCACGACAGCACGAGCACCGCCAACCCCAGGCCGAGCGCGCCCAACCAGGGCAACAGTTCGAGCAGATGCGTGCACAGCGCTTCGAGGTGGCCCGCCACGGCGCGCGGAGTGGGCGCCGTCAAGTGGTGCGCGGCCCAACCGAAGATGCTTTGCAGGAGCCACATCGCCAGCGCGAACGCCACGACCAGCGTCGCGACCCATTTCGTCAGCGCCCGCGGTTGGCGCCAGTAGGAGCGGGGCCAGACTGACAGCGCCCAGTCGAATCGCGGCTGGCGAAACACGTCTGCGGCGATGGCGGATGCATAGGAACCCGCGGCAGAGCGTTCGGCCGCGGTTGCCAGGCTGGCGGCGGTCAACGAAGCACGGAGCAATGCGTCTTCGTCGAGGATCTGCGCAACACAGCGATCGCGAGCGCCCACGAAGCCACCGTCGGCCACGCTCACGTTCCGCAGCAGATGGGCGCGCAGCCAGGCCACCCGGTCTTGATCGGCCGGGCAATGCGAGCCGTAGACGTGCCACAGCGGCACGAACGCCGCTTGCACCATGGCGGTGATCGCATCGACCGGGCGCAGTCCTTCGTCGACCACGATCTCGAACAGCAGCGACAGCGGCGCACCAGCTGCCGCGCCAAAGGGTGCGGGCAGCAAAGCGAAGGCGGCGAAATGAATGACGTGGGTTGTTTGCAGGGCGCGGAACAGGGCCAGCTCGGCCGCTTCGACGTCGAGCCCGGTCGTGGCCAGCGCCGGCGAGATGATGCACAGCATCTGCTCACGAACGACACGCATCACGGGGCCTTCACGCGGTCGACCACGGCCACACCCAACCCTTGCCGCCGCCGAACTCGAGCGGCATCGACTCGACCATCGGGCCGTCGTACTTCATGCGCCAAGGCGAAGGCCAGCGTGGCTGCCGAATGCAGGGCAGTGACAGCACGCCGATCATTGCGCTGACCAGGATGTCGATGGCCCGGTCTCGCCCTGGGCAGCGCCGCTCGCCGTAGCCGAACATGAGCGTGCGTTCGTCGCGGTCGAGCCAGGGGCGGGCGGGATCGTAGGCGTCGCTGGCCGAAACGACGCGCGGATCGAACATGGCGGAGATCGTGATCATGGTCAGCGAACCGCCTCCCTTGACGACCGGGCAATGCCCGGAACCCGCATCGAACGTCGTGTCGCGCGGCACATCGCGGCCGAGCACCGGAAAGACGGGCCGGAACCGCATCAGCTCGAGCACATGCAGTTCCACGAGCTCGCGGAAAGCAGCGTCGGTCCACACGGCGCTGCCGAGCACCTCGGCCTTGGCGCGCAGGTTGTCGTACTCGGCTCGCCGTCGCAGCAGTTCGAAAACGATGAGCGCGCCGGCCTGCACGGTCACCGGGTGCGAAACCCAGGCATAGCCGACACCGTCGCGCTGAACCGTTTCCTGGCCGGCGGCAGGACTCGTGTTCTGGCTCCTGGCGTGGGCCGCGAGCGCTTTTGCGGCAGCGGGCTGTCGATTGAGAAGGTCTCCGGCGCGACGGATGCGCCGCTTCAGCGATGCGGCCGCGGCTTCGGCCCGCATCTGCACCGGGGCGGGCGCTGCGCCGCCGGCGAAGAGCTGCGCGCCCACGTGACGAAGCTCGAGCATGTACTGGAACTTTTCGGCGTCGTCCGCCGCCTGGGTGAAGCGATCGCCGGCGATCGTCCCGGCAGCGTCGCCAAACGCGGGCAGCGCGGCGCGCAGCACGATCCACATGAGGTAGTCCCGCACCAGGTCGAACTGCGCTGAGCCGCCGGCCTGGACGGCCTCGATCCGCGTGCGCGCCTCGGCCGCGCTCGATTCCCGGACACACGCGCGGGTGGGCATCATCTCGAGAAACAGCTCGCGGTCGGCTTTGTATTGGGCGTCGGGATTCATGCCGATCAGGAAGTTGCCGGCCACCAGGTTCGGACGATGGGTCGTGTTCAGGAAGCTGTCGGTGCGCCGCAAGGCCTGCGTGACCGCACTGTTGCGCGCAGCGAAATGAAGCAGTCCGCCGAGCCCGGGCCAGCGCCGTATGACCGCGCCGAAGGTGCGCCAGAACGACGGGTGGCGGTTCAGTTGGCACAGCAACCAGAAGGCCAGCCGCCGGGAGCCGGGCAGGCCCGGATCGGCCTTCATGAGCGGATTTCTTCGGTGCTGCCTGCTCCGGGAGCACGGCTGACGCGAACCCCGGCCGCAACTTCGGCTCTTCGTCGTGCCGAGCCGTCGACGTAGAAGCGCATGTCGCAGGCCGCAGCGTGCCGGCCGGTGTCTTCGAACGCCGCGATCGCTTCTTCGGCGCGGCCGGCGGCCACGAGCGCCTCGGCCAGGCCGGACAAAGCCTCGACGTGGTGGCCGTGCTGCTCCCCCGACCAGGCAAAGCGCACGGCCTCGCGGCTCGCCTCGATCGCTTGTTCGTGGCGACCCCGCAGCGAGAGCGCCAAGGCGAGGTTGTGGCGCATGAAGAACTCGCCATACGTTCCGCCTGCATCGTGGGCGCGCCCGGCAAAAGCCCCCTCGAGCAGCGCTTGCGCTTCCTCCGCGTCGCCGGCTCTTGCCAGTGCACCCGCAAGCATCGCCACCACGCACGGATAGAGCGTCGGAACGTCGAGCGTCTCGCACATGCGAACGCTTTCGCGCATGAGAGCCACAGCCTTGTCGATGCTCCCGCGCTCGACCCACATCTGGGCCTGCACGAAGTCGATCAGCCCGCGCGAGTACGGGTGGTCCAGCTTGTTCAGATCGCGATAGGCCTCGTCGCAGATCTCCTGCGCCGCTGCCATCTCGTCGCAGCGCCAGAGCGAGCTGGCGAGAAAGGACTGGAGATTGACCGACGGGATGGTGGCCCACCTCGACATCAAGCGCGGCTGCTTGAGCTCGGCCGCAAATTCGCGTTGCAGCCTGCGGCCGTCGTCGATGGCCTGCCGGTAGCGGCCGAGGCCGTGGTTCATCATCAGCCGTACCTGCTCGGCGGTCATCAGGAGGTTGCGGCGCTGGGCCAGCGCGCCGGCAGCGCTGGCCTGCTCCGCATAGACCAGGCCTTCCGAATACCGGCCCCGCATCCACAGGAATGCGGCGAGCTGCGACGACACGGTGGCCATCCGACGGTGATCGCCGAGTTGTTTTGCCACGGCATCTGCACGCTGCAGGTTGAGCAGGATCTCGTCGAGCTCGCCGAGCGGCATCTGCGCGCCGAGTGCCTCTTGGCGCAGTGCGATCTCCAGACGCAGACGCGTGTCTTCGGGCTCGACGTGGCTGAGTGCCTCGAGACCCACCATGAAGAGATTTTTCCCTTCCCGGTTGGCCGAGCGAGCGATGGCGCGGGTGATGGCCTTGACCGCGTAGGTCACCGCTTCGACCCAGTCTTCTCCACGCACCGCGTGGTGGGTCAGCACCGTGGCCCGATCGATGGCGCTGTCGCCCAAGCTCTCACGCAACGCATGGAACGCCCCGCGATGCAGCTCTTTGCGGCGCGGGCTCGTCAGTGCGCTGAGAACGGCCTCTTGAACCAGAGCGTGCCGAAATCCGTATTGCTTGCTGGTCGGCTGCCCCGGCATCTCCTTGAGCAGGCCGGATGCCACGCAGGATTGCAGGTCGGATTCGACGCCGCTGCCGGCCCGCTGCTGCATCAGGCCGATCACGTCTGCCGAGATCGGTTCACCGAGGATGGCGGCCGCTTCGAGACTTGCCTTCGCGCTGTGCGGCAGACGATCGACCAAGCCCGCGATGACGGCCACGATCGAGGCCGGTATCCGCAATTCCGCCGAAGCGCGCGCCAGGCGATAGTCGCCCGGAGGCCCGATGAGCGTGCCTTCGTCGATCAGCGTGATGGCCAGCTGCTCGAGAAAGAAGGGCTTTCCGTCGGAGCGTTCGACCAGGGCCGAAACCACCCCCGCGAGCGACGCATCGCTGCCGACGATCGAGCGTGTCAGCGACACCATGTCGGCCTCGCCGAGCGGTGCCAGGCGTTGCTCCACGAACCAGCCGTAGTCCGACCAGCGATGCGGTGCCTTGCCGCGGTAGCTGGCACACACCATGAAGGGGTGGCCCTCGAGCCGCCGGATCAACGACTCGAGCAGCCGTTGACTGTCGTCGTCGGCCAGGAACAGGTCCTCGATGACGAGCAACAACGGCTTCGTCTGCGCGCGTTGCTGGACGAGCCAAGCGAGCGCGTCGCCGATGCGCCGACGGCGGTGCTTGGGCATCATCGACTGCCATTCCTCGTTCTCGACGTCGAGGCCGAGAAGATCGGAGAAGGCGTGCAGGTGGCCTTCTCCGTCGCTGCCCCAGGGTTGCAGGAGTGAATGCATCGAAGGCTTGGGCGGCGATCCCTGTGCTGCCGCGTGGGCATCGGTCTGCAACAGCGCCTTTGCGAGATCGGCGGCGAGCGAATATGGACTTTCGCTCAGGTAGGCGCGCGCATGGACGGTGCGCACGTCGAAAGCCGACGCGACGGGACTCGCACAGAACTCTGCGAGCAGCCTGGATTTGCCGACCCCCGCATCGCCCTGCAGACCGACCACCTGCAGCCGACGCGTGAGGACGCGATTGGCAACGTCGCTCAGGTTGCGCAATGCCAGCTCGCGACCGACGAAGGGAGCCCAGCGTCTGCGTCGGGTCAGCGGCGCCGCGGCCGACTGCGCGTCGGACAGTGCCAGCTCGTGCAGCTCGACGCTTTGCCCGAAGCCGCGCAGCGCGTGCGCTCCCAAGGGCGTCGAAGCGAGCTGATCGCTCACGTGCCGCCACGTCGCCTCGCTCAACAGGACCCGGCCAGGCGTTGCGAGCTGTTCGAGGCGGGACGCGAGGTGCACGGTAGGCCCGTCCGCGCGGTAGTAGGAGCCAAGATAGTCGGCGACCAAGCCGACCACCGCTTCGCCGGAATGGATGCCCACCCGCAGAACCATGCTCGATGCATTCGCGTGCCCTTCCGGCACGGCCGAACGAACCCGCTCCTGCATCGACAACGCGGCCAGGCAGGCACGCAGCGGATGGTCTTCATGGGCGACGGGAGCGCCGAAGAGCGCGAGCAGGCCGTCTCCGCGACGCTGGCTGACCGTGCCGCCGTAGAGCTCGACTGCGTCCGACATCAGGCGCAGGGCGCGATCCAGGTATTCGCGCGCCGACTCCGGGTCGAACTCGGCCACGCGCTCTGTCGAGCCGCAGAGATCGACGAAGAGAACGGTGATCTGCTTGAGTTCGCTGTGCCGGCCGCGCGGCATGGTCGACCGCGGGCGTGCACCGCGTGCCCTGCCGACCGCCGGGCTGTCGGGCGCGATCGGTTCGGCGGCGAGCGCTGAACCGCAGCCAGGGCAAAACGCATGACTGCGAGAGCGCTTTCGCCCACAGGTGGCGCAAGCGCTCAAGAGTTCTTCCCGTCGTCCCTGGCTTTTTTGCCCAAACACTCGCGCCCTCTTGAGAGTGCTGCCGTGGCAGGTCTGTTCGCAGGCCCGCCTCGGGCTGCGGCGAAAAATGTAGCAGCCCCTTGCTGCGACCGCACATCTTTCGACATGGCCGGGCCCTCGAAGCTCGACGAGCCGGTCAAAGCGCCAACTGTGGGCACAAGCGTGAGGTAAATGATGTCGCAGGCTTCCAGCGCAGCACGCCCTTCACCGGCGGCAATACCGACACCTGCCGCACCAGTGCGCGGATGCTCTCGGCGCCGGTCTTGATGCGCATGCTGCCGATCTGGCTGCGGATGGTGGAGACGGCGACGCCGAGCTGCAGGGCGATCTGGGCTGGCGGCACGCCGTTGCACAGGGCCACGAGCACGCGGGTCTCGGCGCCGGTGATGCCGTAGCCGCGGGCGAAACCCTGCACCGAGAGCGATTCGCAGACGGCCCGCTTGCCGAGGACCACCAGCACGGCTCGCGGGCCGGCGTCGGCGGCTTCGAGCGGAATGACGGAGATGCTGGCGCGCTGCGCGTCCTTGCCGAGCGTCACGAGGCGGCGCATGCCGCGCAGGGCGGCGGCGGTCACGGCGTCGTGCAGAGGCGCCACGTCGCGTGCGAGCTTCGGGCGGAGTTCGCTGCCGAGGAGCTGGAGCGGATGTTCTTCGTCGAGTTCCACGCGCGCCGCGTCGTTGATATGGACCACGTTCATGCCGTCGAACAGGAGGACGATGCCGTAGTCGAGCTCGTCGAGCGCTGCCGCGAGCCACTGCCACACCGCTGGCGGCACGCTCTCGCTCGCCATCAACTGAGCCCCCGCGACGACGTTCGGATTGAAGCGGGCGGCGGCGGATGAAGTGGCGAGCGAGGTGAACATGGCGTTTCCGATCGGGAGTGGTGCAACGAGAGAACACTCGTCATGCCCGGAAGGTTAGGAATCGACGGCCGCCGGGTCAGTTGAAGAAGGCCGGCTGGCGATGTGACTTATTCACATCGCCGCGCGACAATTCCGTGGATGCGAAAACCGCCGGTCACGCCCGATGTGCTCGATGTCGGCCTGCTGAGAGATATCGCCCGGCAAGGCGGAGTCAAGCCCTACCCGTCGTATGCGGTTCTCATCAACGAAGGCGACTCCTCCGATTCGGTCTACATCGTGTTGAGCGGCCGCGTGAAGGTCTACTCCACGAATGCCGAAGGTCGCGAAGTCGTGATCGCGACGCACGGGCCGGGCGAATACGTGGGCGAGCTCTCGCTCGACGGCGGCGTGCGCAGCACCTCGGTGATGACGCTCGAGCCCACCACCTGCTCGGTGGTGAGCGCTGCCAACCTGCGCGAGTTCATCGCGGCGCATCCCGACTTCGCCTCGCACCTCATCCTGAAGCTGATCCGCTCGGTTCGCCAGGCGACAGAGAGCGTCAAGAGCCTGGCACTCGAAGACGTCTACGAGCGCGTCGTGCGCCTGCTGGCCGATCTCTCCGACCCCGAGGAAGACGGCCGGCGCCGCGTGCGCGAGCGGCTCACGCAGCAAGACATCGCCGATCGGGTCGGCGCCTCGCGCGAGATGGTCAGCCGCATCTTCAAGGACCTCACGGCGGGCGGCTACATGGCTGTCGAGGCCAGCCGGATCGTGGTGCTCAAAAAGCCCCCTGCCGGTTGGTGAAGGCGACCGGGGGCGCCTGCAGCGGCGTGAATAAATCGCACTCGCGGGGCGCATTGCTTCACTGAAGCGAAACCTCGAACTTCCCAGAATTCCCCTCGCCGCTGCGCTCAGGCAGAGGCGATTCGCTGGGGAACGACATGAAGCAGAAGTTCAGGTTCAGAGCCCATCTGGACGATGGGTTGTTCGTGGTGCTGATCATGGCCGCGGCCGCTGCTTCGGCGGCGCTCGAAGCCGGAGCGCTGTTCGGTGGCATGCGCACCGGCCAGGCGCAAGCCGACGCACTCGCGCAGGCTCAGCAGGCCAGTGCGCCGAAGCTCGCGGTCGCCTCGCATGCGTCGAGCGACGACACGCTCGTGATCTCGGCGATCTCGCGCGCCACGCGCTGACCGCGAGCTCGCTCAGGTGGCCAGCGTGCGCAGCAGCCAGCGGCCGAGGTCGGCGATCTCGGCCGCGCACACGGAGTGCGGCATCGGGTACTCGTGCCACTCGAGCGGGTGGCCGAGTGCCAGCAGCACGTCGCGCGACTGGCGTGCGCGGGCGATCGGGATCACCGCGTCGGCGGTGCCGTGCGCCATGAAGATGGGCACGTCGTGGTTGGCGCCGTGCCGCTCCGCCTCGGTCTTGGCCGCGATCGGCAGGTAGCCGGAAAGGCACACCAGGCCGGCCAGCCGCTCAGCGTGGCGCAAGCCCGTCATCAAGGTCATCGCGCAGCCCTGGCTGAAGCCGGCGAGCACGACGCGCGCCGCCTGCACGCCGCGCGACTTCTCGCGCGCGATCAGCGCCTCGACCTGCGCCTGCGAAGCCCGCAGACCAGCTTCGTCTTCACGTCGCTCGGCCGCATCGAGCCCGAAGATGTCGTACCAGGCGGGCATCACGTGGCCGCCGTTGATCGTCACCGGCCGATGCGGCGCGTGCGGGAAGACGAAGCGCACCGGGCCGGCCGCAGCGAGTTGCAGCTCGCGGGCGACGGGCACGAAGTCGTTCCCGTCGGCGCCCAGGCCGTGCAGCACGATCACGCTGGCTTTCGGGCCGGGCGCAGTCTCGATCTCGATGGCGTCAAGGTCCATGGCAGTTCCTAGTTGAGGTCGAGCGCCCGCCGGCCGCCCAAGGGCGCTGGCGCCCCCTCCCCGGCGGGCAGCGAACGCAGAGAGCGCGAGGCTCCATCCTAGAGGTTGAAGTCGTAGTCGATGACGAGCGGCGCGTGGTCGCTGAATCGCTGCTCGAGGTAGATGTGCTCGGCCACCGCCAGCGCGGCCACGCCGGGCGTGGCGAGGTGGTAGTCGATGCGCCAGCCGACGTTCCTGGCGCGCGCCTGGCCGCGGTTGCTCCACCACGTGTACTGCTCGGGATGCGGGTTGAGCGTGCGGAACACGTCGACGAAGCCGAGCTCTTCGAACAGCCGCGTCATCCATGCGCGCTCCTCGGGCAGGAAGCCGCTGTTCTTGCGATTGCCGCGCCAGTTCCTGAGGTCGATCTCGTGGTGCGCGATGTTGATGTCGCCGACGACGATCACCTCGCGCTCCTGCGCCAGCGCGTGAAGGTAGGGGCCCATCTTGTCGAGGAAGCGGAACTTGGCCGCCTGCCGATGCTCGCCCGAGGAGCCGCTCGGAAAGTAGCAGCTCACGATGCTGAGCCGCGGCATTGCCTTCCTGCCGGCCCGATCGAAGCGCGCCTCGACGTAGCGGCCTTCGGCGTCGAACTCCGCGTCGCCGAAGCCGAGCCGCACCGCGCTCGGGCGCTTCCTGCTGTAGAGGCCCACGCCCGAGTAGCCTTTCTTCTCGGCGTAGTGGAATCGCCCCTTCATGCCCGCCAGCATGTCGAAGCGGCCTGCCACCACGTCGCCCTGGGCCTTGAGCTCCTGCACCCCCATACAATCAGCGCCCACCCCTTCGGCCCAGGCCTCGAAGCCCTTGGCGGCCGCCGACCGGATGCCGTTGAGATTCAGCGAAACGAGTCGGAACACAGGCACCGCCCGATGACGACCCAGCCCAGCGCAGACCACTCGCTCGCACGCGAGTTCGTGCAGTTCGCGGTGGAGGCAGGGGTGCTGAGGTTCGGCGAATTCAAGACCAAGGCGGGGCGGCTGTCGCCGTACTTCTTCAACGCGGGCCTGTTCGACGACGGCGCCAAGCTCAAGCGCCTGGGCGAATTCTATGCACGGCGCCTGGCCGCGTCCGGCATCGCCTTCGACATGCTGTTCGGCCCGGCCTACAAGGGCATCACGCTGGCAGCCACCATCGCGATCGCCCTGGCCGAGCAGGGCCGCAGCGTGCCGTTCTCGTACAACCGCAAGGAAGCAAAAGATCACGGTGAGGGCGGTGTCGTCGTCGGTGCCCCGTTGCGCGGCCGCACCGTGATCGTCGATGATGTGATCACCGATGGCGCCTCCAAGCGCGAGTCGGTCGAGCTGCTTCGCCGCGAAGGAGCCGAGCCGGTGGCGGTACTCATCGCGCTCGACCGAAAAGAACGCGGCGGGGCTGGAGACAACCTTTCGGCACGTTCGGCCGTTGAAGACTTCGAGCGCGACTTCGGCCTGCCCGTGGTCGCGATCGCCACCGTCGCCGATCTGCTCGACTACCTCGCCACCGATGCCCACCCGTCCCTCGCCGCGCACGCCGGAGCGGTCGCCCGCTACCGCGATCGATATGGCGTTTGAAGCCGCGCGGCCGCGTTGCTGGATCGGGCTGGCGATCGCCGCCGCGGCCCTCGCGCTGCCGGCGCTCGCTCAAGCGGAGGGCGCGCCCGGCCCCAGGATCTTCTCGTGCAAGGACGCCTCGGGCAGGTCGTTCAAGTCGGATCGCCTGCTGCCCGAGTGCAAGGAAGGCAAGGTTCTCAACAGCGACGGTTCGGCCAAGGGCGACATCCCGCCGCCGCTCTCGCCGGAAGAGATCGCGCAGCAGCAGGAATGCGAACGCAAGAATGCCGAATTGCTCTCGGACCAACGCGACCGGATTCGCCGTGACCGCACGCTGATCCTCAAGTTTCCCAACGAGCAGAAGCATCGGCTGGCGCGCGAGAAGGCACTCGACGACGTTCGCAAATCGGTCAAGCTCTCCGAAGACCGCATCGGCCTGCTGCTCGTCGAGCGCAAGCCCCTGCTCGAGGAGGCGGAGTTCTACCCGCCACCGGCCAAGCTGCCGCCCAAGCTCAAGCAGGCGCTCGACAACAACGACGCCTCGCTCGGGGCGCAGAAGTCGCTGGCGCAGAACCAGCAATCGGAAGCGGTGCGCATCAACGGCGTGTTCGACGCGCAACTCGCCTATTTGCGCAAGCTGTGGGCCGGCACGCAGCCGCCGCCAGCGCCTATCCCGAGCTGCGCCATCGGCGGGCCGATCCGCAAATAGCGCGGCGCGGCCTCAGCCGAGCTTCTTGCGCAAGACGGCGGCGACGAGCTCCGGGTTGGCCTTGCCGCGGCTGGCCTTCATGGCCTGGCCGACCAGCGCGTTGAACGCCTTGTCCTTGCCGGCGCGAAACTCTGCCACCGACTTCGCGTTGAGGGAAAGCACCTCGTCGCAGAGGCGTTCGATCTCGCCGGTGTCCTGCATCTGGCGCAGCCCCTTGGTCTCGATGAGCGAGTCCACGTCGTGGCCGTCGCCCGACCACATCGCGTCGAGCAGCTGACGCGCGGCAGCGTTCGAGATCGTCTGGTCGGCCACGCGGCGCACGAGAGTGCCGAGCGCTTCCGCCGGCACTGGATTCGCTGCGTCGCTACCGGCTGCGTTGACGCGCCGCGAGATCTCGCCCGAGATCCAGTTGGCGACCAGCTTGGGGTTGCCGCTCACCTTCGCGGCCGCTTCGAAGTAGGCAGCCGTGACCTTGCTCTGCGTCATGCCTCGCGCGTCGTACTCGCCGAGCGCGTAGTCGCGCTGGAAGCGCGCCGCCATCTCGCGCGGCAGCTCGGGTTGGGCGGCTCGCAGGCGTGCGATCCACTCGGGCGAGATCGCCAGCGGCGGCAGGTCGGGGTCGGGAAAGTAGCGATAGTCGTGCGCGTCTTCCTTCGAGCGCATGGCGCGCGTCTCGCCGTGCTCGGGGTCGAACAGCACCGTCGCCTGCTGCACCGCGCCGCCGTCTTCGATCAGGTCGATCTGCCACTGCACCTCGTAGTCGATCGCCTGCTGCATGAAGCGAAAGCTGTTCAGGTTCTTGATCTCGCGGCGGGTGCCGAAAGACGCGCCGGGCCTGCGCACCGAGACGTTCGCATCGCAGCGAAAGCTGCCCTCCTGCATGTTGCCGTCGCAGATGTCGAGCCAGGTCACGAGCGTGTGCAGCGCCTTGGCGTATTCGACGGCTTCGCCGCTCGACCGCATGTCGGGCTCGGTCACGATCTCGAGCAGCGGCGTGCCGGCCCGGTTGAGGTCGATGCCCGACCAGTCACCGTGAAAGTCGAGCGGCGCGCTGCCGCCGTGATCGTCTTCGCCGTTGCGCGGCACGCCGTGGATCGACTTGCCGGCGTCTTCTTCGAGGTGCGCGCGAGTCAGGTTCACGCGATGCGCCACCTCGCCGACGAAGAACTCGACCGAGCCGCCCTGCACCACCGGCGTCTCGTACTGGCTGATCTGGTAGCCCTTGGGCAGGTCGGGATAGAAGTAGTTCTTGCGCGCGAAGATGGAGACCGGGGCGATCGTCGCGCCCACGGCCAGGCCGAAGCGAATGGCCCGCTCGACAGCGCCGCGGTTGGCCACCGGCAGCGTGCCGGGCAAGGCGAGATCGACCGCCGAGGCCTGCGTGTTCGGCGCCGCGCCGAAAGCCGCCGACGAGCCGCTGAAGATCTTCGAGCGGGTCGAGAGCTGGGTGTGGGTCTCGATGCCGATGACGACTTCGTAGCCGCGAATGAGGGCCGGTGGCGTGCTCATGCAACGCTCTCCGCCGGTGCCCGCGTGTGCCAGTCGGTGGCCTGCTGGAACGCATGCGCGGCGTGCAGCAGCGTGCCTTCGGCGAAGTAGTTGCCGATGAGCTGCAGGCCGACAGGCATGTCGTCTGCGCCGAAGCCCGCAGGAACGCTCATGCCGGGCAGGCCGGCCAGGCTGGCGGGCAGGGTGAAGATGTCGGCCAGGTAGTTGGCGACCGGGTCGTCGTTCTGCGCGCCGAGCGGCCAGGCGACGGTGGGCGCCACCGGGCCGGCGATCACGTCGCACTCGCGAAAGCAGGTCTGGAAGTCGTCGGCGATCATTCGGCGCAGCTTTTGCGCCTGCAGGTAATACGCGTCGTAGTAGCCGTGCGAGAGCACATACGTGCCGATCATGATGCGGCGCTTGACCTCGGCGCCGAAGCCCTCGCTGCGGCTTTGCTTGTAGAGACCCGCGAGGTCGGCGTAGTGCTCGGCACGGTGGCCGTAGCGAACGCCGTCGAAGCGGCTCAGATTCGACGACGCCTCCGCCGGCGCGATCAGGTAGTAGACGGGAATCGAGAGCTCGGTGCGCGGCAGCCTCACGTCGACCAGCTTCGCGCCGAGTTTCTCGAGCTCGGCAAGTGCGGCACGCAGGGCTGCCTCGACATCGCTCGCCAGCGCGGCCGGGAAGAACTCCATGGGCACGCCGATGCGCAAGCCCATCAGCGGCTTGGCCGCCGTCGCGCCGGCCCGCATGTGGCCGATCTCGGCGTGGTAGTTCTGGGGCGGCCGGTTGGCGCTGGTTGAGTCGCGCGCATCGAACCCGCTCATCGCGCCGAGCAACAGTGCGCAATCTTCAGCGCTCTGCGCCATCGGGCCGGCCTGATCGAGGCTCGAGGCGAAGGCGATCATCCCGTAACGAGAGCACACGCCGTAGGTGGGCTTGATGCCGGTGATGCCGCAAAAGCTCGCCGGCTGACGGATCGAGCCGCCGGTGTCGGTGCCGGTCGCCGCGGGCATCAGTCGCGCCGCCACCGCAGCGGCGGAGCCGCCCGACGAGCCGCCGGGGACGCGGCCCGTGTCCCACGGATTCTTCGTCGCCTGCCAGGCGGAGTTCTCGGTGCTCGAGCCCATCGCGAACTCGTCGCAGTTGAGCTTGCCCAGGCTCACCATGCCGGCTTCTGCCAGGCGAGCGACGACGGTGGCGTCGAACGGGCTGCGATAGCCGGCCAGCATGCGCGAGCCGGCGGTGGTCGGATGGCCACGCGTGACGAAGATGTCTTTGTGCGCGACCGGCACGCCGAGGAGCGGGCCGCTCTCGCCGGCAGCGCGGCGTGCATCGGCGGCGCGTGCCTCCGCCAGCGCGGCTTCGCCATCGATGGCCAGCGCGACGCCGAGATGTTGGTGATCGGCAAGGCGTGCGAGCAGATGTGTCGTGATCTCGGCGCTCGAGATTTCGCCGGCGACCAAACCGCGACCGAGCGCGGCCACGCCGAGCGTGTGCAGGGCGTCGCTCACTCGATCACCCGTGGCACGAGGTAGAGGCCGTCTCGAACGGCGGGTGCGCTTCGCTGGTTGGCCGCGCGCTCGTCGTGCTCGGTGACGGCGTCGTCACGCAGGCGCAGGTGGGCGTCGGCCACGGCGGCGAGCGGCGTGTAAAGCGGCTCCACGCCGCTCGTGTCGACCGCGCTCATCTGCTCGACGATGGCGAAGAAGGCGTTGAGCTGCACCAGCATGCGGCCTTCTTCGGCCGTGCCGAGATCGAGTCGTGCGAGCTCGGCGATGCGGCGTACGTCGAGAGGGGTCAGGGCCATCGGGAAAAAAGGAAGCGCCGAACGGGCCGGGAAGAGGGAAGAACCAGGTCTGTTGCGATCGGAATCGCGAGAGGCATGAGGTATTATCTATGGTTAATTCACAGCCCTCGCCGCCGCTGCGAAGGGCTCGGCGTCATCCGATTTCAATCGTTGCCCGAAGCCTCCGCGGGACGCCATCACCTCCACCATGTTCGGATCCTTTCGTCGCTATTTTTCGACGGACCTGGCCATCGACCTCGGCACCGCCAACACGTTGATTTACGTGCGCGGCAAGGGCATCGTGCTCGACGAGCCGTCGGTCGTCGCCATCCGCCACGAAGGTGGCCCCAACGGCAAGAAGACCATCCAGGCCGTCGGCACCGAAGCCAAGGCCATGCTCGGCAAGGTGCCGGGCAACATCGAGGCCATCAGGCCGATGAAAGACGGCGTGATCGCCGACTTCACGGTCACGGAGCAGATGCTCAAGCAGTTCATCAAGATGGTCCATCCGCGCTCGGTGCTTCGGCCGAGCCCGCGGATCATCATCTGCGTGCCCTGCGGTTCCACCCAGGTCGAGCGGCGCGCGATCCGGGAGTCGGCGCTCAACGCCGGCGCGAGCGACGTGTACCTGATCGAAGAGCCCATGGCCGCGGCGATCGGTGCCGGCCTGCCGGTCAGCGAGGCCAGTGGCTCGATGGTGGTCGACATCGGCGGCGGCACCACCGAGGTGGGCGTCATCAGTCTCGGCGGCATGGTCTACAAAGGCAGCGTGCGCGTCGGCGGCGACAAGTTCGACGAAGCCATCATCAACTACATCCGTCGCAACTACGGCATGCTGATCGGCGACCCGACGGCCGAGATGATCAAGAAGAACATCGGCTCCGCTTTTCCCGGCTCCGAGGTCAAGGAGATCGAGGTCAAGGGCCGCAACCTCTCCGAAGGCGTACCGCGCTCGTTCACGATCTCGAGCAACGAGATCCTCGAGGCGCTGACTGACCCGCTGAACCAGATCGTCTCGAGCGTGAAGAACGCGCTCGAGCAGACGCCGCCCGAGCTCGGCGCCGACATCGCAGAGCGCGGCATGATGCTCACCGGCGGCGGCGCGTTGCTGCGCGATCTCGACCGGCTGCTCGCCGAAGAAACCGGCCTGCCGGTGCTCGTGGCCGAAGACCCGCTGACCTGCGTCGTGCGCGGTTGCGGCATGGCGCTGGAACGCATGGAGCGCCTCGGCTCGATCTTCACTTCAGAGTCGAGCTAGTGATGGGACCTGCTGGCGCCGCACGGGTACGTTCGCTGCCCACCGAGGGAGCGTGGCCGGCCTTGGGGCAGCCCGAGGCCCAGCCGGTCGTGCCCCTCTAAGCGCGCCACGCCATGGCGCTCGGCACGCTCGACCACACGCCGCCGCCCTTCTTTCGCCAAGGCGCCTCGGCGCTGACCAAGCTCTCGCTCTGCTCGGCGCTCTCGCTGTTCCTGATGCTGGCCGACGCGCGCTTTCACGTCACGCAGCCGCTGCGCGCCAGCGTCGCCGCGCTGCTTTATCCGCTGCAACGCTCGCTGCTCGTGCCCGTGGAGGCGCTCTCCGGCGGGCGCGACTACATGGGCGGGCTGTCGCAGGCACTGTCTTCCGAGCAGGCCGCCAGGAGCGAGCTGGCGCGCCTCTCGGAGCGCGCGCAGCGCACCGACCAGCTGGCGCAGGAGAACGCGCGGCTGCGTGCCCTGCTCGAGTTGCGGCCGCAGCTGGCGGTGCGCTCGCAGGCCGCCGAGTTGCTCTACGAAGCCGCCGACCCGTATTCGCGCAAGGTGATCGTCGACCGTGGCCTCACCCACAACATCGTGCCCGGCTCGCCCGTCATCAACGAGCAGGGCGTGCTCGGCCAGGTGACGCGCGTGTTCCTCCAATCGGCCGAGGTCACGCTGCTTACCGATCGCGATGCCGCGATCCCCGTGCTCAACAGCCGCACCGGCGTGCGCAGCGCGGCCTTCGGCGGGGCCGGGCGCGGCCCGGGCCTGCTCGAGATGCGCTTCATGGCCGGCAACGCCGATGTGCAGGTGGGAGACGTGGTCACCACCTCCGGCGTTGACGGCGTGTATCCGCCCGGGCTCAAGGTCGCGACGGTGAGCGCCATCGACCGCAAGGCCGACTCCGGCTTCGCCCGCATCCTGCTGGTGCCCGCTGCGCTGGCCGACGGCGTGCGCCACGTGCTGGTGCTCGAACCCACCGGCGTGCAGATGCCGGCGCGGCCGCAGGCCGCTTCGGAGCCGGCGTCTGCCACGAAGGCGGGCAGGAAGGCGGCCAAGAAATGATCATGCCCCGGGCCTCCGACCAGCTCTTGATGCCGGTCAACCCGATCTTCGCGTGGGGCACGCTGATCTTCGCGTTCCTGCTCAACGCGCTGCCGCTCGGTCGCGCGCCGGCGATGCCGGATTTCGTCGCGCTGGTGCTCGTGTTCTGGAACGTGCACGAGTCGCGCCGCGTCGGCATCGGCGCGGCTTTCGTGTTCGGCCTGCTGATGGACGTTCACAGTGGCGCGGTGCTCGGCCAGCACGCGCTCGCCTATACGCTGCTGAGCTTTTTCGCCGTCACCATCCACCGCCGGCTGCTCTGGTTCACGGTGCCTTCGCAGGCGATGCAGATCCTGCCGCTGTTCGTCGGCGCGCAGGCCGTCTCGATGTTCGTGCGCGTGATCGCCGGTGGCATGTTCCCCGGCTGGTCGCTGATCCTCGCGCCGGTGTTCCAGGCGTTGCTCTGGCCGGTGGCCACGTGGCTCTTGCTGGCACCCCAACGCCGAGCCCCCGACCCCGACGAAAATCGGCCGCTATGACGTTCGACAGCACCGAGCCGCGACAGCCCCGAGCGGCGGGCCGCCCCAAGCCGGGCCCGACCCTCTCGGGGGGTGGGCCGCCGTACCCGGCAGACCGGGGGCTCCAGTGACCGAACTCCGCAACACCGAACACGAGATCTCGCGCTTTCGCCTGCGCGTGATCGCGGCGGCGCTGTTCGTGCTGTTCGCGTTCGGCCTGCTCGGCGCGCGGCTGGCGTTCCTGCAGATCGTCAAGCACGACGAGCTGCAGACGCAAGCCGAGAACAACCGCATCGCGGTGGTGCCGATCCCGCCCAACCGCGGCCTGATCCTCGACCGCAACGGCGTCGTGCTGGCCAACAACTACTCGGCCTACACGCTCGAGATCGCGCCGGCCAAGGTGGCCGATCTCGAGGCCACCATCGACCAGCTGGCGCAGGTGGTCGAGATCCAGCCGCGCGACCGCAAGCGTTTCAAGCGGCTCTACGAAGAGAGCCGCAGTGCCGAGTCGCTGCCGATCCGCACCAAGCTGACCGACGAAGAGGTCGCCCGCTTCACTGCCCAGCGCTTCCGCTTCGACGGAGTCGAGATCAAGGCGCGGCTGTTTCGCAGTTACCCGCTCGGCGAAGTCGGCAGCCACCTGATCGGCTATATCGGCCGCATCAACCCGGCCGAGAAGAAGGCGATGGACGACGACTGGTCGGAAGACGACCTCGCCAACTATCGCGGCACGGAATACATCGGCAAGCTCGGCGTCGAGCAGAGCTACGAGAGCGAACTGCACGGCGCCACCGGCTTCGAGGAGGTGGAAATGAGCGCCGGTGGCCGCGCCGTGCGGCGGCTGAAGAGCAGCCCGGCGACGCCCGGCAATGCGCTCGTCCTGTCGATCGACATCCGCCTCCAGGCGATGGTCGAGGAGTTGTTCGGCGACCGGCGCGGCGCGCTCGTCGCCATCGACCCGCGCAACGGTGAGGTGCTCGCCTTCGTCAGCAAGCCCAACTTCGACCCGAACCTGTTCGTCGACGGCATCGACGTCGAGAACTGGCGGGCGCTGAACGAATCGCCCGACAAGCCGCTGCTCAACCGGGCGCTGCGCGGCACGTATCCGCCGGGCTCGACCTTCAAGCCGTTCATGGCGCTGGCCGCGCTCACGCTCGGCAAGCGCACGCCGCAGCAGACGGTCTACGACCCGGGCTACTTCAACTTCGGCAACCACCGCTTTCGCGACGACAAGGAAGGCGGGCACGGCACGGTCGACATGTTCAAGTCGATCACTCAATCGTGCGACACCTACTACTACATGCTCGCCAACGACCTCGGCGTGGACGCGATCCACGATTTCATGTCGCCGCTCGGTTTCGGCCGCATCACCGGGATCGACCTGCAGGGCGAGGTCAAGGGCGTGCTGCCTTCGACCGAGTGGAAGCGCACCGTCTACAAGAAGAAGGAAGCGCAGAAGTGGTACTCGGGCGAGACCATCTCGCTCGGCATCGGCCAGGGCTACAACACCTTCACCATGCTGCAGCTGGCGCAGGCCGAAGCCACGGTGGCGGCAGGCGGGCGGCGCTACACCCCGCACCTGGTGCGCGCCGTCGAGAACTATGAAACCCGGCAGGCCAAGCCGCTGGCGATCACCGAGCAGCCGCCGCTCGCGTTCAAGCCGGAGCACGTGGCCTTCATCCACAGCGCGCTCTATGGCGTGACGCAGGAGGGCACGGCGGCCAAGGTGTTCGTGGGCGCACCGTACAAGTCGGGTGGGAAGACCGGCACGGCGCAGGTGATCGAGATCAAGGCAGGCGAGAAGTACAACGCCTCGCGACTCGACGAGCGCCATCGCGACCACGCGCTCTACACCGCTTTCGCCCCGCTCGACGAACCACGCATCGCGATCGCCGTGATCGTCGAGAACGCGGGCTTCGGTGCCGGCGCCGCTGCGCCGATCGCACGACGCGTGTTCGACTTCGTGTTGAGCGGCCAGTACCCGAGCGAGGCCGACATCGCCGCGACGCGGCTCGGCCAGTCGACGGTGCCGATCGGCACGCAGCGTCGGGTCGCCGACGTTCCGCTGCCCGGCAGCACCGTCGACGGCGCGACCACGGTGGCCAAAGCCACGCCGTGAGCCCGACATGAACGCCGTCTTCGAGCAGCCTTCGCTCTGGCGCCGCGTCAAGCCGGTGTGGAGCGGTTTCGACATCCCGCTCGTGATCGCGGTCGGCCTGCTCGCCGCGGCCGGCCTCGTCACGATGTACTCGGCCGGCTTCGACCACGGCAGCCGCTTCGTCGACCACGGCCGCAACATGGTGCTGGCGGCGATCGTGCTGTTCCTCGTGGCGCAAGTCCCGCCGCAACAGCTGCAAAGGCTCGCCATCCCGCTGTATGCCGTCGGTCTGGTGCTATTGCTCATGACCGCGCTGCCCGGCCTCGGCGTGACGAAAAAGGGTGCGACGCGCTGGCTCAACGTGGGCGTGGTGATCCAGCCCAGCGAGATCATGAAGATCGCCATGCCGCTGATGCTCGCCTGGTGGTTCCAGCGCCGCGAAGGCCAGTTGCGCGTGCTCGACTTCGTGATCGCCGGGCTGCTTCTGCTCGTGCCGGTGGCCTTCGTCGTCAAGCAGCCCGACCTCGGCACGGCCATCCTCGTGCTCTCGTCGGGGCTCTACGTGATCTTCTTCGCCGGGCTTTCGTGGAAGCTGATCCTGCCGGTGCTGCTGCTGGGCGCCGCCGCGATCACGGCCGTGGTGGTGAGCGAAGAAAGGATCTGCCAGCCCGACGTGAAGTGGCCGATGCTGCGCGACTACCAGAAGAACCGCGTCTGCACCCTGCTCGACCCGACGACCGACCCGCTCGGCAAGGGCTTCCACATCATCCAGGGCGAGATCGCCATCGGCTCGGGCGGCACCACCGGCAAGGGCTTCATGAAGGGCACGCAGACGCACCTCGAGTTCATTCCCGAGCGCACCACCGACTTCATCTTCGCCGCCTTCTCGGAAGAGTTCGGCCTCGTCGGCTGCGGCGCGCTGGTGCTCGGCTTCGTGTTCCTGATCTTTCGCGGCCTGATGATCGCGGCCGAGGCGCCGAGCGTGTTTTCCCGCCTGCTCGCGGGCGCCATCACGCTGAGCTTTTTCACCTACGCCTTCGTCAACATGGGCATGGTGAGCGGCATCCTGCCGGTGGTGGGCGTGCCGTTGCCCTTCATCAGCTACGGCGGCACGGCGATGGTCACGCTCGGCCTGGGGCTCGGTATCCTGATGTCGATCGCGAAGAACCGGCGGCTGGTGCAGAGCTGAGCGGCGCCGGTCCGCTGCCCGCCGCATCGGCCTGACCCGCGGCTTCGGCTTCGCCGGCGCGGGCGCGGGCGAAGAAGCGCACGGTGAAGAGCGCCCCCGGCGCGCCGATGCCGAGGCTGGCGCGAAACGGGTCGAGCCGGCGCTCGCGTGCCGGGCCCACCGATACGTCGGCACTGTGTCGCGAGGCGATCTCGCGCACGATGGCCAGGCCCAGCCCCGAGCCTTCGACGCCGCTGCCGAGCGCGCGATAGAACGGCCGGAAAACTTTCTCGCGTTCCGCTTCGGCGATGCCGGGCCCGGAGTCTTCGACCTGCAGCACGACGACTTGACCGAATGGATCGGGCAGCACGCGCACGGTGACGGTGCCGCCGCGCGGCGTGTAGAGCAGCGCGTTGTCGACCAGGTTGCGGATCAGTTCGCGCAGCAACGTCGCGTTGCCGACGACGCGCAGGGCGGGCCGCGCGGCCTCGCCTTCGAAGCCGAGGTCGATGCCTTTCTCGAGCGCGCGCGGCACGAAGCCGCGCACGGTGTCGCGCGCGAGCACGGCGATGTCGACCGGCCCGCTGTGGCCGTGCTCGTCGTCGTGCTCCACGCGCGCCATCGCCAGCAGCTGGTCGACCATGTGGGCGGCGTTCTGGCTCGCGCTTGCGATCTGCCGCAGCGAAGCGCGCAGTGCCTCGGGGTCGTGGTGGCCGGCCTCGATCTCGCGCTCGGCCAGCTCGGCCTGGGTGCGCAGGCCAGCCAGCGGCGTCTTGAGCTGATGCGCCGCGTCGGCCAGGAAATGCTTCTGCGCGCGGATCGATTCGTCGAGCCGGCCGAGCAGGTCGTTGATCGCCCGCACCAGCGGCGCCACCTCTTCCGGCGCGCGGATCTCGTCGATCGGGCTGAGGTCGCCGGTGTGTCGCCGCGCCAGCCGCTGCTGCAGTTCGTGCAGCGGCGCGATGCCTCGCGTGAGGGCGAGCCAGACCAGCAGCACCGCCAGCGGCAGCATCACGAGCTGCGGCAGGATCACGCCCTTGGTGATCTCGATCGCCAGGCGCGCCCGGCGCTCGCGTGTTTCGGCCACCTGCACCACCGGCGGCGCGCCCGCCAGCTGATCGAACCCGGGCACCGCCATCGCCGCCACGCGGACCGCCTGGCCGGCGAGCACGTCGTCGCGGAATTGCACTTCACCCGGCACGGCGCGGTCGTCTTCGGGCGCGGTGCGCAGCCCGGCCTCTCCGGCGAGCACTTCGCCGCGCAGACCGCGTACCTGGAAGTGACGCGAGTCTTCGTCGTCGGTGCGCAGGGTCTCGGCGGCGGCGGTCGACGGCGCGTAGCCGGCCAGGCCGATCTCGCGCTGGGCCTGCGCTGCCATGTCGCGCCCGAGCAGCCGCGCCGCCGCGGCGAGCTCGCGGTCGAACGGCTGGTTGGCCAGGCCCTGCGCCACCAGCCACGTGAGCGCCACGCTCAGTGGCCACAGCAGCAGCGCCGGCAGCAGCATCCAGTCGAGCATGCGGCCGAACAGCGAGCGCTGGGCGGGATCGGCCCTCTCTCGTGTCACGCCCGGCCATTTCACGCCCAGCCGCTTCACCTTCGCCGCCTCACGACGCGCTGCGCTCCAGGCAGTAGCCGAGGCCGCGCACGGTGGCGATGCGCACCTGGCCGTGCTCGAGCTTCTTGCGCAGGCGGTGAACGTAGACCTCGATCGCGTTGTTGCTGACCTCGTCGCCCCATTCGCACAGGCGCTCGACGAGCTGGTCCTTGCTGACGAGCTTTCCGGCACGCTGGAGCAGCACTTCGAGCAGGCCCAGCTCGCGCGCCGAGAGGTCGACGAGCTGGTCGTGGATGTAGGCGACGCGGCCGTCGGCGTCGAAGCTCAGCGTGCCGTGGCGGATGACGTTGGAAGCCGTGCCGAGTGCGCGCCGGGTGAGCGCCCGCACGCGCGCTTCGAGCTCCTGGAGAGAGAACGGCTTGGCCATGTAGTCGTCGGCGCCGAGGTCGAGGCCCATCACGCGCTGCTCGACGCTGTCGGCCGCGGTCAGGATCAGTACCGGCGCGGTCGAGCCGCGCGCGCGCATGCGGCGCAGCACCTCGAGACCGTGCAGGCGAGGCAGGCCGAGGTCGAGGATGAGCAGGTCGAACTCGTGCGCTGCGAGGGCGGCGTCGGCCTCCTCGCCGTCGGCCACCCGGTCGACTGCGTAGCCGCTGCCGCGCAGCGAGCGGAGCAGGCCGTCGGCCAGCACCTGATCGTCTTCGGCGATCAGCAGTCGCATCGCCGCAACCCTCCCCGCCCATCGGGGCGGGCCTCGTTCGCCCGTCGTGGGGGCGGCGCGAATCGCGTGGCTCGGCTACTGTACAAACATCCAGCCTTTGCTGATAATCCCCCAACCCTCAGGAGACTGCCCATGGACATGCCCGTCAAAGCCCTCAACACCGAAAAAGCCAAGGCCTTGCAGGCAGCGCTCGCGCAGATCGAAAAGCAGCACGGCAAGGGCGCCATCATGCGCCTGGGCGAAGGCGAGGTGCTCGAAGATATCGAGGTCGTTTCCACGGGCTCGCTGGGTCTCGACATCGCGCTCGGCGTCGGCGGCCTGCCGCGCGGCCGGGTCGTCGAGATCTACGGCCCGGAGTCGAGCGGCAAGACCACGCTCACGCTGCAGGTCATCGCCGAGATGCAGAAGCTCGGAGGCACCTGCGCCTTCATCGATGCCGAGCACGCGCTCGACGTTCAATACGCGCAAAAGCTGGGCGTCAACCTGCAGGAGCTGCTCATCAGCCAGCCCGACACGGGCGAGCAGGCGCTCGAGATCGTCGACGCGCTGGTGCGCTCAGGCTCGGTCGACCTCGTCGTCATCGACTCGGTGGCCGCGCTCACGCCCAAGGCCGAGATCGAAGGCGAGATGGGCGATTCGCTGCCCGGCCTGCAGGCGCGCCTCATGAGCCAGGCGCTGAGGAAGCTCACCGGCTCGATCAGTCGCACCAACACCATGGTGATCTTCATCAACCAGATCCGCATGAAGATCGGCGTGATGTTCGGCTCGCCCGAAACCACCACCGGCGGCAATGCGCTCAAGTTCTACGCCTCGGTACGGCTCGACATCCGGCGCATCGGCTCGATCAAGAAGGGCGAGGAAATCATCGGCAACGAGACCAAGGTCAAGGTCGTCAAGAACAAGGTCTCGCCGCCGTTCAAGACGGCCGAGTTCGACATCCTCTACGGCCAGGGCATCAGCCGCGAAGGCGAAGTGATCGACATGGGTGTCGAGCAGAAGGTGCTCGAAAAGAGCGGTTCCTGGTACGCCTACAACGGCGAGAAGATCGGCCAGGGCAAAGACAACGCGCGCGAGTTCCTGAAAGAGAACCCCGATCTCGCCGCCGAGATCGAGAACAAGGTGCGCGCAGCCGTCGGCATTCCGCTGCTGCCGGGCGCACAGGTCGAAGAAGCACCAGCGGCCAAGCTCAAGGTCGTCAAGGAAGCATGAAGACCGAGCGCTCGCTGAAATCGCGGGCGCTGCAACTCCTCTCCCAGCGAGACCAGAGCCGGCTCGAGCTGCGCCGCAAGCTGCTACGCCATGCAGCGCGCGAGCGTGCGGCGCGGCGCGAGCGTTCGGCGTCGCTCTCGGGCGTTGCGGGTGAAGACGACGACGATTCCGATCCATCGGCCGCCGCCGTTGAGGTCGACACGCTGCTCACCTGGCTCGAGGCCAACGGCTTTCTCTCCGACGCGCGCTTCGCCGAGTCGCGCATCCACGCACGCGCTGCGCGCTTCGGCAATCTGCGCATCCGCGGCGAGTTGGCGCAGCACGGCGTTGCAGCCTCGGCAGGCGCGGCCGAAACGCTGTCCGCTTCCGAACCGGCGCGCGCCGAGGTCGTGCGCGAGCGCCGCTTCGGGCCGCCGCCCGAGAGCACTGCGGAACGCGCCGCGCAGTCGCGTTTTCTCGTCGCGCGCGGCTTCTCGCCCGAGGTGATTCATCGCCTGATGCGGCGGCGCGCGCGCGCAGATTCCGAGGCCTGAACGCACCGGCGGCACGGCCCGCGCCGCCCTCGGGAAGGCCGGAATCGCGTGCTACATTCCTCGGCGCTTTTCCCGGGAATTCGGCCGGGCGCCCGCGTCAATTCCTGCTTTCCCAGGCACCTCCTCTCGATGAAGATCCACGAATACCAAGGCAAGGAACTTCTTGCCCGCTTCGGCATTCCCGTGCCGCGCGGCTATGCCGCTTTCAGCGTTCGCGAAGCGACCGAAGCGGCCCAAAAGCTCGGCGGCTCCGTGTGGGTCGTGAAAGCGCAGATTCATGCCGGTGGCCGCGGCAAGGGCGGCGGTGTCAAGCTCGCCCGATCCATCGAAGAAGTCGGCCAGCTCGCCGGTCAGATTCTCGGCATGCAGCTCGTCACGCACCAGACCGGGCCGGTGGGGCAAAAGGTGCGCCGCTTGCTCATCGAAGAAGGCGCCGACATCAAGAAGGAGTATTACGTTGCCGTGCTCACCGACCGAGCCACGCAGCAGGTCGCGCTGATGGGCTCGAGCGAAGGCGGCATGGACATCGAGGCCGTTGCACACAGCACGCCGGAGAAGATCGTCAAGGTGTTCGTCGACCCAGTCAAGGGCATGAGCGAAGCGGCGGCGCTGGAACTGGTCAACGGCATCGGCGTGCCGGCCGAAGCGCAGGCTCAGGCCGTCGACGTGCTGAAGAAGCTCTACACCTGCTACATGGAGACCGACGCTTCATTGGCTGAGATCAACCCGCTGATCCTCGAAGGCAGCAAGAACGGCGGCCCGCAGACCATCAAGGCGCTCGACGCGAAGTTCAACTTCGACTCCAACGCCATGTATCGCCATCCCGAGATCGCCGCCTACCGCGATCTCGACGAGGAAGATCCAGCCGAAATCGAGGCCAGCAAGTTCGACCTCGCCTACATCCAGCTCGACGGCAACATCGGCTGCCTCGTCAACGGCGCAGGCCTGGCGATGGCGACGATGGACACCATCAAGCTGTTCGGCGGCTCGCCGGCGAACTTCCTCGACGTGGGCGGCGGCGCCTCGGCCGAGAAGGTCACCGAGGCCTTCAAGATCATGCTGGGCAACCCCAAGGTGAAGGCGATCCTCGTCAACATCTTCGGCGGCATCATGCGTTGCGACACCATCGCCGAGGGCGTGATCGCCGCCTGCAAGGCCACCAACCTCACGGTGCCGCTGGTCGTGCGCATGAAGGGCACGAACGAGGAGCTCGGCAAGAAGTTACTCGCCGAGAGCGGCCTGCCGATCATCAGCGCCGATTCGATGGCCGAAGCCGCCAAAGCCGTGATGGCCGCGCTCAAGTAGGGCAGACATGAGCATCCTGATCGACAAGAACACCCGCGTCATCACGCAGGGCATCACCGGCAAGACCGGCCAGTACCACACGCGCATGTGCCGCGACTACGCCAACGGCCGCGAGTGCTTCGTGGCGGGCGTGAACCCGAAGAAGGCCGGCGAAGACTTCGAAGGCATTCCGATCTTCGCGACGGTGAAGGAGGCCGCGAAGAACACCGGCGCCACCGTGAGCGTGATCTACGTGCCCCCGGCCGGTGCGGCCGCCGCGATCTGGGAAGCGGTGGAGGCCGAGCTCGACCTCGCCATCTGCATCACCGAAGGCATCCCGGTGCGCGACATGCTCGAGGTCAAGAGCCGCATGCGCGAGCGCGAAGCCAAAGGCGGCAAGAAGACGCTGCTGCTCGGGCCGAATTGCCCCGGCCTCATCACGCCCGACGAGATCAAGATCGGCATCATGCCGGGGCACATCCATCGCAAGGGCCGCATCGGCGTGGTCAGCCGTTCGGGCACGCTCACTTACGAAGCGGTGGCGCAGATCACCGAGGTGGGGCTCGGCCAGTCGAGCGCGGTCGGCATCGGCGGAGACCCGATCAACGGGCTCAAGCACATCGACATCATGAAGCTCTTCAACGATGACCCGGGCACCGACGCCGTCATCATGATCGGCGAGATCGGTGGCTCCGACGAGGCCGAAGCCGCGCGCTGGTGCAAGGAGCACATGCGCAAGCCCGTGGTCGGCTTCATCGCCGGCGTGACCGCGCCGCCGGGCAAGCGCATGGGTCACGCCGGCGCTCTGATCTCGGGCGGTGCCGACACGGCAGATGCCAAGCTCGCCGTGATGGAAGAGAGCGGCTTCACCGTCACGCGCGATCCTTCCGAGATGGGGCGCCTGCTGAAGGCGCTGCTCTGAAGGCCGGCCGATGGATCTGAGCTCGGGCGCGATCTGGGGAGCGCTCGGCGCGATCATCGTCGCCAACATCCTGCTCTCGGGCGACAACGCTGTCGTGATCGCGATGGCGGCGCGCTCGCTGCCGCCGCATCAGCAGAAGAAGGCGATCTTCTGGGGCAGCGCCGCGGCCATCGTGCTGCGCATCGTGCTCACGATCGCTGCGGTGCAGTTGCTGCAGCTGCCCTATCTCAAGATCATCGGCGCCGTGGCGCTGCTATGGATCGGCGTTCAACTGCTGACCGACAGCGAAGAAGAGGGCGAGGTCAGGAGCGAAGGCACGTTGGGGGCGGCCGTTCGCACCATCCTCATCGCCGATCTCGTCATGAGCATCGACAACGTGATCGCCGTCGCCGGCGCTGCCGATCGCGCGCCTCCGCAGTACCGCGTGCCACTGCTGGTCGTCGGCCTCGCGCTCTCGATCCCGCTGATCATCGCCGGCAGCACGATGCTGATGAAGGTGATGGAGCGCTGGCCCATCATCATCGTGCTCGGCGCCGCGCTGCTCGGATTCCTGGCCGGCGAAATGCTCGTGACCGACCCGGCACTCGCCTCCTGGTTCGAAGCCCGGCTGCCGGCTGCAGACTGGGTGGTCGGTGCGATCGGCGCCGTGCTGGTGGTGGTCGTCGGCAAGTGGCTGCATCACCGCCAGCGCTCGACACTGGCGACCTGAGCGCCGCGGCGATGCACAATTCGGGTTGCCGCTTTCTACTGCCTTTTCCGTGCTGATGATGACGCTCGAGTTCCACTGCGCCTCCGACACCGGGCGGGCGCGCAGCAACAACGAGGATTCCGCGACCATCGACGAGGCGACCTCGCTCGTCGTGCTGGCCGACGGCATGGGCGGCTACAACGCGGGCGAAGTCGCCAGCGGCATGTGCACCTCGTTCATCAAGACCGAGCTCGGCCGCTGGCTGGCCGAGGCTTCCGAATCGGCCACCGACACCGACGTGCGCCGCGCAATGGACATCTGCGTCGACAACGCCAACCGCGCCATCTTCAACGCCGCCAACTCCAACCCGCAGTACGCTGGCATGGGCACCACGCTGGTGGTCGGCGTGTTCCGCGAGAACCGGCTGCTGCTCGGCCATGTGGGCGACTCGCGCTGCTACCGCCACCGTGCCGGCCGGCTCAGCCAGATCACGCACGACCATTCGCTGCTGCAGGAGCAGATCGATGCCGGGCTCATCACTGCCGAGCAGGCAGCGTTCTCTTCGAACAAGAACCTGGTGACGCGGGCGGTGGGCGTGGAAGACACCGTGCTGCTCGAAACGCACCTGCACGAGGTGCTGCCCGGCGACATCTATCTGCTGTGTTCCGACGGCCTCTCCGACATGCTCGACGACGACGCCATCGGTCAGCTTCTGCAGAGTTGCGACTTACTGCCGGAAGCGGCGAGCGCGCTGGTCGACGCGGCGAACGAGGCAGGGGGAAAGGATAATATCTCCGTGGTACTCGTGCGGGTGAGGGGCCCGGCGGGCGCTGCACGGTCGTGGTGGCCCTTTCGTCGCTGAGACTCATCGCTCCGGCGAGCCTCTCGCTTCTGCCGGGCGCAGGGCACAGAAGATCAAAAAATTCGAGGTCTGAAGCATGGGCAAGCTGGTCGTATCGCTCGACGGTGTGGTGATCAAGGAAGTCCAGATCACGAAAGACAAGACCACCCTCGGCCGCCGCCCCTACAACGACATCGTGATCGACAACCTCGCCGTCAGCGGCGAGCACGCCGTGCTGCAGATGGTGGGTGCCGATGTCTTCATCGAAGACCTCAACAGCACCAACGGCACCTATATCAACGGCAAGGCCGTCAAGAAGCAGCTGCTCGCCCACAACGACACGGTCGAGGTCGGCAAGTACAAGATCAAGTTCATGGCCGAAGAAGGCACGGACTACGAGAAGACGATGATCATGAAGCCGGGCGCCATGCCGCCCGGGAGCGCGGCGGGCGGCTACGCCGCCGGTCGGCCTTCGGCCTTCGGCACGCTCGGTGGCTCGCCCGCCTCGGGCAACGTCGGCCCGGCCACCATCCGCGTCATGAACGGCGCAGCCGCCGGGCGCGAGGTCGTGCTCACCAAGGTGGTCACCACCGTCGGCAAGCCCGGCGTGCAGGTCGCCTCCATCACCAAGCGGCCCACCGGCTACGTGCTCGCGCACGTGGAAGGCGCCGCCCGACCCACCGTCAACAGCACGCCGCTCGTCGGCGAGACCGTGAGCCTCAAGAACGGTGACGTGATCGAGCTGGCCGGCACGCAGATGCAGTTCGTGCAGGCGGCGTGAAGACGGTGCACCGCTAGCTGGAGGGCCTGTATGGGCTCGGCGAGCAGCACGACGAGCCGTTGGCAGATTCGTTGCGAGCTTCCCGAAACGATGCGAGCCGTAGTGCGCAAGCGCCTTCCACCACTGCGCCGGGCGCTCTCCCTGAACCCGCAAACGTTCGACCCGGTCAGGCAGGCGCTCCATTGAGCCGTTGCCCCGGCGCCCCCGGCCGAGCGTGAGCATTTCACGCCACGGCGCCGGCTGCGGGAGGCTGCCTTGCTGAACGCCTCAAATGCTGAATCGGCCCCTTGTGCCGAAGGCAGGTGCAGCCCACCATCCTGCTCCCGCTGCATCGTCGATGCACGCTGCCCGCCACTCACTTCCCCGCTCCCATGATCGTCCAGGTACTCGGTTGTTCCGGCTCCATCGCTGCTGGCTGCAGGACCACCTCGTTCCTGCTCGACGACGACGTGCTGGTCGACGCCGGCACCGGCGTGGGCGACCTGCCGCTCGACGCGATGGCGCGCGTCGAGCACATCCTCGTCAGCCACTCGCACCTCGACCACATCCTCTCCATCGGCCTGCTCGCCGACAGCGTGATGCGCGCGCGCCGCGTGGCCGGGCGCGGGCCGATCACCGTGCACGCACTCCCGGAAACGCTGGCCGCCCTGCGCACCCACATCTTCAACGGCGTGATCTGGCCCGACTTCACCCGCCTGCCCAGCGCCGAGCATCCGGTGCTCGCGCTCTCGCCCGTCGCCATCGGTGACGTGATCGAGGTGGCCGGCAAGCGCGTGGAAGTGCTGCCCGCCTCGCACACCGTGCCCGCCGCGGGCTTCGCCGTCGATGGCGGCGAGGCCGGCTGGTGGGTCTACACCGGCGACACCGGCCCCAACCCCTTGCTCTGGCAGCGCCTGCAGCAGATGAAGGTGGCACACCTCGTGATCGAGACCGCCTTCAGCGACGAAGAGCGCCAGCTCGCGCGCATCAGCCGCCACCTCTGCCCCGCCGCGCTCGGCCACGAGCTGCAGCTGCTGGGCGGCAGCGTCGACGTGCACATCACCCACATCAAGCCCGGCGAGATGGACGCGGTGATGAGCGAGATCGGCCGGCTCGGCTCGCCGCATCGGATCAGGGCGCTGGCGGTAGGGCAGGTGATGAATCTGTCGGCCGGCCCCGCGCGGGCCCACTGCTGAGCACCAATGCCACGATCGTGACGGAATGGGTCAGCAGTTATCTAGCGAAGTCGACCCGGACCAAGTTGGGTGACCGTTTGTGTCATGCCGAGCGATAGAGTTCACGTTTTTGGGTCCGTTCTGCATGGCACGGCCCCTGCAACAAAGAAGAAGTCTTCTTCCCACTTGTCCTATTCAGGAGTACCTATGAAGCGTTCTATCCAAAAGGGTTTCACCCTCATCGAGTTGATGATCGTCGTTGCGATCATCGGCATCCTGGCGGCGGTTGCGCTGCCGGCTTACCAGGACTACACGGTCCGGGCGAAGGTCTCGGAAATCGTGTTGGCAGCATCTTCATGCCGTACCGGTATCAGTGAAGCCGTGCAGACCACCAGCGTTCCCACACTTCCTGCCCTCTTTCTTTCGGGCGCTTGCTCGATCGTTTCGACTAAGTATGTGGCTTCCGGTAGCGCAAGCGACATCGGCGTGATTACCGTCGTGGGCAACGCTTCGAACCTGACGCAGCTCGGCACCGGTACGACCATTCAGCTGACGCCGATGGTCAGCGGCTCGCCACTGGCTGCCGGCGACGGCGGCAAGACCATCGAAGGTTGGAAGTGCGGCCCAGCGGCTACTTCTGGCATCGTCACGAAGTACCTGCCCTCGTCGTGCCGCGGTATTTATCCGTAAGTTGTTTTTGACCGCCACATAAAGGCGACAAGAGAAGCTTCGGCCGCACCCACGGGTGCGGCTCTTTCATTTTTAAAACGCGATGGATCAGGTTCAAGAACTGCCGCTCGAAGCGGTCTCCGGTCGATCCCTCAGCCGCCGAATCAAGGCACCCGCCCTGCACGCAGTGGTTAGTGCCGTCGTCGCAGCCCTGGCCGCAGCGCTGGTGTTCATCGCCTGGTACCCGCCCCCCTACAGCCGGCTCGCAGGCGGCCTGTCGCTCTTCCTCATCCTGGTCGGAGTCGACTTGGTCGTGGGCCCGGTGTTGACGGCGGTCGCTGCCGATCCGGCAAAGCCCCGGCGCGTCTTCCTGCGCGACCTCGCTGTCATCCTGCTCGTCCAGATCGCCGCGCTGAGTTACGGCCTCTACACCTTGGCGCAGGCCAGGCCCGTCATCCTCTCTTTCGAGTTCGACAGATTCCGCGTGCTGACGGCCAGCGACATCGACCCGGTCTTGCTCGCCGAGGCTCCCCCCGGATTGAAGGAACTGTCGTGGACCGGGCCCAGATTGGTCGCCATCGCCAAGCCGGCGAACCGCGCCGAGTTCCAGCGCTCGCTCGACCTCGCGCTCGGCGGCTACGACGTGTCGTACATCCCGAAGAGCTGGCGTGACTACTCAGCGTCTGCCGGCGAGGTCTGGAGCGGCGCACAACCCCTCGGGGCGCTGCTCAATCGCTATCCGGACCAGGCGAATGCCGTGGAGAAGATGGCTCGGGACGCCAAGCGACCGCTCTCCGATCTCGGCTTCGTGCCGGTGCTTTCGCGAACAGCCAGCGGCACGGCGGTGATCGCCCGGCCAGATTCACGCATCGTCGGCTTCCTGGATGTCGATGGTTTTCTTTGATCGCCTCGCGGCAGCGCCGGCCGGTGCCCGTTCATCATCCGCAACCAGCCCGGTACTGTCTCCGGCCGAGCGATGGTCACTCCTGTTTGTCGCTGTCGGGCTGATTGCACCCTGGTGGCTGCCCATGCGCGGCATGTCGATGGCCACCTTCTACAAGGAATGGGTCACGGTCGTCGCTCTCGGTTTCGCGGGCATGAGCCTCGTGCCTTCTGCCGAGCCTTTGCCTCGCGGACTGCTCCGGCACCCCCTCGTCTTGCTCGCCTGCGGGCTGGTCGCGGTGCTCGGGATTCAGGCCGTCGCTTTCGAAGGCGTCTGGCGGAAGGCTGCCTTGTCTGCGTTCGGCATGGTGTTCCTCTGTTACTGCATCGTGCTGGGGTACGAGATGCGGCGGCGCGGGCGCGGCTTCGACGTGATCGCCTTCTGCGTCCTGGCAGCGGCCCTGGGTTCGTGTGCGTTCG
>Ga0209512_1000863_pt1 | contig 42997 bp, 40 predicted proteins | sample frozenSSSSmetaG_FD_184142 | JGI IMG/M metagenome (GOLD analysis project Ga0209512, IMG submission 184142) | Glacier valley bacterial and archeal communities from Borup Fiord, Nunavut, Canada, to study Microbial Dark Matter (Phase II) -... | ecosystem: Environmental > Aquatic > Freshwater > Ice >...
TAGTGTCGTAACCAAATCATAAGCCTCGAATTTCGGGCATGGGAGTCTTTTCGGGCTTCCATGCCCACTTTTTTCCGCTGCTAAAGCATTGTGCTACAAGAACTCACGAAGTCTGGGACAGGCTCTATGGTAGGGTTTCACCCCATGGACAGCTCGCAGGACTGAACGGAAAATATTAAAACAGGATGGGCCACACCGGCTTCCATCCAACCACCCGCCCCGCTCCCAATCATGCCTGCTTCCCCATGCGAACCCGCCCGCCTTGTCATCGCCATGGCGGCTTCGGTCGGCGGATTGAACGCCCTTTCCGTGATCCTGAGGGACCTGCCCGCAGACTTCCCTGCGGCCATCGCCATCGTCATGCATCTTGCTCCGGATCACAAGAGCCTGCTCGCCGAGATCCTTAGCTGCCGCACCGAGCTGAAGGTGAAACAAGCGCAACCTGGCGACCAACTCTGCCACTCCTGCGTGTTCGTGGCCCCTCCCAACCACCACTTGTCCGTGGGCCGGGACGGCATCCTGTCCCTCTCCTCACCCACGGCGGAAAAAATCCATTATGCGCGCCCTTCTGCGGAACCCCTGTTCGCGTCAGTGGCGGAGGTCTATGGAAAAAACGCCATCGCGGTCGTCCTAACGGGTGGCGACGGCGACGGCTCGACCGGCGTGGGAATCATCAAGGATCACGGCGGAATGGTCATCGCCCAAGACCGGCCGACCTCGCAGGATTTTAGCATGCCGGAGACATCCATCGAGACCGGCGATGTGGACTTCATCCTGCCGCTCGAAGAAATCGCCCCCAAGCTGATCGAACTCGCAGCCGCCCGGATTCACCCCTGACCCCGCATTCCGGCGGGAAACTTTGTATTGCGACCGAGGCCCCGCAAGGACACCGTGTGAGTCCGCTCATCAGTCTTTCAGCTCACTCCATGGAAAAGAAGCCATCGCCCCCGCGCCGATCCAAAAAGTCCGCAAACGCCGTGCCTGAGGAAACTCCCGCGCCTCCGCCGAGCGTGAAGTTTCCCATCGTCGGCATCGGTGCATCGGCCGGCGGGCTGGAGGCCTTGGAGCAGTTTCTCGGTTGCGTCCCGGCGCGATGCGGCATGGCGTTCGTCGTCATCCAGCATCTCGATCCGACGCGCAAGGGAATGATGACCGAGCTGCTCCAGCGTGGCACGGAAATGAAGGTCGTCCAGGTGAAGGACCGCACCCGCGTGCGGCCGGACTGCGTTTACGTGATCCCGCCGAACAAGGACATGTCCATCCTCCACGGCGTGCTGCACCTCTTCGAGCCAGCCGCCGCCCGCGGTCTGCGGCTGCCCATCGACTTCTTCTTCCGCTCGCTCGCCCAAGACCAGCAGCAGACGGCCATCGGCGTCATTCTATCAGGCATGGGGACGGACGGCACGCTCGGCCTCGGCGAGATCAAGGAAAAGGCCGGGCTGGTGCTGGCCCAGGATCCCGCCACCGCGAAGTTCGACAGCATGCCGCGCAGCGTGATCGACGCCGGACACGCGGACATCATCGCTCCCATCGAGGAACTTCCCGGCCGGATCATGGCCTATCTGAACCGTAATCCCTTGCCCGCCGAACCGGAGGAGGCGCAGGACGAGAAGCTCCAGAGCGGCTTGGAAAAAATCCTCATCCTGCTGCGCACCCGCACGCGGCACGACTTTTCCTTCTACAAGCGGAACACGCTCTACCGCCGGATCGAGCGCCGCATGAGCATCCATCAGATCGACAAGATCGCCACCTACGTCCGCTACCTTCAAGAAAATCCGCAGGAACTCGACCTGCTGTTCAAGGAACTCCTGATAGGCGTGACGAGCTTCTTCCGCGATCCGGCCGCTTGGCAGATCTTGCGCGAGGAAACGCTCCCCGCCCTGCTCGCCAGCCGCCCCGCCGGTCCGCTGCGGGCGTGGGTCGCCGCCTGTTCGACCGGCGAGGAGGCCTACTCGCTCGCCATCACGTTCAAGGAGGCGATGGAGAAACTTAAACCGCGCAAAAATTTCAAACTCCAGATCTTCGCCACCGACCTTGATCCCGACGCGATCGAAAAGGCGCGCCAGGGCGTCTTTCTGGAAAACATCGCCGCCGATGTTTCGCCCGAGCAGCTGCGCAATTATTTCACCAAGCAGGATAGCGGCTACCGCGTGCGCCAGGAAATCCGCGAGATGGTGATCTTCTCGCCGCACAGCCTGATCATGGATCCGCCGTTCACGAAGCTGGATTTCCTGAGCTGCCGGAACCTGCTGATCTATCTGACACCCGAGATGCAGAAGAAACTTTTCCCGCTGTTCCACTACTGCCTGGATCGCGGCGGGATACTCCTGTTAGGAAGCGCGGAGACCATCGGCCATTTCACCGACCTGTTCACCACCGTCAGCGGCAAGTCGCGGATCTTCCGCCGCGCCGAGTCCGCCGTGCGGCCGGAGCTTATCGAGTTCCCATCCTCCTTCGCTCCACGGCAAGCGTCTGTCCCTGACTCCAGTTCCACGGCGAAGCCCTATCTCAGCCTCCAGTCCCACGCCGAGCAACTCATCCTCCACCGCTACGCCCCGCCGACGGTGCTCGTCAACGACCAGGGCAATATCCTCTTCATCAGCGGCCGCACCGGCAACTACCTGGAACCCGCCGCCGGCAAGGCGAACTGGAACATCTTCGCCATGGCCCGCGAGGGACTGCGTTACGAGCTGTCCAGCGGCTTCCAGAAAGCCCTGCGCGAGGACGGCCCGCTCACCCTGCGCGGCCTGAAAATCGACGCCAACGGCAGCGGACAGCAGGTCGATGTCACCATCGAAAAACTCCGCGAGACCGAACCCCTGCGCGGCATGGTCATCATCGTTTTCACCGACGTCACGACACCGCAGGAAAGCCAACCGACCAGTCCCGCCGGCAAATCCACCGCGCGCAACCACCGCCTGGCGGAACTCGAGCGCCAGCTCCAACAGGCACATGCCGAGCTCCAGAACACTCGCGAGGAAATGCAGACCTCACAGGAGGAACTCCGCTCCACCAATGAGGAAATCCAGTCCACCAACGAGGAGATGCAATCCACTAACGAGGAACTCACCACCTCCAAAGAAGAGATGCAGTCGCTCAACGAGGAACTCCAGACCGTCAATGCCGAGCTTCACGGAAAGGTGGACGAGCTGTCCCGCTCCAACAACGACATGAAAAACCTGCTCAACAGCACGGACGTCGCCACCCTCTTCCTCGACAACGATCTCAAGGTCCGCCGCTTCACCACCCAGGCCACCAAGATCATCAAGCTCATCCCTGGCGACATCGGCCGCCCCATCACCGACCTCGCTTCCGACCTCATCTATCCAGAACTCCCGGACGACGCCAACGAGGTCGTGCGCAAGCTCGGCTTTTCCGAAAAACCCATCAGCACCCGCGACAGCCGCTGGTTCACCGTCCGCATTATGCCCTACCGCACGCTGGACGACCGCATCGACGGCGTGGTCATCACCTTTCTCGACATCAGCGTCGCCAAGACGCTGGAGGGAAAAATGCAGGGCATGCAGACCACCTTGGAAAACCGCCTCGTCGCTCAGGCCGTGGAAATGGACAAAACCAAGGTGGAGCTCAAGGCCGCCCGCGAGAATACCCGGAAACCCGGTGGCAAACCACCCGGCCCGTCCAAAACCTGACCCATCACCATGCCGAAAAAGCCGAAATCCCCGGGCGAGCCCACCGAGCTGCGCCGCCGTGCCGAGCGGCAGATGGAGGAGCGGCACGCCGCGCCAATCCCGCCCGCCGAAGCCGACCACCGGCGGCTCCTCCACGAGCTCGATGTCCATCAGATCGAGCTGGAAATGCAGAACGCCGAGCTGCGCCTCGCGCGGGATGAGGCGGAATCCGTCTTGGAAAAATACGCCGGCCTCTACGACTTCGCGCCGGTCGGCTATTTCACCCTCGCCGTTGACGGAACCATCCTGCTCGTCAACCACGCTGGCGCGGGCTTCGTCGCGATCAACCGCAGCAAGCTGGTGGGAAGGCGTTTTCAATTCCTGATCGCGCTCGATTACCGCACCGAATTCGGGCAGTTTCTCGAAGGAATCTTCGCCAGCGGAATCAAGGGTTCAATTGACTCCGCATTGGTGGGCGATTGTCCGGAGCGGAAATTCGTGACCATCGAAGCCTGTCGCTCACCGGATGGCGGGGAATGCCTCATCGCGGTCACAGACATCACCGCACGAAAGGAAGCGGAGGAGGCCCTGCGCGAGAGCGAGGAGTCGTTCCGTGTGATGGCCAATGCGATGCCCCAGTTGGCCTGGATCGCCCAACCCGACGGCCACATCTTTTGGTATAACGAGCGCTGGTTCGAATACACCGGCACCACACTCGAAGAAATGGACGGCTGGGGATGGCAGAGCGTCCATGATCCGGACGAGCTTCCGCACGTGCTCAAGCAATGGAAGGCTGCCCTCGAAACGGGCGTTCCTTTTGAGATGACCTTTCCGCTGCGCGGCGCGGACGGCGGGTTCCGCTCATTCCTGACCCGGACAGTCCCACTCAGAAATGCGGCAGGCAAGCTGCTGCACTGGTTCGGAACCAACACCGATGTGCAGGAACTGAAGCTCGCCGAAGAGCGCATCAGCATTTCAGAAATCCGTTACCGCCGGCTTTTCGAGGCGGCGCACGATGGCATCCTCATCCTCGATCCCGTCACGCGCAAAATCACCGACGCCAACCCATTCATGACGACGCTGCTGGATTATCCCCGCGACTATTTGATCGGCAAGGAGCTGTTCGAGATCGGCATGCTCAAGGACGAGGCCGCAAGCCGCGCGATGTTCCGCAACTTGAAAAGCCAGCAGGAGTGCCGCTACGAGAATCTGCCGCTGGAAACCAAAAAAGGCAATGTTCAGGAAGTCGAGGTGGTCGCCAATCTCTACCAAGAAAGCGGCCGCTCTGTCATCCAGTGCAACATCCGCGACATCACCGCCCGCAAACACGCAGAGGAAACCCTGCGCCGCAACGAAGCGCTTTTTTCCGCCCTCGTCAGCCAGGCCCCCGTCGGCATGTATGTGATCGATTCCGGATTCCACCTCCAACAGGCGAACCCGACGGCGATGGCGATTTTCGGACACATCAGCCCGTTGATCGGCCGCGACTTTGCGGAAATCGTCCACATCCTCTGGCCGAAGCGCGTCGCCGACGAGACCACCGCCCGTTTCCGCCACACCCTGAAAACCGGCGAGCCCTATCAGTCGCCCGACTTCTCCGAGCGGCGGAAGGACATCCACGTGCAGGAGGTTTACGAATGGCAGATCCAGCGTGTCACCCTGCCGGCCGGTGATTACGGCGTGGTCTGCTTTTTTAGCAACATCACCGCCCGGAAAAAGGCGGAGACCGCCCAGCACCGCATGGACGTGCTCACCGCCTCGAACCTGAAGCTCAAGCAGGAGATCATCCACCGCCGCGTCGTGGAGGAGGCACTCCATCAGACCGAGCAGGAACAGAAAAAACTTTTGCAACAATCCCGCCACCAGCAGGAACAACTGCGCGGCATGTCCCATCAGATCCTCCATGCGCAGGAGGAGGAAAGGAAACGCATCAGCCGCGAGCTGCACGACGTCATCGCCCAGACCCTCGTCGCCATCAACGTCCACCTCGCCGCCCTCACTCACGGCAATGCGGACATGCCGAAAAGCCTCCAACAGAAAATCTCCACCACCCACCGGCTGGTGGAGAAGTCCGTGGACATCGTCCATCGCTTCGCCCTCGAACTGCGGCCCACCGTGCTCGACGATCTCGGCCTCATCCCCGCACTGCACTCCCATCTCAAGGGATTTATGGCGGACACCGGCATCCGCGCCAGTCTCAAGGCCTACGCCGGAATCGAAAAAACCTCCACCACCATCCGTACCGCCCTATTCCGTGTCGCTCAGGAATCCCTCACCAACGTCGCCCGCCATGCCGGAGCCACCCACGTGACCGTCGGCATCGAAAACCTCAAGGAAGTAATCGTCATGAAAATCACCGACAACGGCCAGGGCTTCGACGTGGACGCCACCGCCACCGCCAAGGCGAACAACCGCCTCGGCATGCTCGGCATGCGCGAGCGCATCGAAATGATCGGTGGCACCTTTTGTGTCGATTCCGCCCCCGGCCAGCCCACCACCATCCACGTGGAAATCAAACCCACCGCTCCTCCCCCGCGGAAACGGGCGGCGAAAAAATCCCCCGACAACTCCAGCCTCGAATGCTCATGAAAACCATCACCGTCCTGCTCGCCGAAGACCACCTGATTGTCCGCGAAGGTCTGCGCGCCTTGCTGAAATCGGAAGCCGACATCGAAGTCGTCGGCGAAGCGGACAACGGCCGCGAAGCCGTCGAAATCACCCGCACCCTGCGTCCGGACGTGATCGTCATGGACATCGCCATGCCATTGCTCAACGGCCTGGAAGCCACCCGCCAGATCCTCCGCGCCGCACCCGCCACCCGCATCATCATCCTCTCTGCCCACAGCGACGATGCCTACGTCGATCAGGTCATGGCGCTCGGCGCGTCCGGCTACCTGATCAAACAAACCGCCTTCCACGTCCTGCCTGAAACCATCCGCCAGGTCCATCAGGGCCAAACCTGTTTCAGCCCCTCCATCAGCAAACGCCGCCGCCAGCAGGGGAAGACCACCGGCAAACCGGGACCCACCGGCACAAAAAAGGACTCCCCGCTGCTCACCTGCCGCGAGATGGAAGTCCTCCAGCTCATCGCCGAGGGCAAGGCCAACAAACAAATCGCCGACGAACTCCACATCAGCATCAAGACCGTCGAGAAACACCGCCAGAACCTCATGGTGAAACTCAGCATTCACGACATCGCCAGCCTCACCCGCTACGCCATCGCCAACGGCATCGTCGAATGCAGCGTGCAGGTGACGATTCTCTGAGGGCGTGACACAGGCATTCCTGCCTGTCCCTCAGTTGTGCTATGATCCAACCCTCAAGTCGTCGGCTGGGTCGGCGTCGTTTCCTCGGGGGTGGATTGGCGGTCTTCGAGGAGGTGTTGGGGGAAGAGGCGGCGGAGTTCGGTGACTTCGGCAGGGGTTTTATCGAGGGCATCGAGCGCGACGGTGAGCAGCGCTCTCTGGCATTCGATCTCTAGGGCTTCGCGCGTGGTGGCGGAGGGCGTTTTGCTGGCGTTGTTCGCGCCCTTGGCGGCGAGTTGGGCAGCGCGGGCGCTTTGCAAAGCGGGGATGACTCCGCGCGGTGGCGCTCCGGCGGCGCTGGCGGTGGTGAAATCGGCCACGACTTCGGGGTCGAGTTTGGAACCGAGATCCGTGAAAGCCTTCGCCAGACGCGTCAGCTTTTGGTCGATGTTTTCCATCGTGGCATCGCGATATTCCGTGAGGCCCGCAGGAAAGAAGCGGAGATATTCCGGCGAACCCTCGCCAAATTTACTGCGAATGGCCCCCTCGTGACGCCCCGCAGTCTTGAAAAACGCGTCTTTGGCCGTCTCCATCGAATGGGTGAAGCCTTTTTGGATGGCGGCGTTGGTGGCTTCGTCGGTGATGGCTCCGAAATAATCGGTATGCGCATCGAGCAACGAGGCGGTGATGGCCGAAAAACGCGGCACCGCAGCGAGCCGTTTGATGTTATCCGCCGTGTAGAGGTTCAGCTCATCATCGCTGATTTCCCTGGAATCGAAGTGAATTTTGAAAAAGACATCGAAGTTTTGCATAATTTTGATCTTTTTGGTGAAGAGAACGACAGAGCGTTGCTATTTTTTTGTTCGGAATCAAGCCCACAAAAAAGCGTTCGGAAAATCGCGAAAGCCATTCCAGACACCGGGTGGGGCATTCGGAAGTTTACGAATGGCATTCCAGACGCCGGGTGGGGCATTCGTAACTTTACGAATGGCATTCCAGACGCCGGGTGGGGCATTCGGAAGTTTACGAATGGCATTCCAGACGCCGGGTGGGGCATTCTAAAGTTTACGAATGGCATCCCAGACGCCGGGTGGGGCATTCTAAAGTTTACGAATGGCATCCCAGACGCCGGGTGGGGCATTCTAAAAGTGACTCTATAATTTGCCTCTTACTTAGCTCGTTGACAGGTTTCACTGTTTTGTTCTTGTTGGAATTGATAGCGCGATTCTCAGCCAATCAGAAAATTATTTAGGCAAAAGCGCCGGGGAATCCGCCGTGCAATTCAATCACCTTATCGATCTCCGGCATCGTCTTTTGCGTCTCCGCGATGGCGATGAGCATGCGCTGGTAGTGGCGGAGGTCATCGGTGGTGAGCGTTCTGCCGCGCCGGTCCTTGAGCCATTTCTCGGCGGGTTGGTAGCCGCCGATCGTGTGGGTCCAGACTTCCGGGGAGACGTCTTTGAAGTGCTGGAGCGGATTGATTGAGACGCGGCCCTCCGCGTAGCTGGGGAATTTCTTGGTGCCGAAGTTTTCATCCACGGTGTTGTCCCCGCTGATGGGAAAGCCGTGGCGATTCTCGCCTAGTTCGGGGGCGGCGGTGGCATCCAGCAGGTGGAGCGCGGTGAGTTTCCTACCCAGCGGGATGAGCGCCTCAAACACGGCGCGACCCTTGGGAAGCGGGATGCGCGGGAAGTCGATCTTGAGGAAGTCCTTGTAACGCTCCCGATAGGTGGGGCTGTGGAGGATGGCGTAAATGTAGTGGAAAATGTCTTCCGGGGAAACCTTGTGCGGCAGGCCGTGGTATTGGCCGGTTGCTGGATCGTAGGGCAGCGGCAGGAGTGCGTCATTCAGGATCATTCCGCTGAGTTCGGTGGAGTAGCCTTCGATGAGGAAACGCTTCGTCCCCAATGCGGTCGCCAACTTCTTGAGAAAGTCCTCGGAAAAGTTCGGCACGCGATAGGCTTCTGGATCGGCGGACTGCGGGATGCCTCCGACTGGGTATAGATAGAGGGGGAAAAGTGAGTTTGTGTCGTAGGCAGCTACTGCTTTGTGATCAATTAAATGTCTTGTCACAAATGGTGCCCACGGGTCGCGGGTTTGTCGGGTTAATGAAAGCCCATAGTTAGAATGATTGATAAATTGTCCGCCAAGCTCAGGGCGGTGCCGTTCCACAAACCTTTCGTCATAATAGATCCAGCGGAGGTCAAAGGGGCGATAGATCATTTGCACCACTCGGGATTGATTTGCCTCATTCCAATGAAAGCCCCGCCTGGCCTCTTCGACTGTCCAGCTTTTGCTCTCATTGATTTGGTATGATTTTACCAGAGCATCTGTTGGATAAGTAGCATCGGCTATTCTTCTGAATCTCTCTTCGAGTTCTTCTCGATCCATTGCCAAAACAAGATCGTCACGATGGCTTTTCAGGCCATTTCCAAATTGGAGAAACACATCTCCCTTAGCTCGTGGGAATGATTGATATTCGCCCAGCTTGGTGACGTTTAGATCATAGAAGCGGTAGTCGGGTGTCTCAGCCGCGAGCGATACCCACTCCGTGCTCTGCCGCGTATTACTCCACAACCAACCATACTTTCCGCCGATGATAGCGGCGGTTCTTGCGGGCGAGTCTTTTTCCGCACGTCTCCCGAACAGATCCTTGTGGAAGACTTTGCTAGGGCCGGTGTGGTTCTTCTTCTTTACGGCGAGGATGATGGCGACGCCTTGCTGGATATCGAAAACATTCTCGTCCTTGAGGCCGGTGGCGGGGTCGATTTCCTTTTTCCGGTCGTTACCGTGGAGATCAAGAATATGGATTTCGTGGAAGGACTGCATGAGGGCCTGCCTCATGCCGCGGAAGGTGGGATTGTCCAGAAATCCATGGTTGGTAATGAAGCCCAGCACGCCCTCGCCGGTGCGGTCGATGCGCCATTGGGCGAAGCGGATGAATTTCACATAGTCGTCATTCAGCATCTTCGGGTTGCGCTCGCCGAGGGGCTTGCCATCGCACATGAAGTAGTTCGGCTGCTTTGGATGATCGCCAATGATTTTCTCCTTCTTGTTCTCCATGATGATGGGCTGGCCGTGGAGAAGCTGGCCGATGGGGGTGAGGTCGCCTTTCTTCTTGTGGAGATCCGGGCGGTCGCGGTCGTATTTGGAGGCGTTGGCCGAGTGGCCGGAGTAGGGAGGATTCCCGATGATGACGAGGATGTCCTCGTTGGCCTTGATGGCGGCGGCGGCGTTGTTTTCCTTGGAAATGTATTGGGCGAAGGCGAGTTCTGGATGGGTCTGGGGCGGCTCCAAGGTGTTGGTGAGATAGACTTCGAGGCGCTTCTGGGCATTGTAGCCGGGGCAGAGATCCTTGAGCAGGAGGTGGAGCTTGAGGTGGGCGATGGTGTAGGGAGCGACCATCAGCTCAAAGCCGAAGAGTCGGGGAATGAGCTTTTTCTCGACATACTCAGGGGAGAAGAAGCCCTCGTTGCCGGCTTTTTTGAAGCGGTCGTAAATGTGGAGGATCGTTTGGGCGAGGAAGGTGCCGGTACCGGTGGCGGGATCGAGGATTTTCACGGAATCATCGGCGAGGCCATCCTTTTTGCCGAAGGAGGAGACGAGGATTTCATCGACGGAGCGGATGATGTAGGAGACGACGGGCTCCGGGGTGTAATAGACGCCTCGCTGCTCGCGGAGCTTGGGATTGTAGGCGGCGAGGAAGGATTCGTAAAAGTGGATGACGGGGTCCTCGCGCTTGCTGGACCGCTGGGAATGGGGGCGGACGGAGACGTAGGGAGCAGCCTGTAAGAGACGGGCGATGTCATCGGTGATCCAGCGGATTTCACTGGAGAGGTTCCGGGAGGTGATCTGCTGGAAGAGTTCTGCGAGAAAAGGATTCGAGGCGGGGATGAACTCGGAGGCGTGGAGACGGTCGAACTTTTTCTCCGCGACGGCATCGTTCTGGATGGCGCAGCGGGCGGCGAATAGACCATAGGCGACAGTCTGGGCGTAGAGATCGGCGAATTCGTCATCGGAAAGGTTCGGCAGCAATTCCGCTTCGAAGGATTTCTTCAGGCTGTGAAGGTAGGAGGCCGGATCGATCTGGAGGGTGAGATGGATGGCGTGGTTGAGCTGGCGCGTGCGGCGGGCGAGGGCTTGTGCAAGATCTCGCGGATCTTTGAGTGCGGGGAGTGTGACATTGGGCGAGCCAAAGAAGCGGTCCAGAAGATGGGTGAGGTCGAAAATCTCGCGCTCGGTGGGGATTGCAAAGCCGCTGCGAGGATCGGGCAGCGATGCTGTGGCGATGCGCTTGCCCTCGTGCCAGAGCTGGAAATCAAGGTGATTGGTGAGGAGGAAGTTGTCGAGATTCGCGCAATAATGATCGTTCTGGTGCTTGGCGTGACCGGTGAGTTTCTTGATGTTGGAGTCGATGGACTCCGCTTCAACGTAGCCGCTGGGCGACTCGTTGTAATAGAGAATAAAGTCGGGCCGCCCCTTGACGCCGGCGGTGGTGCCTTCGTTGACGAGATGAAATAGGTTTTGCCGCTCAAGAAGTTTGATGACGTCTTGGAGGAGCTTGTCGAGAGAGGGGCGGAGGGAGAGTTCGGGTGCGGCACCGGGAGCGTTTGCTGCTTTCGCGAGGTTTTTCAGATACTCGGTGATAGCGGGCGCGAGGTCGTGCATGGGCGGAGAATGAGGGAAGAGGGCACGGGTGGCTAGGAAGAAGATAGCCGCTTGGTTAGCGATTCAATTTCCCGTGACAAAAGGCATGTCCCGCTGACATGGCTTTTCTACAACCCCGCTCCCTTCACCGGGGGCGGCGTTTTTTTCGGCGTCAACAGCCGGTAAACCCGTCTCTCGTCCACGCCGAGAGCGGCGGTGCCATCCAACTTGCTCAAGCGTGGCGGCGCGGAATTCATGATCCTGAAAAGCGCGCCACTGCGAAAACCATCCAACAGCAACGGGTGAATGTAATACTTCCGGCAGGTGGTCGGTGTGTGATGAAGCTTGGGCGCGGTGGCGGCGATAGCTTGGCGGATGATCCTTTCTTGCTCCGTCCCGGCCTCCGGCGGCGGCGCGACGGCCAGCTCGCGGGCGCAGAGAACGCTGGCCTTCCAAGTCCGGAATTGTTTGGCGGTGTATTCGCCGCCGCCGGTTTCTTTCAGCCAATCGTTGACGTCGGTAGTGCCGATGTCATGCCACTCGCCTCCCGCATCCTCGTAACGGAAGAGGTGCTGGCCAGGCAGCTCCTGCAAATCCCGCACCAGCCGGGTAAGCCTCGGACTGACGATCTCGGCCTTGTGCTGCTGCCCGGATTTCCCGCGGAAATTAAGTTCCAAGTGCCCGCCTTTCTCCTTGAGATGGCGGTTGAGCAAAGAAGACAGGCCGAAGGATTTGTTGTCCCGCTCGTAGCATGAATTCCCTATCCGGTAGCCGGTGATATCGAGCAGCGCGACAATCCCGGCGATCGCCCGATCGCGGGTCAGATCCTCGCCCGCCAGTTCCCTGCGCAGCATTGCGCGAATCCGTGGCAAGGCGGCGGCGAATCCGGTGAGTTCGCCGAATTTCCGATCCGCAGCGATCAGATGCCACTGCGGGTGGTAGCGGTATTGTTTGCGTCCGCGCGCATCGACTCCGGGCGCCTGGAGGTGGCCGTTTTCCCGGATGCAGACCCAGACGTTTTCGTAGGCCGGCGGGATGGCCAGCGAGAGGATACGCTTGCGTTCGGCGGCATCAGTGAGTTTCGAGCCATCGGGAAGGATGAATGAAAAGCCTTTTCCCCGCCGCACCGGCTTGTAGCCGGGCATCGTATCGGTGGTGAAAACCAGGCGAGTAACTTTCGGCGGCAGGGTTTCGGATGTGAGCATGAAACGGGTCTGTTTTCTATCAATGATCGCTCTTCGCGGCCTTGCGGAAGGCGTCGTCATCAGGCGCGCCTTCCGTTCCTTTTTTGCGCATGGTTTCTCCGCTGCCTTTCTCGATCCGTTTTTTCTTCGCCTCGATGTTCGCGTAAAGTCCGGGTTTCTTTGCATTCGCTGATTTTTTAGTGGCCATAATGGTGTGGGTATAATGTTTTCCGTTATTGGTTTCAGGGTGCTTTGCGCATCGTTCAATGCACCAAAGCCACGTTGCCGTGCTGCTCGCCCTCTTTGATTTCCGGCGTGGTTCCCGTCGCTATTGCTTTGATCGCCTGATACAGATACCGGAAGCGATTGACTCCGCTACTGTCCCAGTATTCGGCCTCCTCACCCTTGATGCGGAGCAAGACGATGTTCGGGTCCTCAGCGCCCTCTGGAAACCACACCTTAAACGACGGCTTCCAGATTTCACGAATCTTGGCGCGGTCCTCCACCACCGTGGCGCGGCCTGCGAGAATCACACAACTTGAATAGCCCTGCTGAGCGTGAACTTGCACGCGTGAATCTGCCTCGATCTGATGCACTTTTCCCGAATCGCCGGAAGTAAAGAGCCATAGATCCGTGTTTTCGTCCACCTGCGCCACGGCCATCGGCCGAGCATGGCAGCCTGTCGGCCCGCCCATTGTGACGAGAATGACGGCGCTGAAATCCTTGAGCAGCCCGTAGATCTTTTCCAATTCGTTTTCGTACATCGTGTTTTCGTTTTAGATGTTTGCGCCTGCCGGTTCTGACGGGGCGGGAATCTCGCCGCGCCAGCCGCCAGTTGCAGTATGCTTGGCTTCAACGAAATCTTTGAATCGGTTGAGGTCTCCGAATATCCGCGCGGACACGAGGCCCACCATGTCGCCGAGATTCTCGACCATTCCTTCCGGCTCATATTCTACTTCGAGATTTACTTCCGTCTGATCCGCGCCCTGTGCGGAAAAATTGACCGCGCCCGAGTTTTTAGATCCGCCGGTGCTCCGCCAAGCGATGCGCTGGTCAGGAATTTGTTCCGTGATCTCAGCATTCCATTCTTCGGATTTGCCAGCGATTTCCGCCTTCCAGTGGAGTGACTTATTATCCAATTGCGTTACTTCTTTGACGCCTTCCATGAAGTGCGGGAATTCCTCAAACTGGGTCCATTGGTTATAGGCCTGTCTTAATGGAACATTGACGGTGATGGTTTTTGCGATGCTTTTCATGATGTTGTTTACTGTTTAATTTTATCGAGTTCAGTTAGTGAATCAGCACGGGTGAAGGGCTTAATGCCCTCCACCCGCACAGTTCGTTCGTTACTTGGGCATGAGCACAGTATCAATGGCGTGGATGACGCCATTGCTGGCAGCCACGTCGGTCGTGATCACGTTGGCTTTGTCCACGGTGACTTTGCCGTCTTCGACCTTGATGTTCAAGCTCTGGCCGTTGACGGTCTTGGCCTGCATCGTCTTCACGTCTGCGGCCATGACTTTTCCGGAAAGGACGTGATAGGTGAGGATGCCGGCGAGTTTCTTCTTGTTCTCAGGCATGAGTAATTCGTCGAGCGTGCCTTTTGGCAGCTTGGCGAAGGCTTCATCCGTAGGGGCAAAGACCGTGAACGGCCCTGTGCCCTGCAGTGTCTCAACCAGCCCGGCAGCCTTTAGCGCCGCACAAAGCGTTTTGAACTTACCCGAAGCCATAGCGACGGATACGATGTCGCCAGTTTTGGAATTCGCCTCGGCAGCGGTGGTTTTACTTGGGTTCTCAGCGCTGGCGATTCCAGTGAAGCTGGTGATTGCAATCAGTGCCGTAACGGCGAACGTCAGGCTATTTTTCTTATGTAGTTGTAGTGTCTTGTTTTTCATCGGTTTGTGGTGTGTTTGTGTTTTTTGGGTTAGGAGAATTGTTGAATTTATCCCATTGCCGCAGTGCCCATGGCCATATGAATGGTGCGATCATCGGCTAGTCGAAATACGAATCACGGATCATCCCCACCGAGTGTCGAGAATCGCCTGCTGCCGGTCGAAATCCGATTCGCCCGTTAGCTCGCGCTTCGCTTGTTCATAGTCACTCTGTCTGATCTGGTGAGCTCCTCTGCCTGCGATGATCGCCAGTTGACAGGTCCGGGAGCGGACCATCTCGCGGGTGGGATTGAGGAGGGTGGAGTTTCCAATGGAATTGTCTCTTTCTAGTAATAGTTGGTTCATGAGTCTTGAATTTGTGGAATCGATTTTTCGCTGCTTGCGATGCCGCCTTCGCCCCTGCTGCTAGATTCAGCCGTTTGAGAAACGGCATTTGGTACCGCTGGGGAATCCTGCGGGACCGCTGCCCGAGTGTAGTCGGACTTCCGGTCCGAGGCCGTGCCGGAGGTGTTCCATTCGTGTACAGGTGATGGTTCGAAGCGGTTCATACGGAGTGTTCGTTTGGTAGTGGTTTCCTGAGTCCGGCACGTTTGTCCAATGGGTTGATCACCAAACGGGCGTCCACAGACTCGGCCCTGATCCACCAAATTTCTATGGGGTGAGTTGCCCGTTTTTTTGAGTCCCCGGACATCTGCCGCGTGGTAGGGTTTTACCCCATACAAGAGGACGGGGAAATCGACATGCTAAGGGCGAGGCACCCGAAAATCTTCTAAAATGACATCACCCCACACCGTTTCCCCACCTGAAGCACCCACCGATCCCATCAGCAGTGAAGCCCAGCTCATCACCGGCGCTTTGCAGAACGCGATTCTGAAGAGCGAGAACTTCTCTAGCATCGCCACGGATGCGAAGGGGGTGATCCAGCTCTTCAACGTCGGTGCCGAGCGCATGCTTGGCTACACCGCCGCTGAAGTGATGAATCGGATCACCCCGGCGGACATCTCAGATCCGGAGGAAGTCATCGCGCGGGCGCGGGCGCTGAGCATCGAGCTCGGAACACAGATCACGCCGGGCTTTGAGGCCTTGGTTTTCAAAGCTTCTCGCGGGATCGAGGATATTTATGAGCTCACCTACATCCGTAAGGACGGCAGTCGTTTCCCGGCGGTCGTCTCGGTGACGGCGCTGCGGGATGATCAGGGCGGGATCATCGGCTACCTGCTCATCGGCACGGACAACACGGCGCGGATGCAGGTGGAGGAGGAGCGCAGCAAGCTGGACCAAAGCCTGCGCGACCAGCAGTTTTACACCCGGTCCCTGATCGAGTCTAACATTGACGCGCTGATGACCACGGATCCTTCCGGGGTCATCACGGATGTGAACAACCAGATGGAGGCGCTCACCGGTCTCTCGCGTGATGAGCTGATCGGGGAGTTTTTCAAAAACTACTTCACCGATCCCGCGCGGGCCGAGGAGGGCATCCGGCTGGTTCTCAGTGAGGGAAAAGTGACGGACTACGAACTCACCGCGCGCTCCAGAGATGGCACGGAAACGGTGGTGTCTTACAACGCGACCACCTTCCATGACCGCGATGGGGTGCTGCAGGGCGTCTTCGCCGCAGCGCGGGATGTGACGGAGCGCAAGCGCTGGGACAAGGTCTTGCAGGAAAACACGCTGGAACTCGAGACCGCGAAGGCCATTGCGGAAAAGGCCAACCTCGCGAAATCCGATTTTCTCTCCAGCATGAGCCATGAGTTGCGCTCGCCGCTCAATGCCATCCTCGGCTTTGCCCAGCTCATCGAGTCCGACACGCCGGGGCCCACGCCCGCGCAGAAGGCAAGCATCGACCAGATCCTTCACGCCGGTTGGTTTCTGCTAGAGCTGATCAACGAGATTCTCGATCTGGCGGTGGTCGAGTCCGGACGGCTGGCGCTCTCGCTGGAAGCGGTTTCGCTGCCGGAAGTCTTGATCGAATGCCAGGCGATGATCGAACCGCAGGCGCAGAAACGCGGCATCAGCATGGCGTTTCCGAAGTTCGACGCGCCATGTTATGTCAAGGCAGACCGCACGCGCTTGAAGCAGGTGCTGATCAACCTGCTTTCTAACGCCATCAAATACAACCAAGTCGGCGGCAAGGTGGTGGTGGACTATGCTTTGAGCACCGATGGTCGCATGCGCATCACCGTGCGCGACACGGGTGCGGGAATGTCTCCACCCATGTTGGCGCAGTTGTTTCAGGCCTTTAACCGCCTGGGCAAGGAGGCCAGCGGCGAGGAAGGCACCGGCATCGGCCTGGTTGTCAGCAAGCGCTTGGTGGAACTGATGCAGGGAGTCATTGGCGCGGAAAGCACCGTGGGCGCGGGTAGCGTGTTCTGGATCGAGCTGATCCACGATGCGAACCCTCATGCGGAATACATCAAAGCGGTCAGCACCTCGCTGCCCGCACCCCACATCGCGACCGGTCCGCGCACGCGCTTGCTGCTCTACATTGAGGATAATCCGGCAAACCTGAAGCTCATCGAGCACCTCATCGGCCGCTACCCGGATCTGCGGCTGCTCACCGCGCAGAATGGCAAGGACGGCATCGATCTCGCCCGCCGCTGTGTGCCGGATGTGATTCTGATGGATATCAATCTACCCGGCATCAGCGGCATCGACGCCATGAAAATCATCCAGCTGGATCCCACCATCGCGCACATTCCCATCGTCGCGGTCAGCGCCAACGCCATCCCGCGCGATATTGAAAAAGGCTTGGAAGCCGGATTTTTCCGCTATCTCACCAAGCCGATCAAAGTGAATGAATTCATGGACACGCTCGCCGTCGCCCTCGAGCACGCCGAGAGAGGAGGCGGGCTTGAAGACACCCTATAAAATCTGGGGCACGCTGGTGGCCGCGCTGCTCCTGGTGGCACTGGCCGCTTGAATCCGCCCAGCGAATCGCGACGGGGCTCCCATGCCCACGCCCACCATCAAACCACTGGAGGCCGCGATCTAACAATAATAATCCTGATGAACACCCCCACCACCAAACGCCTGGCCGCGAACTATCTGGAAGGCCTCCGCGCCTATCTCACGGATGGTCCTGCCACCGGCTTTCGACTGGCCCATGAGATCGGCAGCGAGGCCGTGGTCAATGGCCTGGAGATTCTTGCGCTGGCCAGGATCCACGATGCGGCCTGCGAGGCCCTGGCACTTCCAGACGCCACCATGGACATGCGCGAGGAGCTGGAGGCACGAGCGAACGGCTTCTTCACCGAGGCGATCCTCCCGATCGAGAAAACCCACGCCACCGCCTTGGAAGCCAGAGTGGAACTCGCTCAAGCTGCGGACCAGCTCCACCAGCACACCCTGGCGCTGGAAGACTCGAACCGGGAAATCCAGCAGGAAATCACCTCCCGCCACCACGCCGAGGCCGCGCTCAAGACCTCGGAAAAGACCGCCAGCGATGAGCAGGCTGAATCCCTCATTCTCGAACAACAACTCCAAGGCATCGTGCGCAAAATTCTCTGTGCGAACGAAGGGGAACGCACCAAGATGAGCAAAGTCTTACAGCACGAAATCGCCCAAGGACTCCTCGGAATCAAAATCAAACTCCTGGCACTGGAGAGTGAAGCTTCTGCCAATCAACTCAGTCTCTCTCAGGAAATCAATACCACCCATTGGTTGGTAGAAACCTCGGCGCAAACCCTGAGCAACTTAATCCGTGAATTCAGTAGCCACCATGCATGACAAACGCGCCGACCTATCGCGACTCTATCACGCAGCCTTGCGACTCTACCTGAAGCAAGGGGCCGAGGCGGACATGGAGCCAGCGCGGGCACTTGGACACCAAGCGGTCACCCATGGCCTTGAAACACTGGACATCGCCAGAATCCACGAGATCGCCGTCGCCACCCTCATTCTCCCCACCTACAGCCACCAGACCAGCGGCGTCCTGTTAGGGCGGGCGGCGGTGTTCTTCGCCGAGGTGCTCGTCCCCATCGAGAAAACCCACCGCGGTGCCTCGGAGGCGAACATTCACCTCAATCAAATCATCAAAGCCCTCGGCCAACGCACCCTCGAACTGGCGGAATCCGTAACAGAACTCAAGCTGGAGATTCTTCAGCGGAGAGCGGCAGAGGAAGCTCTCAAGACCAGCGAACTCACCACCAGCAATCTACTGGCAAAGTCTCTTGAGATGCAGGAAGAACTCCGCCACCTCTCACGCCAGCTCCTCTCCGCCCAAGAAGTAGAACGCCGAAAAATCAGCCGCGAACTCCACGATGTCATCGCCCAGACCCTCAGCGGCATCAATGTCCGCCTCGCCGAATTGCAAGCGGAGTCCGAAACCAGCGGTGAGATGCTCTGCCAGAAGATCGAAAGCACCCGAGCCCTCGTCGAAAAGTCGGTGGAAATCGTCCACCGCTTCGCCCGCGAGCTACGGCCCTCGGTTCTCGATGACCTCGGCCTGATCCCCGCTCTGGAAGCGCACATGCAGAGTTTCATGCAGGAAACCGGCGTGCGGGTGAAACTAACCGCATTTGGAGGAATTGAAGAATCCGACAATGCGACACTGACCATTCTCTATCGGATCGCCCAGGAAGCCCTCGCCAACGTCGCCCGCCACGCACATGCCAGTCATGCGGAGGTGAGCATCGTCGATCTCGATGGCGGCATCCGCATGGAGATCAAGGACGATGGAATCGGCTTCGAGGTGGACGGGAAATCCTGCGCGAAAAAAACCATCCGCCTCGGTCTGCTCGGCATGAAAGAGCGCATCGAGATGATAGGCGGCAGCTTTTGCATCGAATCCGCCCCAGGTAAAAGCACCACCATCCGCGTCGAGATCCCGCCAGCCGCCGGATCCACTCCCACCCAATCCCTCAAATGCCATGAAACCAATCACCATACTGTTAGTTGAAGACCATGAGATCGTCCGCGACGGACTGGCGGCTCTGCTAAAGACAGAGGCCGACATCAAGATCATCGGCCAAGCCGCAGACGGGCACCAAGCGGTCACCAGGTTCAGCGAGTTATGCCCGGACATTGTCGTCATGGACATCGCGATGCCCCAGCTCAACGGACTTGAAGCCGCCAGACAAATTCTGAAAGGAACTCCAGGCAGCAAGATCATCGTCCTCTCCGCCCACAACGATGATGCTTACGTCAAGAAGGCAATTTCCATCGGCGTGAGCGGCTACTTGATCAAGCAAACCGCCGCGCATGTCCTTCCGGAAGCGATCCGCCAAGTCGCCGCCGGGAATACATTTTTCAGCCCGCTCGTTGCCAAGCGAATTGCTGATCAAGCACGGAAAGCTCGCGCAAACGGCTTGCCCCCTTCCACCACACCCTCGCAACTGACGCCACGAGAGATGGAAGTCATGCAACTCATCGCGGAGGGAAATGCCAATAAAACGTCTGCCGATATCCTCAACATCAGCATCAAGACCGTGGAAAAGCACCGGCAGAGTCTGATGGAAAAACTCAACATCCACGACACCGCCAGCCTCACCCGCTACGCCATCGCCAACGGCATCGTCGAATGCAGCGTGCAGGTGACCATCCTCTGATCTCCTGTTCACATCAAAAATCAAAAATCACCAATCATCATTCATCAATCCAAAAGCCCTGGATTCGATTGATGATTTCCAATTGGTGATTTTTGATTTTTGATTTTGAAGAAGCCCCGGCAGGAGCGGATCCGCCGGGCCGCCCCACTTTACCTTCTCCTGCCGGAGGCTGAAAGCGTGACACAGGCATTCCTGCCTGTTCTTCCTACGCCTGCGGTCTGACTCGCCAGGATCTCTTCAGTATCCGTCCACCCTTTGGACACCGGCGTTCAGCCATCCAATTTCGATTCCGCATCTTGGAAAAGGCGGTCGATCAATTTGAGAAACTTCAGATATTGGGGCACATTGCGGAATTCCGGATAAGTGTAGGTGTGCGGGCAAATCAGAGCGCCCTTTCCATCCTCCCATGGATATTCGGCATTCAAACGATGCAAGTCGCCACCGACCGGTGCCAGCTCCTCGATCAGGGTCGCGATCGGCAGCAGGCTTTTGATGTAAACGGTGAATCCGCTGGGATTGCGCGAGTATCCCATTGCCTGTCTCATCTGGGGAAAGTTCGGAATCTGGCGCAGCAAGGGCACCAGCGCGGAATGGGTTTTCTTTGGCTGCCCGGTCGTTCCGAGACAGGCGTGATACTTCGCCAGTTTTTCCGTGGCCATCTGCAGATAATGCAGGCGATGGCATTCGGGAGTATCGGAGGAGCGGCTGAGTGATTTGAAAATTGCGTAGTCACTGCACGCTTGCTGGAGAAAGGCATCGGCCTAGGTCATTTTTCCGTCTCCCCGGTAAGTTCCACCGCTTCCTCCCAAGTGCCCCAATCGGCCGGAGGTTTGATGGAGCCGTATTCGTCCTCCCGGATTATCGCCACACCGCTGAGCGCAGGCATGCCATGATCAGGTGAAGCCCGGAAAAACACCGGTTCCACCTCATCGCCGGATGCCGGAAGCATGTCGTTTGAGAGCTCTAGAAGCCGCACCTGATTCGCATCCGGAAACCAGAAGAAACGGACGATGCTTGAATCCGCAAGCTTTGCCTCCTTCGCGAGGAGCACCGCTTGCTTTTTGATTTCAGAGTATTCGAGGGCGGTCATGTGGTCGTTAGCTGGCTCAGAACTAGCACATTCCCGGTCCGATCACGAATGATTTTTGAGTCCCCTGCCACAGGCATTCCTGCCTGTTCTTCGGGTGGTCCGCACAGTCCTCTGTGCGGAATCTTGGTTCGCAGAATAGTCCTGCTGCCATGCAAGACCGCACAGAGGACTGTGCGGACCACCCCAAGTTCCGGGCATTCCACCTTGGCCCTTGTCGCCTCCCACACTGGCGGTTTGACTCACAGCGTCCGCCTCGGCGGATTGGGCTTAGAAACCTCAAGCTATGCGGTAAACCTATTGATACGCGACGACCACTGCATCGTGGCGGATATTGATCGCACCCGGGCATCCTCGCCAAGCTGGGTTCAGGCCGGAAGAATGGCACAAAAAAACGGGGGCATCGCTGCCCCCGTTGTGAATTTCAGTGATAGGTGACCCTCGGGTTCACTCCTTGTCCGAGGCCATCGCCATGAAACCGCACTCTTTGCCGTTCTCGTCCACGTAAGTGACTTCCGTGTGGGTGGGTGCATCATTGCGCGCGCGTTTCACCACGACCTTCGAAGTCTTCTTACACGCCGGACACGTCATCGACGCGCCGTCCTTGCACATTTCCATGGCCTGTTCCTTCGATTTCCCGGACATGTCAGTGATGGACTTGCACATGGTGCAGACATAGACGGCGTGGCTCTCAGGCTTCATTTTTGAGAAATCGGATTCATCGCCCATTGTTTTCCAATGCTGCGGGCCGGGACCGGCAGCGGCAAATGAGGCAAGAGTGCCGAGGATCGCTGTTGTTAGCAGGGTGCGGAGGGTGGTGGATATTGTTTTCATTATTTTGGTTGGTTTGTGTTTGGTGCGGGCGGCATTCCTTTGGAAAAACCGCTCATGCGTCTATGTGAGGCGAAACCCGCCAGTTTGTTCCCGGCGATTTCATGGTAAGGAGTTTTTCCAATACGCCGGGATCGCGGACATTGCCATGGGGTAAAACCCTACCGTCGAAAGTTACCACCCGGATCAGGAAGCTTTCCCAAAACCATGGAGCCTATTGTTTGGTGACACCGAGCTTTGCGAATGCCGCCTTCAAGTTGGCCGAAACGAACTGATTCGCTTCCTTCGCCTCATCCACCACCGCGCCCATTCCGAAGAATTCGTGGGTGACCCCTTCATAATTCTTGTAGGCCACCTCCACTCCATCTGCCTTGAGCTTTTGCGCGAGCGCCTCACCTTCCGATCGAAGTGGATCGATCTGGGCAGTGATGATGGTGGCGGATGGCAGTCCTTTCAAGGTCTTCGCTTGTAGCAAAGCCACCTTGGGATCGTTCGCATCCTCCTTGTTGGCGAAGGTATGGTCTCCGAACCATTTCATCATGGCGGCGTTCAGCGGTTTCGCGTTCGCATTCTCCGAATAGGACGGAGTGTCCATCTTCGTATCGGCGACGGGATAGATCAGCACCTGATGGACCGGCATCTGGATGCCCTCGGCCTGCGCCATGATGCAGACGGCGGCGGCCATGTTGCCACCGGCGCTTTCACCGACCACCGCGACATTCTTCGTATTTCCGCCCCAGCGGTGGCCGTTCTTCAGAACCCACTGATAAGCACCGTAGGAGTCCTCATGAGCCGCAGGAAACTTGTGTTCCGGTGCCTGGCGATAATGGATGGAAACGACGATGGCACCTGCTCCATTTGCCAGAGCTCTCGGAGAGGAATCATAGGTATCGAGATCCGCGATCACCCAACCGCCGCCGTGGATATAGAGAATCATTGGAAACGGGCCGTCACCTTCGGGTTTATAGATGCGCCCCTTGATGTCGCCGCTGCTCAGCTCGATGGTAACATTTTCGACTTTGCCCACTTTCTCCGGCGTGTCCTTGTTCTGATCGTGGAGAATCGCCGTGACCGCGTCCGCCGGACTCGGCTGCTTTCTGGCCTCTTCGGGGGTGAGGTCTTCCATGGGTTTGCCTCCCAAAGACCCGAGCTTATCCAATACCGCCTGCATTTGTGGGTTCGGTTTGGCTGGATCTGGCGATTGGGCCAGGGCTGGTAGGCATGAGAAAGCGGAGGCAGCTAGGAATGGAAGTGTGGTTTTCATGGAATGGATCAAGAGGGTTGTCATAAGTTTGAATGCGTATTTTAGTGTTTGACGAGATAGCGTCTCCCACTCGGGCTTTGGGAAATTAGGGCGGACCTGGCGTTCGTTCCAGTAGGACTAACCCTACCTTTCCACCCGCGTCCTGCGGATCGAGATTCATCCAACTGCTCCCTCTATAAGGCAATAAGAGGGATCTGGTCGGCTCGGATGGACGCTCAGGGGCTTTTTTATCAAGCCAACGCGGGAAAACGGATGAAAACGGCGCTGGCGGAGCCGTCCGATGTGCGCCGATGGGTCGCACAGCAGCTGGGAAACCCGTCCGGGCAACCGCGACGCCCGTGCGGCGGCCGTGCCAGGCGTCCGGGCATTCCGGACGACCTTCCCGGCGGCCGTCAAACTCGTCCGGGAAGTCGGGATGGCGTTTCCAGCAGCCGTGAAACCCGTCCGGGGAACCGGGACGCCCTCGCGACGGCTGGCGAAGGCATCGGGAGTCTCCGGACGGGCGATTTTCCCGCCGTGAGAGGCGGGTGGGCATCCCAGGGAACGCAAAAAACCGGCAAGGGAGGAGGGCGGCACGCCGCCTGCCAACAAGATCCCGGGCTTCTCACCTCTGCCCCGGCCGCCTCCCTTGCTGGCGGATTGACTCACCGCGTCCGCCTTGGCGGAAGACTGTGGCCTGTGATCCGGCGGCGGAGTGGGAAACGCGCCGCGATGCCTTAACCACCGCCACCGCGGACGGAGTTGCGGCGCTCCTCCCACCGGGCAAGGCGAGCGAGATCGGCTTCACGCCCGGCTTTCTCGAAATGATGGAACAGGATTTCGACAAGGCGGAAGGCCCTGATTCCAACAGCGGGTCGCAAGAAAATTCGGCGGCGTGTTTCTCCTGGTAGTTCACAGCAGGGTGGCTGCGAGATTGATGCTCAATGCCACGATCACCGTGTTGAACGCAAAAGACAGAAGCCCGTGCAGAAGCACGAGGCGGCGCATCCGGCGCGACGTGACCTGCACATCTGACACTTGGAAAGTCATTCCGACGACAAACGAGAAATAGGCGAAATCGAAATAATCCGGTGGCTCATCCCCGGGAAATTCGAGACCCTTACCGCAGTCGTCAGCCTTCGAACTGTTGAACGCACCATAAAAAACGTGGGCGTAATGGAGTGTCAGGATGGTATGCACAAGAGACCACGAGGAAACGACTGTCAGCGTGGCAAGAGCAACATGCCAGATCACCTCGGCTCCATGCAGATCCTTGGATTGCGAAAAAAGTACGCACGCCCCGCCAAGCCCTGCGATCGAGGCAACCACCAGGCACAAGCCGATGGCCGCACGGTTAGAGTCCTGAAGTCGAGCCTCCGTCACACGCTTCCGCACGTCAGTGAGCAGGATTCCCAGCCACGCCAGAAAAAGGCTGGAAAGGGCGAACGCATTCCAAGCCACGATCAGACACATCAGCATTTTCAGGAACGGGAAACCGATGCCAAAGGCAACCAGTGCGACTAATGATGCGAGCGCCAGGCGGTGATGTGCCTCAGCCTCGACAATGCGTCTGAACCTGCGGGTGGGAACCTGGAGTGATGATTGCATGGACCGGATTATGATAGCAGCACCCGCCAGCGGTTGGCTTACCTGAACACACGCTGGAACCGTCCCGTGAGTCAAGATTTCCTGATAACAGGATGAGGCCTACAACCCCGGATCTCACCGGGTCGACGGTCGGGCCAATGCGGCCCTTGCATCACCGTCCAGCCACCACCACCGGCTTCTCCCCATGGCAGAGCGTTCGCGCCAGCACCGTCAGTGTCTTGTGGGTTGCCTTCTCCTCTTCGAGAAGTTCGCGAAGCAGCAGCGCCGCCCTCTTGGACCCGAGTTGCAGCGCCCATTCCTGGAGACAGCCGTAGTTGGCCATCTTGTGGTGTCCCACGCGTTGTGCCGAAACAACGAGCGCGGCGTTGATCGCCGGTGAATGCTCGAATGAAGCCGCCATGCACGCGCCCTCCCTCAGGAGTGCCATGACCGGCTCACAGGTCTTCCAGCGGGCCTTGCGGTCGAAGCATTCGAAGACCTTGCCTACCTTGATCACATGGGCTTCGGTTTCCTTCAGGATAAGCCGGAACGTCACCTGGAGTTCGTCGCTGGTCGCCGCCTTGACCATTCCGGGCAATGCCTTGCCGAAGCGGCTTTCCGCATCATGGCAGTCCGCGAGTTCGTTGAGAAACAGATCCTGAAGGTTATACATGGAGGTCTCAATGGTTTGTGAGAATGAGCGGACCACCCTACTGAAGCCCGGTTTATCTGAATTTCTCTACCCACTCCATGGGGTCTTACCCTACCCGCAGCTTCGGCCAAAAAAATGCCTGCGCCAAGCAGGTTCTGATTTCGAAATAACGTCGGCAATCTCTTTGAATCACTTCATCTTTTTGCCGGGCAAAACCCTCCGTTTCAATTCATTGAGACAGAGGGCTTGTGCGAGGCGTCCTGCGGAAATTCCAGCAGCGACATTGGGACGGACTAAGGTCTGGCTATTGCGCCATACTGGCAGTCGAGCGCGTATTCTGGTTCTTGGGATTTCCCATCACACGATTTCCGCCGGTGGAGCTATTGCCCATGTCACTGCAACTGGTGAAGATACTCGCTCCAATAACGGCGAATCCCAAGGTCTTGAAGATCGATTTAAGTTTGGTTTTCATAATTTGAGTTTTTATTTTTTGCTGGGATCGTGCTTCATGCCTCCACCTATTAGATCCATAAGTTGGATTGAGGACATCCGCCATGGGGACTAACCCTACCATTTTCCTGTCACTTCGGACCATCCGCCCAGGAAAATGGTGAAGTTTCAGCAACTACGGTTTCAGGACAACCTTCACACAGCCGTCCTCCTTGTTGTTAAAAAGATCATAACCCCGCGCCGCTTCTTCCAAAGGCATCCGGTGGGTGATGATGTCATCGAGCTTGATTTTACCCTGCTCCACCCACGTCAGCAGCTCGTCGATGTATTTTTGGACGGGGGCCTGGCCGAATCTGAGGGAGATTCCTTTGTCGAATATCTGACCCAGCGGGAAATTATCGTAAGGCATTCCATAGACTCCCACCACAGTGACCACACCACCACGGCGCACGGCACTCAAAGCGGTCATCAACACTTTGATGCTGCCTGCCTGGGCGTGAAAAACGTTGCTGAGCTTGTCGAGCACGGTTCGGTCTGCCTCCATTCCCACCGCATCCACACAGACATCCGCTCCCCGTCCGGAGGTCAGATCGCGGATGGCCTTCACCACATCCACCTCCGAGGCGTTAAGCGTCTCGGCATTCGCGGTCCGGCGGGCCGCATCAAGTCGATAGGCCTTGGTGTCGATGCCGATGACGCGCCCCGCTCCCTTGAGCCACGCACATTTCATGGCCATCAAACCGACCGGTCCGCAACCGAAGACGGCCACGGTTTCGCCCCCCTTTAACTGCGCCCAGTCGATGGCCGTATAACCGGTCGGGAAAATGTCGGTCAGGAATAACAACTGCTCGTCAGACAGGTCGTTCGTCACCTTGCGGGGTCCGAAGTTCGCATAGGGCACCCGGACGAATTCCGCCTGCCCTCCGTCATAACCGCCATAGAGATCAGTGTAGCCAAACAGGCCTCCGCCCTTCTGATCCGCTGTCCCGCCCTCGGGTCCGTACTTTTCAGGGTTTGAATGTTCGCAATGTCCCGGCAGTTCAAGGTCACAGAAAAAGCATGCGCCGCATGCCAGGGGAAAGGGCACCACAACCCGGTCTCCAGGCTTCAACGCATTGACGTCACTGCCTACTTCCTCCACCACGCCCATGAACTCATGGCCCATCACCATCGGTTCCTTTTGCGGGATGAAACCGTTGAAGATATGAAGGTCCGACCCGCAGATCGCGGTGGCAGTAACGCGCAGGATCACATCGTCCGGTTTTTGAATCTCGGGATCCGGCACAGTATCCACTGATACCTTGCCGGGCTGATGGAAAACGAGGGCTTTCATGGTGATGGGCGGGTGGGCGATGGGGCCTCAGGCGGCGTTGGTCTTGCAGCGTTCCAGCACGACGAGATGTTCACGCTGCGCTGGTAGCAGCGTATCACGGATCAGGTCCTTGACGGATTCGCTGAGGTCGTCGTCGTCAAGGGCCTCCTCGTATTCATTGATCCCATGTTGTTCCCCTTGTTGGAGAATGGTGAGTGCGGGCGATTCCCCCAACAATGTAGCGACCCCTTCGACGGTGGTGGCGAAGCTTCCCCATGCACCGGAGCTGGTGGCAGGTTCCTCGCCGCATTCTCCGACAAGTTTGCGAAGCGAATCCGCATTTTTCTGATGGTCGGCGCGGATGGATTCGAGAGGACTTCCGCCGGCGTCCTGCGCGAATTTTTCAATGGCCTGGGTATAGGTTTCAATGGCGGACAATTCGCCCCGCAACAGCGCGTTGCAGGTATCTGTTATGGATTCGTTGGTTTTCATGGATTGGTTGGTTGTAGGATATTTGGAAAAATCATTGCATTTCGGAGTGACGCTCAGACAGACGCTTTTTTCTTCGCTGCGGCAGTCTTTGTTGCTGTTTTTTTCGCAGGATCGCCTCCATCGGCCTCTTCCATCGCGAAATCGTTGCAGTAGGATTCAGCAAGCTTGCTGAGCTTCTGGTCTGTCGCCGCTTCCTCCTCGAGAATCGTTGACAACAACTCCGCCGCCCGGGAACTGCCTAACAAAGCCGCCCAAGTGCGGAGGCAGCCGTAGGATGCCATTTCGTAATGTTCGACCTTCTGCATGGCAGAGATCAGGGCCGCGTCGTTGGATGGAGTACCTTTGAATTCCGCAGCGATTTCATCCGCTTCTTCCAGGAGCCCCACGGTTGCCTTGCAGGTTTTCCCCTTCGCCTTCGTGCCGAAAAGGGCAAAGACCTCCTCGATCTTTGACACGTGCCCCTTGGTTTCCTCCAAATGCGCTAGGGCTGCCTCCCTAAGTGCCTCGGACTCGGCTGCTTTTGCCATCTTGGGCAGGGCTTTGGCGATTCGATGCTCCGCATCATACATATCGGCCAATTCGGCGAGGAAAAGGGTTGTGAGATTATTGGCGAGTTTCTTTTCAGTGCTTTTCATAATTGTTGGTTTGTATGTCTCTTGTGGGCTTTTTGTGAGTGAGAACAAACGATTTTCAATCGCATCGGATTGGGTTGTGGCAGTCGCGTCGTTTCGTATCAACGCGACTATCATAATCCGACCGTATCACACGACCAGTTGTTATGGTTTTTGTTTTTGGGGGTACTGTCGCGGTTGCTTCAGCGACTTCACTTTATACTGATGGCAGGCCATCGCCATGGGGTATAACCCTACGATTGACGGTTATTTTGGAATCGGGCCCGGCCGGACCTGAGTGAAATCTCCTTGCCGAAACTTGAAATAGACATTCCTTGCTGGATTTTCTTCAGTGCATCTGGGGGGACTCCTTAAAACACAGACAGAAATGTCTGTGTCACATTTCAACAGTCGGAATAGGGACCGTCCCAGTTGACAGGAAAACCGGTGACCACCGCAGATGGCATGACCGTTGGTACTCTCGTTCATCCCCAGCCATCGAGAATTTCCTGCTGGCGGTCGAAATCCCATTCCCCGGTTAGCTCGCGTTTGGCTTGCTCGTAGTCAACCTGCTTGATGTAGCGGGGGCCTCTGCCTGCTATGGCTGCCAGTTCGAGAGTGCGGCGACGCACCATCTCGCGCGTAGGTCGGACTGGCGTGGATTCCACCATTCTTCCAGTTCTTGATTGTTTTTGATTCATAACCTCTAATTGGCTTTATTGGGATGGTCTCATGCTTATTGCTAAGTCCGAACAGAATTGAGAATTCGCATATTTTCGCCTGCCGTCATTTGGAGGAAGGAAGATCAGTCTCCTGGTCTGTTCCAATCGGGAAAGCCATCAACGCGGGGATTTCCTGCGGCCAGGATTCGGGGACCACATGCTGCCAGTAATCCCCGGTTTGAACGGGGGGGACTGGCACCTGGTAGTTCCATTCATTCACAGGCAGGTCTTCGGTGCTTTTCATTTCAAGTGATAGGTTCATTTTGAATTTCGAGAAAGGCCCGCCGGCGTGCTGATTTGCCAGCGGATGGCGTCCTACTTTCCAGTTGGAGGCCTAATTTTCCAATAGGGTGAAATACCCATTTTCACGGTTCGGTATCCAGAGATTGCAGGGCTTGTCAGCACTTGGCACTGCATTGAAAGCCCCTTTCAGCTACTCCCCACTCCTTCGATGGTTGGTAGGCCATCCTACAAGAATACAGTCCCCCGAAGGTAGGGGACTGTATGGGTTGTTATATCGGATTTCGGGTGCTGATCAGGATTTGGCAATGGGTGCGGTTTCACCCATCGAGGTGACGGAGATGTCCTCCGCTCCGGCATTTTTCAGGATGTCCTCGGCGCGATCCACTTCATCACCTGTTTCCGCGTGAACGGAAATAAGGATGTTCCCTTCGGAGATGCGGTTCTCATAACGCTTGGCTTCGATCTCGGGAATGCCGAGGCCGATCAGACCTCCCGCGATGCCACCGACGGCGGCACCTGCTGCGGCGCCGCTGAGAGCGGCAAGAAGCGGACCTGCCGCGATCAACGGTCCCACGCCTGGGATTGCGAGTGCGCCGATGCCGACAAGCAGACCGAGAGTCCCGCCGACCACGCCGCCGGTGGTGGCACCGGTGACAGCTCCTTCGGGAGCCTTGGTGTTTTTCTCATGCGAGAATTCGTGGGTCGTTCCCTTGTCAGGGAAAAGAACGGAGATGTCATTGGATGAAAATCCCGCAGCGGTGAGATTATCGACGATCCGGCTGGCTTGGGTTTCCGAGGTGGCGATGGCGTATACTGATTTGTGGCTCATTGTTTTGGTTGGTTGGAGTTTGTGATGGGAGATTTTTCGTTTACTTGGACTTCATTTCGAGTTCGTCGGAGATCTTGGCGGAGTTGGCGTGGTTCTTGGCGATTTTAAGAATCGCCTCATGTTCCGCATGGTTTTCCACCACTCCCTTCAAGACTACATTCTCATCCTTGGTGATGATCTTGATGTTCTTGGCATTGAAGGACAGATCCGTGGACATGACTTCGGCGCGGATGTCCTTGGTAATTTGCACATCCTTGTCGCTGTTGCCTTGGTCGGTCGGGATCATGACTTCCTTATTCTTCGGCTTCTCATTCTGCGCGGAGTTGTCAGGAGCGGTCACATCGCCGCCGACGGCGTCACGATAGGACCGGAGCGTCTCGGTCGCGGTGCCTTCTGTATTGTAATCAGGCCATTCTGTGGACTTGAACTGCGGGGCTTTGCCTAGCTGCTCCTTGGTCAACTTCGTTTTGAATGCCTTGGCAGTGCCATCGTAGCGAAGGACAGAGACCGGAACGGCGCTGAGAGTGTCGGCCATCCCGAGGAAACCACCGGAGGAAATCACTACCGCGAGGATTTCGCCGGATTTCATATCGAGGACGAGGTCCTGGACTTCGCCGATGGTTTCATCACCGGCATTTTTCACGTTAAGCCCGATCACTTGGGAAGCGCGCCACGAGGATGCGCTGCCCTTGGTGCCGGGGACAGGAGAGGCCAGTTCCGCTTGTTTGTGCGCTTCGGCGAAGGCCGTCAGCGGAGTGAGAAGGGGAACCAGGGAGATGAGGAGACTTCGTTGGATGGTTTTCATGACTGTTTTCGGTTAGGCCCGCAATGCGGGTTTTCCATCTATCGCAATCACCGTGCCGATCGTGCCAATCCGCCCGCTTCCCAACGTGGATAAGGGATTTCAACGCGTTCCCATTTCCCGAGCCGATTCCTGATGGTGCATCTTGCCATATTTTCCCGGTATCGATATTGCAGAAAGCTCGCTTCCACAAACGGCGCTTCCGAAATGCGAATATTCCACAACGAGCGGGTCGGCCGAACAGATGAAATCGGGTTTCAGTTCCAATCAACCCGCCCAGTCGGAGGATCAACGGTGCCATCACCATGCCGGTTGTGATCCGGTTGGCGAGCCGCTCCGCCCGGTAGGGTTTCACCCCATGGCGTTGACCCCCAAATTTTGCTACCCTGTGGAGGCAGGGAGAGACCTGCGGTTTACCCATGAACACAAATCCACTGCACGAAGGCGCGATCATCATCCACGGCATCGGGATCGGCGAGGTGACGAGCGAGATGATCCAGCAACGCGCCACCGAGCTGGCTGCGATCAACGGCCGCGAGCCGCACGAGGTTTCAAAGTCGGATTGGGACGAAGCCCAGCGTGAACTAACGGGGGGCGGGGAACTCGATCCGCAGCGGACCTTGCTGGAATCCGCTCCCGAGTCAGACCGCTGGAACCCAATCGCCGGGTCCGAAGGGCATGAGGCGATCGTCGCCTTCGACGACAACGAGGATGAGGACGGCCGCAGCATCGGCGAGCGGCTTTTCGAAGAGGGAGTGGAGGAGGCCGGACACGACCAGATGGTTGCGGCGGCGGATAAGAATTTGTTAGCTGATGATTGATTGCATGACCGGATCGTCCCCGCCTCTGGTCAGGCGGCGGCAGTCCGGGATTTCCGCAGACGAAGGTTTGGAGAAAGATGCTCCTGCAACGACCTGGCGCGAGACGCGCCAGCCACTTTGTCGCCGACCAACTGCGATTCGAGCGGTCAATACTCCGGAAAATCCAGAATCTCCTGCTGGCGGTCGAAATCTGATTCGCCGGTGAGCTCGCGCTTCGCCCGCTCGTAGTCCACCTGCCGGATCTGGTGGGAATCCCGTCCGTCGATCATTGCCAGCTCCAGAGTCCGGTCATGCACCATCTGACGGGTGACCGAGCGGGTGACGACGACGAATCCGTGGCCTGATCCTGGGTTTGTTTGGATGTTTTCCATTTTGTAGGTTTTTCAAGCAGTCCAATGGTTGGAAAAGGCGAGCTTCGCCACCTCGTCCTCGCGGGTGCGTGATAGGTCTGCCCGGGTGAGCTTTACCGACACTTCGGAATCGCCATAACTGATGCCCAGCACCGCCGCCGGCGAGATAAGGATCTGCTTGCCGGAATACCAGTGGCCGGTCTCGACCACCAGATCCGCGATGGCCCAGCTCTTGTGGTCCACGAGAAAGCCGGAAACCGTGCCAAGCGTTCCATCGGTGGCCCTGATGTCATATCCTGTCACCGCCCGCGTGCTGCGGAGGTGGATGTCGTCCAGCGGATCGATATCTGCCTTGATTTCCGCTGGTGGTGTAAGGACCGGCATCCCGCCGATGCCCCACATGCCGCTGGTTTCCCAGTAGGCGGGCCAACTGTAGTGCTGATAGTAATCGCGCTCGTGCTGGCGGGTCACGGGGCGGTGGATCTCAATGGATGGGCTGTTTTCAATCTGCGCCTTCGTTAGATTCACCTTGAGGACCTCGCCATCGGGGCCGAAGCCGTCGAAGGCATGGGGTGAAAGCAGGACTTGCCGGCCCGTCAGCCATGATCCCGTATCCACGATGAGATAGCGAACCGTCCAGCTTTCGTCATCGAAGTAAAAGTCCTTAACCTGGCCGATGGTTCCGTCCGTGGCAGCAAGCTTGGTGCCGTAGATGTCGTTGATGTTCCTGAGCATGATGTGGTTCCTCCCGTGTCATCGGAGCGCCTGTTGGAATAACGGCTTCTTTCCGATAACATGCCCACACTAGTGCTGAAAATCAGTTCGAACCATGGGGCATAACCCTACTGCGGAGCGGCGGACGGGGAAACGAAAAAGCCCGCCGGGATGGCGGGCCTTTTGATAGGACGGATCCGGAAAACGAGAAGGACGGATCAGAAGTTCTTGATGTCGTCGCGGTTTACCTTGTCGGTTGTTGACGCCTGATTGGATTTGCCATCCTTACCGGCGGACCAGAGATCGAAATCCGGGTTCTGGGTGGCGGCGTTCGTGGGGACAGCACCGGTCGCAGGTGGAATTCCTTTGGCGGTACGATACATGTATTCGTTGCCCCAAGGATCGAGGATCTTGATTTCCGCCGAAAGGGTGGTGGAGGAACTCCAACCCTGCTTGTTGCTGACTGGATCAAAATCAGCCAGGTAGATCTTCTGATCCGTGTCCGCCGGGACCACCTTATTGTCAGCGTTGGAATCGTAATACAGTGCCTTGAAGAGGATATTGCTGTTGTAACGTGTGCCGCTGCTGAGCGCGCCGTTAACCGTGAGGTCGCCGGTTGGCGGGTAGGTTCCGTTGTCGAGTTTGTATTCCTCAAGCGCCTTCGAAATCAGCGCGATCTGGACCTTCGCCTTGGAAGATGCCTGCTTTTCGGAAACATAGCCAAGGCTGCCGACGACGAGACCGGCGAGGATGACGATGATGGTGATGACCGCCATCAGCTCGATGAGCGTGAAGCCGGCGCTGCGTTTGCGTGGAGTGGTTTTCATGATCCTTGGCTCTTGTGTCTTGCGAGGGTGGCAAAGATTACTGGTTGCCCATCGTCGAGATCATCTTAATCAATGGTAGGAACAATGCAAATACAACCGAGCCCACGATGAGGGCCAGAATCACGATCATGATCGGCTCGAGAATGGAGGTGAGGGCGGTGACGGCGTTGTCCACCTCGTCGTCATAAACGTCCGCGACCTTGAGAAGCATCTCGGGGAGCTGTCCGGTTTCCTCACCGACGTCCACCATGGAAATGACCATGTTCGGGAACACGCCGGACGCTTGGAGCGGGGTGACGATGGTTTCCCCTTCCTTGACGGCCTCGTGGACTTTTTCGATGGCGTTGGAGATGACGACGTTACCAGCGGTGTCGCGGGTGATATTGAGGGCCTGAAGGATGGGCACACCGGAGGTGACGAGAGTGCCGAGCGTGCGCGAGAAGCGGGAGACGGCGCTCTTGCGCTGGATGTCACCGAGGACAGGCATGTGGAGCTTCAGACTGTCGATCGACTTGCGGCCACCGGTGGTGCGGCCCCAAAGGTTGAAGAGGAAAACGCCGACACCGAACATGATGAAGACGAACACCACGTTCGGCACGAACAACGGCCGGGCGAGGAAGAACTCGGACATGCCGAAGACGATCTGCGAAATGAGCGGAAGCTGCTGGTCCGTGCTGCTGAACATTTCCTTGAACTTCGGAACGATGAAAATCATCAGGAAGACGAGGATGGCCACGGCGATGAACATGACGATCACCGGATAGACCATGGCGGAAACGATCTTGTTCTTCAGCTTCTGGGCCTTTTCCTGATACTCGGCCAGACGGTTGAGGACGATTTCAAGAACACCGCCGAGTTCACCGGCTTTCACCATGTTCACGTAGAGCTTGTTGAAAATCTTCGGGTGCTGGGCGAGCGATTCCGAGAACGTCGAGCCGCCTTGCACGTTTTCCGCAAGGGCGGCGACGGTGGCGCGGAGGACCGGATTGGGCTCCTGCTTTTCAAGAACGGTGAGGCTGCGGAGAAGCGGCAGGCCGGAATCGATCAGCGTGGCGAGCTGGCGGGTGAAGATCATCAGGCTCTTCGGCTTGATGCGGCCGCCGAGCTGGCCCTTGGCGACGGGTTTGCCTCTGGCTTTGGCAGCGGCTTTGACAGGAGCGGCCTTGCCCTTCTTGCCTTTGCCTTCCTCATTGATCTGGGTCGGGTAAAGGCCTTTGCCACGAAGCTGTTGGATGGCCTCCGCTTCCGTGGCGGCGGCGACGGTGCCGGTGGTTTGTTCGCCTTTGGCATCAAGTGCTGAGTATTGGAAATTCGCCATGGGAGTAGGGTTTTTTTGAAGGTTTCAGGAGAAGGTGTAAAGAAACTAAATGAATGCGGTTTAAATATGGGAATCGTTTTTGAGGCAGGGATCGCCGGAATGATCAGGTGTATTTGAGAACTTCTTCAATGGTGGTTAAACCCAGATAGATATTGCGGAGGCCGTCCTCGCGCAAGGTGTTCATCCCGAGCTCCACCGCTTTCTGCTTGAGGACTACGGACGGGGCGCGAGAGGTGATGAGCTCACGGATCGGATCGGTGATGTTGAGCAGTTCGTAAAGTCCGCGGCGGCCGCGGTAGCCGGATTGGCCGCAGGCATCGCAGCCGGAGCCGGTGAAGAACTGCTTGTCGCCGAGTTCATGGGCGGAGATGCCGAGCTGGTTGAGGATGGCCTCATTGGGTTCGTAGGGGGATTTGCACTCTTTACAAATCGTCCGGACGAGACGTTGGGCGAGAATGCCTTCCAGCGACGCGGAAACGAGGAACGGCTCGCATCCCATGTCAACGAGACGGGTGACGGCACCTGGCGCATCGTTGGTGTGAAGGGTGGAGAGCACTAAGTGACCCGTGAGAGCAGCCTGAATGCCGATGGTCGCAGTTTCCTTGTCGCGCATTTCTCCGATCATGATGCGGTCGGGGTCCTGACGGAGGAAAGCGCGGAGAACGCGGGGGAAATCGAGGCCGATGGCGTCGTTGATCGGGATCTGGATGATGCCGTCAATGTCGTATTCGACCGGGTCCTCAGCGGTGAGGAGCTTCGCGTCGATCGTATTGATACGGCGCAGCGCGGCGTAGAGGGTGGTGGTTTTTCCCGCACCGGTGGGGCCGGTGACGATGAAGATGCCGTTGGGCTTTTCGATCGTCTCGGTGATGTAATTGTAGATGTGGTCGGTGAGGCCGAGGTTTTCGAGCGAAAGGTTGACCGACGAGCGGTCGAGCACCCGGAGCACGATGGATTCGCCGTGGTGGGTGGGCAGAGAGGAAACGCGCATGTCCACCTGCTTGTCACCGACCTGTTTGACGATCCGTCCGTCCTGTGGGATCCGGCGCTCGGCGATGTTCATGTTCGCCATGACCTTGACGCGGGAAAGGATGGGCAGCGCCAGATGGATCGGCGGCGGGGCCATTTCATAAAGCGCGCCGTCCACCCGGTAGCGGATCTTGAAATCCTTTTCAAAGGGCTCGAAGTGGATGTCCGACGCCTTCTCCTTGATGGCCTGATAGAGCACCAGATCGACGTAGCGGATGATGGGAGCGGAGTTCGCCTCCGACTCGAGTTCCGCAGTGCTGAGGTTCTCTCCACCGCTGCCGATTTCGAGCTGGGAGAGGATGTCCTCCATCGCTTTTCCTTCTCCGCCGTAGCACTCGTTGATCTTGGATTCGACGAGGTAGTCCGGTGCGACGACCACGTTGATCTCGCGGCCGAGGGCGAAGCGAAGGTCTTCCGGCGTCTGCGGATTCAGCGGATCTACGAGAGCGACGTAGAGGCCGGTTTCATCGAAATTGACGGGAAGTGCGCCGTGGAGCCGGGCGGTGCCGGCGGGAACGAGGGCGAGCAGGGCTTCCGGCGGCGTCCAGTTCCGCAGATCGACCATGCTGGCACCGAGCTCGGAGGCGACCACCGGCCAGATGTCGTCGCGGTGCTGGATGACCTGGAAATCGGCGAGGATTTCCGCGATTTCTTTGCCGCTGTGGCCGACTTCCTGAAGGATGTCCTGGGCGAGCGCGGCATCGATGAGGCCGCGCGATTGAAAAAGTTCGATAATCTGTTGATTGTCCATGGGACGGGAAGCGGAAGGGTTTTCGATTCGGTCGAAGTTTAATAAAAGGATCAGTCGGCGTCGGACATGGTGGCGTGGACGACTTCCTGGCCGGAAGTGAGGCCGACAAGCACCTTGCGGATGCCGTCCTCGCGCAGGGTGCGCATGCCGAGTTCGCGCGCACGGCGGCGGAGCTGGGTGGTGGTGAGCCCGGTGTTGATCATCGAGCGGACTTCGTCGTCGATGAGGAAGATTTCGAAAATCCCCATCCGGCCCTTGAAGCCGTTGCCGCGGCATTTTTCGCAGCCGACAGGGCCGAAGATCGTCGCCTCGGTCATCCGGGAGGCATCGAGTGAAAGGGCGCGCATTTCCTTGTCCGTCAGATCGGCGGGGCCTTTGCAGATCGGGCAAAGCTTCCGCACGAGACGCTGGGCGAGCACGGCGCGGACGGCGGAGGCGATGAGGAATGGCTTCACCCCGATGTCCGCGAGACGGGCCACAGCGGAGGGCGCGTCATTCGTGTGGAGAGTGGAGAAAACCAAGTGACCGGTGAGCGAGGCGTTGATGGCGATGTTCGCGGTCTCCGCATCCCGGATTTCCCCGATCATGATGATGTTCGGCGCCTGCCGGAGCATGGCGCGGAGGGCGGCGGCGAAGGTCATGCCGATGTCGGTTTTCACCATGACCTGGTTGATGCCGGGAAGCTCATACTCGACCGGGTCTTCCACGGTGATGATCTTCTTGTCCGGCTTGTTGATCATGTTGAGACAAGCGTAAAGCGTAGTGGTTTTTCCCGAACCCGTAGGCCCGGTCACCAACAAAATGCCGTCCGGCAAACCGAGCAACTCCCCGAAGATCTGCTGGTCGTCCGAGAAAAATCCGAGTTCCGGCATACCGAGCAGCAGCGCGGTTTTGTCCAGAATCCGCATGACGATCGATTCACCGTGATTGGAAGGCACCGACGAAACCCGGAGATCGACCTCCTTGTCGCCCATCTTGAGCTGGATCCGGCCGTCCTGCGGGAGGCGTTTTTCCGCGATGGACATGGTGCCGCTCATCACCTTCAGACGGGCGATGATCGCGGGCAGGAGTTTCTTCGGATGCGTGTCCACGTGAACGAGCTTGCCGTCCATCCGATAGCGGATGCGGACCGATGTTTCGAGCGGCTCGATGTGGATATCCGACGCCCGCAGGCGGAAAGCCTCGGTCAGCGTCTGCATGACGAGCCGGATGATCGGCGCGTCATCGCCGCCGGTGCCCGCTTCGGAGTCGCTGCCGGTCACTGAGTAGCCTTCGGCAGCACCGACGCTGGCAGGTTCGTTCGAGTGATAGAACTGCTTCAGGTGGTCCTGGATGTCCTGATAGGTTGCGCAGACCAGATTGAGCTCGCGACCGATCACGTGCGGCAGGGTGTCCAAGGATTCAAAATCCAGCGGATCCGCCATCGCGATCATCAAGGAGAGCCCCTCATCGTGTACCGGAATCACGCGATAGCGCCTCGCGATTTCCTCGGAAATGGCTTCTGTGATCGTGGGATCGAACGCGACATCGGAAAGACGGATGAAGGGAATCCCCGCGTTCGCCGCCAGCGTTTTCGCCACTTCCTCCTGAGTGACAGCGGTGTGCGCGAGCAGGTGCTCGATGATGGTTTCACCTCCTGAAAGTGCGCTGCGCGCCTGGGCGATTTCTTCGGGGCTCACCATGCCGGCTTCGGCGAGCAATTCTGCGAGATAATCTTCGTTGGAAAACACTGGGCTATGAGTCCTTAGAGGTGGATTTTATCGCAGGTTTCAGGCCATTGTCCTTGCTGCGTCTTCCGCAGATTGGTCAAGCCCGCCCTCGCTTGTCAACCAGCCACATCGGCAGAACCTGCGAAAATCCGCACATACAGCGGGATTCCGCAAATCTCGGGAAAAATGTAGTCACCATGCCCATTCAAGCCTGTGAGAGACGGTCACCAGACCCGCATGAAATCCTCACGGCGTCTCGGAAAGAACACTGTAAAACGCTGAGTTCCCGGGCGGCGACGGGTCGGTGAAAACCCAATTTCCACCGCCCGCCACCCCGCTCACACCGCTGACAGGAGCCCAGAAACCGCCGCTCAGATCCGTGCAGCGCCACAAGGTCTGGCTCGTCCCCGTGACCTGCGGCAGCCAGATGACAATGGTGGCAGCGCACAAGATAATAAGCGCGCTGGTTATGATGATACTTTTCGTTTTCATGGAAACCATTTTGGGGGGCGAAATGAACGATTTTCGAACTCCGGAGGTTCTTCAATCATGCCTCAGGGGTGGAAATTCAACCTCCTAAGGTTGATTGACCGACGTCCCGATATGGAAAATCAACCTACAAGGGTCGGGCAATCGACCTCGGGAGGTCGGGCGAAGAACCTGTGAAGGTCGATTGATGAAGCTTCCGAGGTCCAAAAAGAAACTCCAAGGGTGAAACGAGGAAGCGGTGGAGGTGGATTCAACATGCTCCGGGCGTGGGATGCGAAAGCTCAAAGGGTGGCCGCTCCGGGCCCGGAGGGTGAGGTGAGGAATACAGGGCCGGAATGCGGTGGTCCTGAGGGCTTCCATCACCGCGAATGCTGGATCGCCTCGCACACCGCGGGGAAAATCTGGCGCTTGCGGCTGACCACGCCGGGCGCGTGGAACAGGCTTTCATCCATCCGCTCGAACGGCAGCTTCGCGAGCGCGGCTTCCTGGCCGACGGCGAGAATCATGCTGTGATGCAGCGCCACATCAGTCACGGCAAGCACCGCCAGATCATATTTGCGCTGCGTATAGAGTTCCTTCAAGGCGGTTTCCAGTTCCTCACGCCGCGCGGCGAATCCATGCAGGTCGCGCTCCTCGACTTGAGAAATACTGACTAACAATCCCTGCTCGGTGAATTCCTTGCGGTCGGCGTTCAGGATCTCCTCGGGCGTGCCGTTCGCAATCAGCGACCCGACGGCGAAAAACTCATCCGTGAATTTTTTCGGATCCACACCAGCCACGCCGCTGAGCCAGTTGAGCATCTCACGATCTAACAATGTTGTCGTCGGCGAGGTCAGGCAGAGCGTGTCCGAAACGATTCCGGCGCAAAGGCACATCGCCACGCTCGGCTGCGGCATCAGCCCGCGGTGGAAAAATTTCCGGCCGACGAGCGTGCAGGTCGATCCCACGGGTTCGTTCAGATAGCGGATCGGCTCGCGTGAAACGAGGTCGCCGGCGAGGCGGTGGTGGTCGATGACCTCGGTGATCTCCGCTTCCTCGACGCCGTTGACGGCCTGCGCGTATTCGTTGTGATCGACTAGGGCGAGACGGATGCGCGACGGATCGACGAGGTCGGATTTCGCGAGCACGCCGATCATTTTTCCGCCCGCATGCTCGACGACCGGGAACAAATCCTGATCCACCGTGCCCAGCCGTTTCCGCAGGCGCGAAACCGATTCCGAGGCCGTGACAGTTAGGAAATTCTCCTCCATCACGTGCCGCACCGTGCGGGAGCAGCGGATCAGTGTGGAAGCACTGGCCGTGTCCTGATGGCAGCGCAGCACCACCACCCCGCTGCGTGCGGCGTAGGCGAGGATTTCCGCGGAAACCGCATTGTCGCCCGTCACTAACAAGGCACGCGCACCGTGGTCGATGGCGTAGCGCTGGACGATCGGGCGGTCGCCGCAGATGACGAGGAATCGGCCGACATTGCCATCCTTGATGGCCTCCTTGAGACGCCTGTCCACGGTGGCTTGCGAGGAGGCACCGACCAATAGAATCAGATCCTCCTCAAACTCCGGCGATGGCAGCATCGCGCCGAGCGACTGCGCCTGCAGCGTGTCCGCCAGTTTCGCCAACGAGACATGGATGGTCCGCACGCTGAGGCCCTCGGTATCAGCGGGCAGCAGGAGTTTGAGCAGATCGAAATACCGCAAAATCCCGCGCAGGTTTCCGTCCTCATCCTCCACCGGCACACAGCGGATCTGCGCCGTGAGCATGCGGCGGTAAGCCGTTAGGAAAGTGTCGGTCCAATCCACCTTGATCACCTTGCGATGGCAGATCATCGCTGCGTTCGTGCGGACGTCGGTGATCAGCAAGGGTGCCTCCAGCCCGGCCCGCTCCAGCACCCATTTTGTGCGTTGGGAAATCTCACCACAGCGCGCGGCGATGGCGTTCGGCTCCTCGCCCACGGCTCGGAGCAGGGCGGCATAGCCAATGGCGGAGCAGATCGCGTCGGTATCGGGATTCTTGTGACCGATGACGTAGAATGGGGGCTTCATGGGAGAACAGAGGTTTCCGCTCTGGGAGAAAGCGGGTTGAAGTGCCTTTATAACTCGATTTTACCAAGTGAACACAAAAAACTAACACGGCATCTCACATCGGGTACAGGACAAAAATATCATCCTAGCCATAAGAGGCAGCCGAGGGAACCCGAGGATGGGCGGAATGGACCTTCGCTCAAGGAGGGTGGGCATCCTGCCCACAACTCTTTCGCTGGCTCGATTTCACGCGTGGGCAGGATGCCCACTCTCCTTGATTTTTTTGTCCCGCACCCTCTCACATCCGCTCCGGCACGTTGATGCCGAGTAGATAGAGGCCCTGTTTGAGCGTGCGGGAGGTCAGATCGCAGAGCGCGAGGCGGCTGGAGCGGATGGGCTCCTCGGCCTTGAGGACCGGGCAGGCTTCGAAGTAGGAGTGGAAGGCACGGGCGAGTTCGAGCACATAGTTCGCCAGAAGGTTCGGGCGGAAGTCTTCGAGGATCGTCGGCAGGACCTCGCCGAAGCGTGCGAGCAAACGCGCGAGGTGGATTTCCGCGTCCTCGTTGAGGTGGATTTCCACGCCGGCGGGGTCGAATGGGGCATCCAGCTTGCGGAAAATCGAGCGGATGCGGACGTGCGAGTATTGGAGATACGGTGCGGTGTCGCCATGAAGGGCGAGCATGCGATCCCATGAAAAAACGTAGTCGGTCAGACGGTTCTGCGAGAGCTCGGCGAATTTCACAGCGCCGATGCCGACGATTTCCGCGATCTGCGCGGCTTCCTCGCCTTGCAGATCCGGGTTTTTCTCGGCGATGGCTTTTGCGGCGCGCTCGACGGCTTCTTCGAGCACCTCGATCAGGCCGACGTTGTCGCCGGAGCGGGTTTTCATCAGTTTCCGGTCGTCGCCCAAGATCGAACCGAACTGGATGTGTTGGAAATCCCCGGTCTTGCCCCAACGCGCGGCGGCGTCGAAAAGCTGGCGGAAATGAAGCTGCTGCGGCACGCCGACGACATACCAGATGTGATCCGCCTTCCACTCGTCGATGCGAAACTGGAGGGTCGCGAGATCGGTGGTGGCGTAGTTGAAACCGCCGTCCGCCTTGCGGATCAGCGCGGGATTGTCCACCCAGCCCTCTTCCTTGTGGACCTTGAACGGATCCTGCAGCAGCTCTTTGGAACCGTCGGAAAAGATGCAAACAGCGCCCTCGCTTTCGCGGGCGATGCCTTTTTCCAGGAACTCATCGACGATGCCGGGAAGGCGGTCGTTGTAGTAACTTTCGCCCAGCCAGTGGTCGAATTTCACGTCGAGGCGGTCGTAGATTTTCTGGAGGCCGCGTTTCGATACATCGATGCATTGCTGCCAGATCGCGAGGTTTTCGGCGTCGCCGGCCTGGAGTCGGACGAGTTCGGCCTTGCAGGTTTCGAGCAGCGTGTCGTCGGTTTTGATTTCCGCGTTCACCTCGCGGTAAATGCGGACGAGTTCAGGGATCGGATCCGCTTCGAGCGCTTCGCGGTTCAGCTTGGTTTTCCAGCCGTGAAGAATCATCCCGAACTGCGTGCCCCAGTCGCCGATGTGATTGTCCGCGATGACGTGGAAACCGAGGAAACGGGCGATCCGGGCGAGCGAATCGCCGATGATCGTCGAGCGGATGTGGCCGACGTGCATCGGCTTCGCCACGTTCGGCGCGGAGAAATCGACGACCACCGTTTTGCCCGCGCCGGTGGCGGGAACGCCGAGCCGTTCGTCGAGGATCAACGATTTCACATAGGCGGCGTAGGCGGCGGGAAGGATGCGGAAATTGATGAAACCGGGGCCGGCGATGTCGGCGGTGGCGAGGCCGTCGAGTTCCAGCTTGTCGATGATTTCCTGAGCGAGCGCGCGGGGATTGGATTTCCGCTGCTTGGCGAGGACCATCGCGGCATTCGCCTGATAGTCGCCGAAACGAAGGTCGGCGGCCGGGGTG
>Ga0209512_1000865_pt1 | contig 42956 bp, 34 predicted proteins | sample frozenSSSSmetaG_FD_184142 | JGI IMG/M metagenome (GOLD analysis project Ga0209512, IMG submission 184142) | Glacier valley bacterial and archeal communities from Borup Fiord, Nunavut, Canada, to study Microbial Dark Matter (Phase II) -... | ecosystem: Environmental > Aquatic > Freshwater > Ice >...
TTGATTACCTTGATTTTGTTCATTCAGCTGCTCAACGTCATATCGTGAGGATATTGTGAATTTCGAGAAACCGAAATCATCAGCATCAATACATCTATCACCGGTGCATCCTGAAAGAGCTAAGACAATTAAAAACAGTAAACTATTTAGCCCTTTAAACATTATTGTCTCCCTGGTTTTTTTTGCCATCCGGCGCGTCATGACGAGTACCACTTGATATTTTTTCACTGAAATTTTCAGGCTTTGCGTCAGGTCTTCCCCTCGATCCGTAATTCTGATCAATTGTCTTGTCTTTGATGGTAGATGCAGCGCTTGCTAGAGGCTTGGTTGTGATGCTTTTAATATCGCCCATAACCGACTCTGTAGCATTACCTTGCTGTTGCACTTTACCTTCTTGTCTTGCAGGCACTACGTTAGTTAAGCTTGAAGTAATTATAGTTACGTATTCAACGAGGCCATGCGACATTTTACAATATGTATAAAATAATAGGGCAGAAGTTGCGATCGCTATGAAAGAACCATGATATTCAAACAATTCACTCATATTGCCAGGCTCTGTTACTTGAGTTACAAAAAACGGAATGCATGGCAAGAACGGTAAAGTAAATGAGAAATCGATCGGTATACCAATGTGCCTTAAATCCAGGCCTATTTGAATAGGAATCAGGCAACCCCAGCAAGCTCTAGTTACAGCGCCCGTTAATTGCTCACCGATCATTTGATCAATCAACAGAAAGAAAACAAGAAGAATAGTTGGTTGAATCATGTAATCAAATAAAGTAGAGATCCAGTTGTCAAATATGCTTTTGGTTTGCTCAAATAACATTAAAATTATGAAAAATGGTGCTAGCGAAATCATCACTGCAAGCCCTACGAACGCTAGACAGTAACCGATAATCACTTCAAGAACTGCTCTAAAGAACAGTAAGATGGAATATATCGTCATCAAAGCTAGGAAAGCAAGACCGTTATGAATCTGCAGTAGCTGAATAAATAATAAACCCCATACTCTGCCGTTCGTATATTTATCAATCACCGGATCTATAAAGCCGAAAACATTGCTGGTAGAACTTGTGGCGTCAACCACGTTAGTCATTATGTAATCTGTTCCGCTGACAAACACTTGGAATAGGTTTTGATTGAAGAACGTCCAGCTAGTTTCACTAAATAATGCAACTATCACGCTGACCTTTACAACACGAATCACAAGATCTTGTACTGTAATTTTAGTGGCGCCACTTAAGAAGAATAGGCCGTATAAAACTATATATAAGGTAAGCATGAGCTTGCCTATTCTTTGCAAAATAGGATCAGATGCTAGTTTCATGTAAATCATCTGAGTTAGTTCATTGAACTTTTCTCGCAATGGAGTGATTACTTTATTATAGATAATATCTGACATCACCGCAGATCCTGTGTAATTTGCATAATTCACAGTAATGACTCCTTGAACTTCTGAGTTCGGATTTATGACTCTTAGCCACAGGTAACCATCACTTGGAGCATCAATTCTCATGTTTTTACTAACATCTGTGCCTGCGTAATCATCTACTAGAGGAGTATTTGAGATAGCATACTCGACCTTGACACCTGCTTCTTCATTAAAACTGATTGTTTTGTCACCGTTACCGATTTCAACAGCAAGTATATATCTGCCAAAATGTAAAAAATTCATGTTTAGATCAACGTTTGCGCTATTAAGAGCTGTTACCAAAGCGTCAAAATCTGTATAATTGCTCCAACTACCCATTGTTTGTTGAAAATTCACAAACATATTATCTATAGCCCAATCAGTTGTTAATTTAAGACTTCCGGTACTTTCCGCCTTATAGTAAAAGAAATTTTTACCCAAGAAATCTGAATGAATAAAACCTACTCCTTCATCTTTAATCGATTGGCTACCGATTGATATTTTCATACCTCTACCGTTATCGTAATAGCACAAATTATTGAGGTCTTTAGTGTTAGTCCCAGCCGGGCAACTTTGCAAGGTACTAAGTAACGTATTGAATTTAGGCTCCTCTAGCTTTCCCACTACAAAGGAAGTTGCACTATTAGTATTTTTATATTTGCCGTTAGCGCATACTGCCCCTGAATAAGTGCCGACACTGTCAAGGGCTGAACACCAAACAGGAGACGAGGCGTAGATTATTTGATTATCTTTGGCAAAGCTCGTTGTATGACTAATGCTCGCTGTGGCTTGCCCATCATCAAGCTCTGTTGCAAAATCACCGGAACTCAAGAAAAAGTCCTCAGTTTTTGCAAGAGTTATATTGATGATATCACCGGTATTTACCGGAATTTCTTTTCTACCGGCAAAATTAAAATAGCCGGTGTAATCATTGATTCTTTCATTCCAGTTTATATAGGGCTTAATTTGATAATTAGCTAGTTTGCCCTCTTGATATTTATGAAAATCAGATACATACTTAGCCTGAACATAATCATATGTTTGAATATATATTTGAGGTGTCGTAAAACGTGGATCGATTCTATATAATATTAGATATTTTCTAGCCCGTGCTTCAATTCCTTTGGTACTCCAATCAAATCTTATTAGTTTGCCACTTTTAACTTTACTACCGGTTGATACCCATTTTCCTTGATTTGCTAAATTCAAAGTTTGAGATGCAACATTAAATCCGATGCTTGTTGGAGGCTCCAGACACTTGCTAAACAAACTTGCAAGCCCAGATAGCGGGGCAGTCATCCAGTCAAATGTGCCAAAATCCTCTTCAGCATGAACGCTTAAGGGAATACCGCAAGCTGTAATAAATAGTAAACCGATCAAATATTGCTTGAATTTTTGCCAAAGCTGCAGTGAGCAAGTCTTTATTATTTGAGCAAATCCAAACGGTGCAACAACATTTTCACTGATTTTATTATTAATTTTCATAGTAATAATCATCTCGAACTACCACTTCCACCTGTTGTAGGTGTTGTAGGCGGTTTAGGTGCGGGAGAGCTACTTCCAGGCTTTGCTCCGCCTCCGCTTGGTGATTTACTGCTATCTCCGCCTGATCTTTTCAATTTAGCTACGCCTTCTGTAAGTTTTTGCTTGCCGCGTTCTTTCATTCCTCCTGTAATGTTTGCTCTGTTTTCTTTACTTAAGCCTACGCTTGACATTGCCTTATTGCCCATGGATGAAGACATTGATTTGCCCATTTGAGTAGCAGATGGTCCACCGATGCCTGAGGTTAATTTCATTACCATTTTGCTTGAAAGCTCAGTATAGCCATACATACAATAGGCAATCATCATTAGGGCAATTAAATGTTGCATATTAATTCCCATCATACCTGTACGGTGATCATACCCCCAAGGCACAAACCAGTTGATGCAGAATAGTTCAACATTTGTAAACGCAAATTCAATACCAGGAATAGCAGGAAACGGAATTTTGATCGGCAAAGCACATTTCCAGCAAACGCTATAGCCGACAGCAAAATCTAGGTAGATGGTAAATAATTGAGTAAGAATGATTATACCAGCCATAAGTATTGTAGGCTCTAACATATATCTGAAAGTAAATTTTGCCCAGTTGTCAAATAGATACCTTGTAAAATCAAATAGTATGAATGTTAAGAATAACGGGGCAAGGCCAATTAACACCGCAATTGCCATAAACGCCATAAGGTAGACTGCGACAGCTCTAAGAGCTGTGATAATGATTACAATTACAGCGATGAAAATTATTATAAAGTACAGAACTCCACTTATTCCCATAGAAATAAGTGCAAGCACTTGTCCCATGAAAGTTTTACTGAAAAGTATTTTACTCATTAGAGCATCAAGGAAGGTAAATGGATTAGTGATTTTTCCAGTTGTTGTAAACAGGCTGTAACCGGCCATATTCGATATTATTTGGTCTGAGAAGCCTGTAACGAAATCAAAGACGTAATTATTAAATAGGTCAAAAGTACGCTCGTTCATGAGTCCTGCAACTATCGCAATCTTAATGACTCTAATCACCAAGTCCAGCTGACTAATTTCTACCATACCAAGTAAAAACAACGCACCGTAAACCATTATATAAAGTGTCAACATTCCTTTAATATAATTGAAAAAGTTTACACAACTTGCACTGGTATTTGCTCCCGCTTGGTAACATGTCATGTTTTTAAAAACAGTTTGCGATGCTGTTTTAATTTTGCCTTTTAATGTTTCAAAAAGCGGATCAAGAATATTAACTGTAAAGCTGCCCACGCTCTGCGTAGTGAAGAACTGAACTATATATTGACCCGTGCTATCTTTATAATCAGCTGGATCGTTGTATATTCTCATCCATATGTTCCCAGGTGTATCTCCTGCAGTAATATTTGCGTTTCCTGTAGAATTAGTTACGATAGTTTCTTTAGAATAGGTGTTTGCCGGATCATTTGCATCCTGTCCGACAGATACAATCATATATTCAACTTTTCCTCTTGAAGCAACAGTATCGTTAAGGATTGCGCCATCAGTTCTACGGCATTTTGTTTGTTTTATGTTTAAGATATAACCGCCAGTGTTATCTGCAAATCCATTATCGTTATCATGAAAACGATATTGTAAGTATGCTTTGTCGCCTGTTGAATAAGTTATATTATATATAATATTAAAATTCGGGTCATTATTATAGCCGCTTTGATCAGTGTCTACTTTAGCAAAGCTATAAGTTGAACCTCTTGTCTTAGCATTTGTAGGAGTTTCAGAAGTGTCTAAGCGGTATAATAATCCTGTTGCCGTAGTTGCTGAATACCAGAAATATTTTTTGTTTTGATAGTCTCCCATTATGTAGTCTTTATCCTTCTCAACATAACTACTATCAGAACATTGTGGATTAAAATCTGTATATAGATTTGCTAAATTATCCGACCAAGGACAGGTATATCTTCCATCATTTTTAAATGGTTCAGGAGCTTGACCCATAACATTTTGCCAACAACCGCAACGCTCACATTGTATAACTACGTTACCTGCACATTCACCAAACAATCCAAAAAACCAGGGTAAACCGGTTACTGTAACGCATTTCCTTTCACAGTTGCAGTCATAACAATCATCTATCCACTGGCAATTTGAGACGTAATTTCCACCATATATTGAGTAACGACCGCACAAGGGGCTGTAGCTTCGTTTATCCTGCCTGCAGTCAGCATTCATTAAGGTATGAGTGAAAATATTTTGATGAATAATATTTTGAACATCGTTTGTGATGTTTCCTTTCTCGTCTCGCTGCTCGGTTCTCTCAGCATTAACTGATACTATGATTTTATCATTTCTGTAAAGCTCAGCAATGTTACGCCATTCGTCCGTTGTAGCATTAAAAACCAAGGATGCTGGAGCGCTATCGCTTTCCTCAATCTTCGGTATTGGGATTCGCGCGCCTTGATTATCAACATCCAGAAGCGATTCCAAATTGTTCTTAGGAATATAAGCACGACACAAACTCACCTCACCTTTAATGCTTAAGTTTACCTCTTGCCCTGCTGTTACTGTCAAATTAGTATTAAGCCATTCTCCGTAATGTGCAGGATCTAAACTTGCTGCAACTCTGCCATCAGGTGACGGGGTATTGATAATTGTATAATTAGAGTTAGCTTTAAGAGTGATAGTTTTCATAATCTTATCAGCATTGACATTATTGCCGCTCGCGTCCAAATTATAACGCATCAAACAACCATCTGTTAGTCTCATAGAACCGATAGCACCTATCGCAGCTACAATTAGGCATACAAGCACCGCGACCAAAGCAATGATTACTAATAATTTTAAAAAATTCTGTTTCATGAGTTTTTCACTTTATTTGCCACCGCCAATACCCCCTGCAGCTCCACCACCTCCACCGCCTGAGCCGCCCCCAGTACTTATAGAATCTTTGGCACCACCTCCGCCGCTTGAACCTCCACTTCCACCACCTGAGCCACCGCCACCACCATCTGCTCTAGTTTTAGGTTTCATAGCTTCTGACGCACCTTTTACTGCTCCTCCAACATCCTTACTTGCAATTGCTTTAACAAGAGCTACACCTTTCTTTACGGCGTCAATTACTGCAGTAGGACTTGCAACAACTGCACCCATTATAGGACCTGCCGTCAAGTCAGCAGCAAATTGACTCATGGATTTAGAAAAATAATAAAAAATAACTGTGAATACTAGAACATATAAAAGCTCAATCATTAAATCGAAAATATCAGATATAAAATATATACGGAACAATATCAGACTAATTGTGTCCCACCCTTGCCCTTCATAATAATGTTGCAATTTATAACCGGCACTCTGCCTACATTGCTCAGGCTCACTTTCAGGCACGCGTAATTCAAAAGTACTGAAATTTTGATCAGCCACCGTGTAATCGTGACGCAAGAATTCGCAATTTTTATATATTGCTGTGTCATACATTGTAAGTAGCAGAGCTACGAAACCTGCAAGTACAGCAGGCTGAAGCACGCAAGATAAGGTAATTTTTAGCCATGCATCGAAATATGCCTTCGTTCGTTCAAACAAAGCGAGTGTTATAAAAATTGGTGAGATGTAAGCCATCACGTAAAGAGTTATCAAACATACTAGGTAACTGGTTAAAAAGTGAAAAACAATTGAGAGAAATATAATCGCAAATATGAGCCCTGAGACAAAAATTATAATGTTGCCTCCCATAAAGAAGCCAAAAAGTACTGCAAAAAATCTGAAAGAATCATCAGATTGTAACGTATCAATCCCTTTACTCCCAGGGGGCCCAATGTCTACCGCGGTGCTTCCACTTGATTCAGGAGTTTCATATGTTGCACCCGACGCCCCGTTAAGAATCGAGGCCGTGTTGTCCATTAACCTCATTCCGAGGTAATAGCCCATGCGGCAATCTATAGCGTCCCATACAGCATAGAATTCATAACCTTGCTCATATTTTTCAGGCGCAAATGCACATAGTCCTCTAGATCCTCCAGCACCAAATACCATTGCAGCAAAGTCAGGAGCAGCTTGCGATAAAAATGGCAAAGCAAACTCAACCATGCCGTTTTTTGTTGTTTCTTTCCCGTCTCTGAAAAAAGTAGGTCCAAGACCTACAGCGAAATATGCTATGAATAGGAATTTAAGTATGAATGTTGCAATACTATTTAAATCAGTATGCTCACCACTCATAACAACTTTAAATCCGTAAAACATAACATATAAAATCATTGCCGCTCTGATAGCATTTTTCAAGGTTTCTTGAAAGACAGGAAACGGTGCTAGAAGCTTCATCTCCGACTGATTTTCAGATACACAAGTGCTGCGCTGATAGAATACTTTATCTAACGTTTCTGTGAGGCAGTAAACAGCAGTCCCTGAGAAATTTAATGCTGACTGGCTTCGCTTGTGCCCGTTATAGCATGAATCACCAATTGGTTTGCAGTCAGGATCCGCATCAATTACAGGAGGCGCAACTAAGGTGGTAGTTTTACAGGCAATAGGCAGCTGCCCGCGGGAGGTCGGCATCGTTAAACAAATATAGTCATCAAGTCTTGCCACTGATAAAACAAGGTCTTTAAGTAAATCATTGCCACCAAGAGCTGGGTTTGTACTAAGCTCATTTAGTTTCTTTGAACTTCCTACTGGAATGGTGACTACAGGGCCACACCGCGGAGTAATACCTTGCGGCATTTGCAGGCAAAACTTCAGCTCATTAGTTGTCGGATCACATGCGCCTGTAACATAGGTAGTCATATCAATATTGCCGATCATGTGACCGTAAGCTGTATCGGTCTTCAAATAATTATCAGCAGAACCTGCTGGCAGGCCTGAACAAGATTCTCCGAAGTTTGCAAGCGCGTAGCCTGGACAAAGCCATAGACAAACAAGCGCAACTATCAAGGTAAATCTAATTTTCACTGTTACCGCCTGATTTTGGTGATTGTTCAGTGGTCGCTGAGCGGACTAATGGTTTTCGAGCAATGCCTTTTTCTTTTAAGACCTGATCGTTGAGTTCTTTCATTTTCTCTAATTGAGTACCTGAGAACATTGACTCCACTTTATTGACAAAATCAGCTTCATGACCTTTCATACTTTCATTGGCAAAAGTGTGATATAACATCACCTTATATGGTTCTCTGACAACGTTAGATTTTTTTTCATTACTAGAGTCACTAGAGAAAGCCACATATCTTGAAAACTCATTGCTTGAGTAGCTTTTTAGATTGTTTGCGTCGATATTCTTATCACGGAAGAAACCTGATAAATCTTCATTAACTTTAGTGCTATTTAATTTTTCCATTGGTACATGTGGACCACGCGAGGCTTGTTGAGCTGCGGGTGGAGTAGCATTACCAAGAGGAGGAGGTGTGCCGCCAGATGAAGATTGCCTGTCACTACTATCAGATGGTGGAGTTCTACCACCACTACTGGATGGCAGAGTTGAACTACTGCCTTTATCAGGCGCAGGCTGACTGTTACCAGCTGGTAATGAAGGCAGCGTGCTGCTGCTAGTAGTTGATTGCGCAGGTTTACTTACAGAGCTCGAAGACTGACTCGCCGAAATACTATCTTGCGCTTGGCTACTGCCGCCTGTAGATACTCTGTCTCCAGCGCCTCCACCACCGGTCGATAGCTTATCTCCTGCCCCTCCAGCACTTCCAAGGGCTTTCCTCGCGTTCATGGCGCTTGCTGCTTTACCAATACTGCCTGCTGCACCAAGTGCCGCCATACCGGCTTTAAATAAAGTTTGCGGTTTTATTGCAGCATTACCAATGGAGACCCCTTCAGTCATGTCGGCTGCAAATTCAGATAATTGCGCACTGAAATTATACATTAAATAAAGCGTGAAACAGGCAGTGATGAGTGCAAGTATCAAGTCTTTAATTTTCTCAAATAAAACTTTCGGAGCTGTAAAAAATAATGAAGGGGAATTAATTACTGCTCCTAAGAAACCAAATTGCCCTGTATATTCGTCGGTGGTAGTGTCTTTTGGTTTTGCTACTTCTTCAGCTACATCTTTGCTGAAATCATAAAGAGCAGCTACCGGATTATTTAGCATAAATCCAAGACTACTTCTGCAATCCTTTGCATCATCAATGTCATTACTGACATCTAGTGGATAATTAGACCAATTATTATCAATGTAAAATATCTTAGTATGCCTCTCCCCGCTTTTAACATCGGCAAAAGTATATTTACACTTTCCATAAAACCCTGCATCGTAAATCGAGAACATTGTAATAATGAAAGTCACAGCAACCATGGGCTGGAGCATGAACGAGATCATCAATTTCACCCAGGCATCAAAAAAATCTCGCGTATAGCTAAATAATAACATCGGCACAAATAAAGGGGCAAGTACCCCGAGTATCACAATTGAAATCATGCAAACGACTGTCGCATTAACCAGGTACGCAGCTACGGAAATCACAAGAAGTGGATACATTAAAACTAACATAACCAAAGTCATACTACCTGATATCACTGCAGGGATGATTAGATAATAATAAGGGGGAATCGCAAAGTTAAAGAAGTCAAAATTCGCAAAATCATGCTCTCTTGACATGTTCTCAACAACCATCGTTTTAATAATATCAAGACCCAGATAATGACTGACTCTACAATCCAAAGAATCCCATAAAGATAGACTTTTTAAGTCTTGAGGATAATCACTTGCATTAAATCTACATAAGTCTGAAGGTGACGCACTCATCACCCAGTTGGCTATTTGATCAATTACTCCAAGCAATAAAGGAAATGCCCACTGGATCATCCCGTCAAGTCTATCATAGTCAGAACTACCGTAAGGCGTTATATTTATTCCAACTGAGAAATATGTTACAAAAATAACCTTGAATGCAAATGTAGTTAGTTCTCCTGTAGGTGGAACATCTCCTGTTAGCAAAATCTTAAAGCCAAACAACATCACGTATAAAGTCAGAAAGGCAGTAACTGTTCTATGCATGTTCTTTTGAAATTGAAATAGAACGCTGCTCTCTCTGCTGACTGAGCCCACTACTGCATTAACGTCTTCAAATGAACAGACGTCCCTACTAACCAGTAACCTCACGCTCATTTCTTTAATACATTCTATAAGAGGAGAAGAAATCACTATTCCGGTTTTAGAATTATTATAGGCTCGTTGATAACATCCTTCGGTTGCGTTGCATTTCGTTAAGCTTCTTGGATCCTTAATTTCTCCAATATCATCATCTTCAGCGCCTAAATCCATGAAGCTTGCATATATTGATTTCGGAAATGGTTCTCTAATATATTTGCATCCCACATCTATCCAATCGAAAGTGATTGTGGTAGTTGCAACGCAAAGGCGGTCTTTATCCTTGATGATTTTCCATGGGATTACCGGCGGTACTCCAAGGTCAAACATTATGTCCCAGTCACCTTCCTTTTTATCAGTGAATATATTGTGATATCGGTCTTTCCTAATCGTCCAGGCATTTTTAATATCATCCCAAGGGTCATCGCCAGTCACCATCGCCTTGGCAATTGCAATCACTGACAATGCTATTGATTCAACGCGAACAGCCGCAAGTTTAATGTTACTACAAAGTCCAAAACTTATTGTGGGTTTGTCAGGATCTGCTCTTTTGTTACGGTTACAAGCATCAGGAAACATTTCCTTATCATTTATCTTAAGTCGTAGTAGAGTATTAGCGTATGTCAAAGGTGCTACAATATTTGCAACCAAGAAGGTGAAGAAAGGAGCAGGAATGCAGGTATGCGAAAATTCTGAACGAAGTAGATCACCAATACCTTGAGTTTCACAAGTAAGACTGCTTAAAGTAGTTATAATCGTGTCTTTGATATCTTCGGCTTTACTCGCTTGCGTAAATCCTAAATTCAGTACCGAGAAAATCATTAATATTTTAGCAATCGATGCAAGTCTCACAGATTATTTACCTCGTCATAAAATGCAGGCAACCATTTCTCAGGATTATCACCGTATTTTTCTCTGATTTTATCTAAGAGTATCACTGTTTCAGCCCTACCTGATAGGACACTTATTATATTATTCATTCCTGAAAGATTTACTTTAGCTACAACTGCATTCACTCCCTGCTTAATCAGAAAGTAACGTGATGCGGGATCTGTAGTTTTAATCAATAAATACTCACGTTGACTAAGCATAAAAGCTGATCGGTAAATATCAGTTGCTTTTAAGTTTGGTAAGAATATTTGTGTGGCCGTTTGTTGAATAAGTGTATCACTGATTCTACTTTTTGCAGCATCCTCTACACTTTGAGTAGCGAAGATAACAAAAGTATTTAGCTTACGTAGAACCTTCAGCCAATCTTTGATTTTTGGTGCAAATATTGGATTATCAATTAGAGCCCAAGCTTCATCAAGCACGATCATTGTTTGCGAGCCATCAAGCGATATATTAATGCGGTGGAAAATATACAGCAAAACAGGCGCAAGGCTTGTAGGGTTTTTCAACAGCTCACCCATTTCAAAACCAAATACGCGGGCCGTAAGCAAATCAATATTATCTTCCTTGTTGTCAAATATCGATGCATAAGCACCTCTACCATGCCACATTGCAATTCTGCCTGCTAAAGTACCGGGGCCGTCGATCCCGAGGAACGGTACAATATTACTCAATTGCCGATCCTTCTTATCAAGGCGGTAATTACCCTCTATTGCTTGAGAAAGTAGCTTGATATCTTCAGCAGTTATAATTTCACCATTTGAGGTTACCAGCACTTTCAGCCAGTCCATCAAAAATGTTCTATTCTCCCCATTATCAGGTAGCAAAAGCGGATTAAAATAACATTTAGTATTTGGATCAATCAGTGTGTAAACACCGCCAAGCGCTCTTATAAATATTTCCCCACCTCTATCCTTATCAAAAAAGAACATCCGAGGTTTAAATTTTTGAGCTTGTGCACATAAGAAATTCATCAACACCGTTTTACCGGCGCCTGTTGGTCCAATGATCAAGGTGTGCCCGACATCGCGAACATGGAAATTAAAGTAGAACGGTGTACCTGATGTTGTATCAAGAACGGTTACATATTCACCCCAGTGATTACCGTAAATTTTGCCCAGTGGGTAATTATGCATTGATGCAAACCCTGCCATATTTAGGGTATTAATTGTTGACTTCCTTACAATATAGTTGATATTGCCAGGTAATTGCCCCCAGTAACTAGGCTCCATATTAACTTTTTCTCTGATCGGCTGTATTCCACTGTTTGACAGTTCAACTGAAGCCATAGATAGGACGTTTTCTAGTGCTTTTAAATCATCCTCTATACATAACAATGAAAAATGATGTTCACCAAAGCTAATATCACCACTCGTTGCCATATTGAGCGCTGCAGTGATCTCAGCAATTTGGGTAGCAAGCGCCTGATCTTGAGTTTGGATCATTCGGTTCTGTTGCAAGCGCATTTTATTTATTGCCACAGTCCTATTGGCGAACACGAAACTTTGAGTCATCACAAACTCAAATGGCATCTGCAAGAAACCGTCAAACACGCCGGCTGACGTGCTTGGACCATATTCCTGAATACTAACTATACCTGCATATTTTCTACCGCTTGGACCTCTTGCTTCAATTGATCTTGAGCCAAAGAACAGGCGGTGAGTAGGTATATAATGATCAACCGTATTGCGTGGTACCATCATTGGCATACTCTGTCCACAATTTACAATGGTACCTAGAAACTCTAAAATCTCACAATAACTACCGCCTTTGGTTTGCTGCACTCCTAAGATCCTTGCATCGTAATCAATAAACGTATTTTGGACTCTATTTGACATTTCCGAAAGATTTTCTTTCATCTCGCGCATATCATTTTCCCAAACGGCTTTATTAGATTTTTGCTTTAGTTTTTTGTAGAAATATTCAATGATTGCAGCCCCTGCCTTGTCAGGCTTGTACAGGATACTTACATATAATTCATTGAAGAATGATTCGGATGTCGAATGTTTTTTCCGCCACTCGCTTGACAAATAAGTTATAAAATCATTGGGAACCTTAACTGTTGGATCGTAGCTATAATCGTTAGGATTTTCAGCTAAAGATTTACGTCTTCTAATAGTATGAAAATAGATTGTAATATTGCCTGAGGCCATATTCTTTAGCAGAGAATTTCTGATATTTTTTCTAATATCGAGATCTTCATCATCAGCTGTTTCAAATGAGAACCCACCTACTTTAATAACTTGTAGCAGCTCATTATTTTTAGTTAAGATAGTATTGCTATCCCAATGGCACTTATATGGGATGAACTGCGATACATGCTTTTCTTTTCGCGCCTTGGATTCTTTAGCAGCTTTTGTTTTAGTAAGCTTTATCATTTTGAATTTTCTCAAATACTGTAGGAATTGGCACCATGGAAAGATTTATTTGCACATTGGTTGCATTTGCTGGCCTTATTTAAATAAAGCTCCATGAATCTTGGCTCTTTAAAGCATAAAATATAACCAACCAAATGGACAACTGCCGCAACAAATATAATTTCGATGCCAGAACTCTGGATATACCAAGTTACTGAGATCATCATATTAAGCATGGCGTACTGAATACTCACTCCAAAAATCATTGTTGGTCTTGTAAGCCCTACAAATAACGGATCTGCTTCTAGTTTTCCGGCCATAGTATCCCTTAAAAATGTTTACAATCAATTTTAATTGAATTTTGTCTTATAAATCAAACCTATAATAGCAGTAAGGGGCAAGGTTTTATTTTTATGATACAAATCCACCGCAACTTGAATAAAACTTAAATTGGAGAATTTGGAAAATAATATTATCTTCAAGCAATTGTTGCATGTTTATCAGCGTAAGAAATACTTAAGAACCCCGTTTTAAAACTAAGCTTAAGGGTTTTGAAAAATTGAGATTTATAAGCTTACAGGCCTAAAGACTTTAAGTAACGCGGGCTTTAACCTGCTTTATAATCTTTAAATATGCTTAGTAATACTGCGTCAGAAATATTGGGATCAACAAAATGGACGGTATTTGCAGTATTTTCTATAGCACTTGTTGCTGCTTCAATAAGGCTTAAGGTTTTTGCATTGATTGTAAATTTATCGATAGCAAGTTGGAGAGTGCGCATATCTTGTATTCTATGATATTCTGCACCTATTTCATCATTCATTAAAATTAAATGATCAGCATCAAGTGAGGAGGAAATTATTGAAGCAGTCAAATTAACATCAAGCAAATGAGTTCGTCCTTTGGCATCGCTTGCAACTGGAGAGATTACCGGAATGATATTTGTATCCTCAAAATTCAGCAAGATTTCTGGGTTGATCATTATTGGCTCGCTTGTGAAACCTACGTCAATGACGTCACGTTCCTTTGTAACCTTGTGTAATATTCTTGATTTTTTAGCCTGTATTAGATTTGCGTCTTTGCCTGATATTCCAACTGCGTAACATCCAGTACTACAGAGTTTTGAGACAATTAGTTTATTAATATATCCAGACAGGACCATTTCAATAATTTGTGAACTTTTGTGATCCACAACTTTAATACTGTCGATGAACTTTTCGTCAAAACCAAGTAACTTTAAAGTTTCACCAACTAAATTTGCATGGTCGTGGACAATAAAAACCTTAGCACCACTCAAATGTAGAAGATTAATATTTTCTGCAAAATTGGTGAGTAAAACATCATTGTCGATGATGATAGAAGATAATTTAATAACTATGGTTTGATCACGAACCTCATTGCTTTTTTTGACAATATCTTTAATTAGATCGGGTGTTAGCGTTCTTGCGCTTGAGGCACTCTTTGTCTTACGATTTGATACACTTTGCCATACTATATTGAAGTTCCTTCGCACCTTCCTTACTCCTACTGCTTGTGCAAATTACATTACATGAGTGACCTAAACTTGCAAGAAATTTTTCACTTTCAATAATTATTTCATCTCTTAATTTTACTTTGTCAACTTTGGTGAAAACAATTTGTAAATTTATATTGCATGAAATGAGCAGCTGAGCGATTTCACGGTCATTATCTTTTATTCCTCTTCTTGCATCAATCAATAAGTTAACTAGCTTTAAATTAGTACGATTCTGAAGATAATAAAGAATCAACTGCTCCCATTGTTCTTTAACACTTAAAGGTACTTTTGCAAATCCATAACCCGGTAGATCTACTATAACAAATTTGTCTAACACTGCAAAAAAGTTTATCTGCTGAGTTCTTCCTGGAGTATGAGAAACTTTAGCTAAGCCACGATGATTACAGATAGTATTTATGAGGCTTGATTTTCCAACATTTGATTTGCCCATGAACGCTACTTCTGGCAGGAAAATTTTTGGCAGCTGATTAACTTTTGCAGCGCCTGCGATAAATTTTATCTCGCTACGAAATAATTTATTTAATCCTTCTGCTGACATTTATAACTCATGAATATAAACCACACGCACTTTATGAGCGGTCCATCTTATTAATATAATATTGCTGAATAATTGATAATATATTATTCCATGACCAGTAAATCAGAAGCCCTGCAGGAAAACTGCTAAACATCACTAAAAAGATCAACGGCATGAATTTCATTACCTGAGCCTGAGTTGGGTCAGTAGGAGCAGGTCCCATTCTCTGTTGTAAGAACATTGTAACTGCCATGATAATCGGCCACGCTCCGATCATTAACATACTTGGCGGCGTAAATGGCAGTAATCCAAACAAGTTAAAGATGGTAGTAGGATCAGGCGCTGATAAATCTTTGATCCAACCATAAAATGGGGCATGTCTCATCTCAATGGTAACATATAGCACTTTATAAATCGAGAAGAACACCGGTATCTGGACAAACAAAGGCAAGCAACCAGTAACAGGATTTACTTTCTGTTTTTTATAAAGCAGCATAATCTCTTGATTCAATTTTGCTTTATCATCACCATATAGATTTTTTATCCGCTCGATTTCAGGCTGTAGCTTTTTCATCTTTTTCATAGATCTGTAAGATTTATTAGCCAAAGTAAACATAAGTAATTTTATGATTACCGTTACAATTAAAATACTGATCCCAAAATTACCGACATAACTATAAAAGAAACTCATAGCATTAAATACTGGCTTAGTTAAAACGTAAAACCAACCGAAATCTATGGCTCTATCAAACAGCTTTATATTTAATTCTTTGGTATATTTATCAAGTAGCTTAACTTGCTTTGCACCTGCAAATAAGCGGTGAGTGTAACTTCCCTCTTCCCCTGCATTTATAGTATGAGTAGGGGCAATAAAGTCCGCCTGGAATTTCTCAAAACCACCTTTTACCGCGTAATTGAAGTTTGAGCTATAGACGCTTGCCTTATCGGGTATAAATGCAGCAAGCCAGTATTTATCTGTAATTCCAATCCAGTCTACATTGCTTGAGCTGAATTTTTCTGTTTTTTTATCCTTGATATCATCATAAGAATATTCTTTAAGCTGACCTGCAATCACTCCGATGGGGCCCTGATGCAAAATATTAACAAGCTTTTCTTTGGCATAATAATTATGATTTATCAAACCATAGCTTTGAGCTATAACGGGCTCGCTTGAATTATTAACAATGGTTTGCTTTATAGTAAATAGATAATGAGCGTCCATTGCGATGTTAACTAAAAACTTTACACCTTTACTGTTAGTCCAACTTAAATTCAAAGGAGTTTCAAGGGTTAATTCATTTGTATCAGTCTGCCAGACGGTATCTGCATTTGGCAAATCTTGCGCATTATTACTGCTAAACCAACCAAGTTCTGCAAAATAGGCTTCCCTACAGCAGGCAGGAGAAAATAACTCTACGTTTTTACTGTCAGGTGATAAATCTTGCTTGTAATCAAGAAGTACCAAATCATCAAATCTTAAGCCTTTTAAAGTAATCGATCCTTTAAGTGTTGACGATTTAATTTTAACTCTATCATTATCGGTTACGGCTTCGGTTCTTTGAGGTATGATCGTAGCAGAAGCAGATGTTTGTTTTACTGATTCCATTTGCTTGTTGTAGATTTTGTGCTCTTGAGCTAGATTTGCAAGCCTTGGCTTTTCGTAGAAATGCTGCCAGCCAAATATAATTGCTACGGAAAAAGCTATTGCCGCTATCAAATTAAGAATATTATAATTCATTTTAGGAGAGAAATTGATTAATGTACATGAGAGTTTTATAGGATTTAGACAAAATAATCAAGCTATTTACTTTAAGGTTCAAAGCAAATAGCCAAATCACTATAACTCTTAAGAGGTTTTACATTTAGCACTGCTTTACTTAAAATATTTTAATTTAAGCTTATAATCTCTTATTTAGTTACTTTACTTGAGGTAGACATTATGTTAATCTTCGAAACTTCAGATTACTATAAACTTAAGGGAAACCTATGGCAAAGCAAAGAATTGAAACTGATAGAAATATAATTAAATCTTTTGAAAGCGCAATCCTACAAGGAGATGAAGAAGGAGTACGTAATCTTGTCTCAGAATACGGCTATATGATTGACTTAAAATCGAAAGAGAGACTGATTAAATTAGCACAGCAATGGGAGATGTTTGACATAGAGAAGATCTTAATAGAAATCTGCGTTACTACTACAGCAGATTTAGCTGTTTCTCAATGCAATCTTCAGAACTTATCTTATAATTCTGAACTACCATCCGTAGTCCAATTAGAGTCCAGAGATCAGAAGCCATTACATACCCCAGCAGCTGTGGCAAAACCCATTGATAAGAAAACTATAGGATTAGTAACTGTTGCAATAATCCGTGAGAAGGTAAATGAAGTACAGCTTCTTATGCAAGAACATAAATTTGATCCTAGGCTAGAAGATGAGAATGGAGATTCACCATGGAATAAGGCCTATCAAATATTCAATGAGCAAATAATTGAAATGTTAAGAGAATATATTCCAGAGGAAGATTCTACCACTAATTTGGAGATGAACGCAGTGGATGCCTCATTGATTGGCGATACAGACATAAACTAACAACTAACTGCAAGTTGCCAATTTTAAAAATTCTAAAATTTCTTTTTCGCCAAGATTGGAATTTTTATTGTTTAAGTTGTTTAAAATCTATGCTTATTATCACGCATCTTCAAGTTGTGCAAGAGCTTCTATGGGCTCAATCTCAATTAGATCGGATTTAGTTGAAATTAGTTGATAACGTTCTAAAGTCTGCAAATTCCCTTTCGTATCACTTGCGATCCCTAATTTCTTAATATTCTTAACTTTATACAGGAAATTACGATTAAATGAGGCTGCAAATTTATCGTAGTTGTTAGCAAGGCTTTGAATATTGCTTCCAAGCTTTTGCGAGTAATCTGTAAGGATCGACACTGACTGTAACAGCTGCCTGACTTCCTCTAATATTAGTTTATGATTCTCAACTTGCCTGTATTCTGAAATCTGAAATTTTGCAAACGATAACATGTTCATGAGCCCCGCAGGGCCTACTGGGAAAATATTAGCATTCCAGGCTTTTTCTAAAAAGCTCCCGTCTGCCTCAATAATTTTTTCAACCGCATGCTCTGTTGGTAAGAACATTAAAGTGATGATATTATTGAACTCCTCGCCCTTATTTTGAAAATTAATCAAAATATTTTCAGCATAGTCGCGCCCGCTTAAAGATTTCAAATGCCCATTCATTGTTTTTGTTAAGTTAGTAGGATCTAGATCATCGAGCAGAAATTTAGATGCTTTAGCGTCAATAACCATCAAATTGCCAGCTGGTAAAAATATCAGCGCGTCGGGTCTTAGTTTTATATTTTCTCCGTTATTAATACTATATTGCATGGAGAAATCGAGCCGCGCTCGCAGGCCTGAAGACTTTAAGATATTTTCCAAGGTAATTTCCGCAAGCCTGCCTGCACCAGTAGGAGATAGTAGTGATTGTTTGATAAGGTCTACCGTGTCTTTAGATTGCTCGATATTTTTGTTCAAAGCCCCAACTAAATTAATGATCCGCTCAAACTCACCGTTAAATTTAGCGCCTACTATTTCTATATTTTTTTCAGATAATTCTCTGACTTCTTTATTTTCTTTTTTGTGCAGCTCGATCAATTGCCTGGACAATTCTCCTCCAAGATCAAAGAGCGCAGCTTTAGCTGAATTAAAAGACTCCGCTTGCACTTTCTCGTTGTATGAGAGTTGCTCAAGCAGATGATCAATTTTCGATGATTGTTGTTCGATTTTCTGAGTGTAGCTAAGAACTTGCGCTTGCAATACCTGCTTTTCATTTGAAAGCTCAAGGTTACTGCCGCTGAGGAACTTTAACTGCCATTTATATTTTGAAATTTTTACACATAAAACAATAATAAGAATTAAAGCAACAAAACTACTTGCAGCTAAAGCTATTACATAATTAGGTAGGTCGTTGAGTAGTGACAAATCTCGCCTGTCTTTTGATATTAGATGACCCCAATATAGTAGATTTGAGCACGCCTTGCAAAAAAATTAGTGTTGATAATTATAGTTGATTCTAAGAAATTTTATAAAAAAAGGGAGATCGTCCGGATTATATCGAACTAACTCCCCTTCTTTTAAAATCTGAGATACCGGAATATCTCTTAAAGTTTTAGAATAGATTTAGAAATCCATACCGCCGCCCATGCCGCCCATACCACCACCACGAGGCATGCTCATCGCATCATCTTTATCTGACGGCTCATCAGTAATTAAGGCCTCAGTAGTGATTATCAAAGCTGCTACAGACGCTGCATCCTGCAGAGCAGTTCTTACAACTTTAGTTGGGTCAATAATACCTGCGTCAAACATGTTAACGTAAGTCATATCTTGAGCATTAAAGCCATAGTTTTTGTCGTTTTTATCTCTAAGCTTACTTACAACAACCGCACCATTTATTCCTGCATTTTCAGCAATCTGGCTTAGTGGAGCTTCAAGCGCTCTTCTAACAATGTCAATACCGTGTTGTTGATCATCATTGATACCTTTAAGCTTCTCTAAAACTGCACCCGCATATAGTAAAGTAACTCCGCCACCTGCAACAACACCTTCTTCAACTGCAGCACGTGTTGCGTGAAGCGCGTCATCAACACGGTCTTTTCTTTCCTTAACTTCAACTTCAGTTGCGCCGCCAACTTTGAGGACTGCAACACCGCCTGCAAGTTTTGCAAGACGCTCTTGAAGTTTTTCTTTATCGTAGTCTGAAGTTGTATCATCAATTTGCTTACGAATTTGAGTGCAACGGCTCTCAATATCAGCTTTACTCCCTGCACCGTCAACGATTGTAGTGTTTTCTTTCGAAATTGTAATTCTCTTAGCCTTTCCAAGCATATCAATTGTTACACTCTCAAGCTTCATCCCTAAATCATCACTGATAACCTGGCCACCTGTCAGCACTGCAAGATCATCAAGCATTGCTTTTCTTCTATCACCAAAACCTGGAGCTTTAACTGCAGCAACTTTCAAACCGCCGCGCAGTCTATTAACTACTAAAGTTGCAAGAGCTTCACCTTCAACGTCTTCTGCAATCACAAGTAACGGACGTCCTGTTTGCATAATCGCTTCCAGCAAATGAATCATAGGCTGAAGCGCTGATAATTTTTTCTCAAATAGTAAGATAAATGGATTCTCAAGCTCAGCTACCATTTTTTCAGCATTGGTTACGAAATAAGGCGATAAATACCCTCTATCAAACATCATTCCTTCCACCACATCTACTTCAAAGCCGAGATTTTTCGCTTCTTCAACTGTGATAACTCCTTCTTTACCAACTCTTTCCATTGCTTCAGCAATTTTCTCACCGACTTCTTTATCGCCGTTAGATGAGATTGTACCAACTTGCGCGATTTCGTCTTTACTACTGATTTTCTTGCTTGAGCTCTTGATCTCTTCTATCACAGCTCTCACTGCAAGATCAATACCACGTTTTAAATCCATTGGGTTAGCCCCTGCTGCAACTAATTTGTTACCTTCTCTAACAATAGCTTGGGTAAGAACGGTAGCAGTAGTTGTACCATCACCTGCAACATCTGCTGTTTTGCTTGCCACGGATTTCACAAGTTGCGCACCTAAATTTTGACAAACGTCTTTAAGCTCAATTGCCTTTGCAACAGTTACACCATCTTTAGTAAGCCTTGGTGCTCCAAAAGCTTGTTGAATTGCTACATTTCTTCCTTTAGGGCCTAAAGTTACTTTAACCGCATTTGCTAGGATATCAACACCTTGCAACATTTTCTCACGCGCTTTAGTACCATAATCAATTTGTTTACCAGCCATATTTATTCTCCTTGAATCTTATAGATAAAATTTATTAATATTAAAAGTTTAAGCCTTAGCCTATAATTCCCATTACATCGCTTTCTTTCATGATGATAAGATCGACTCCGTCGATTTTCACTTCAGTACCACCCCATTTTCCATAAAGGATTTTATCACCGACTTTAACTTCTAAAGCTTGCAGCGTTCCGTTTGCATCACGCACACCTTTACCAACTGCTACAACTTCACCTTGCATAGGTTTTTCCTTTGCAGTATCAGGAATTATAATTCCTCCAGAAGTTTTTTGATCTTGTTCTATTGCTTTAACTGCAATTCTGTCATGTAACGGTTTAAAATTCATCTTGACCTCCAAATTTGTTTAAACGTGATCAATATATATGCTTGATTTTTTCTAGTTCAAGGCTTCAGACAACAATAAAATATAGAAATTCTATATTTTATTGTAATTAAAAGGCAGAATAATTTTATTTAGCAAAACTGCTTAGCAATTATTTATATTAGACTCAAGGCTAGAATAATCTTTTAAGCTCTGCTTTATATAATTCTTTAACTTGGTTTAGACTATATTTATTGAAATATTTAGACAGTAGAAAATTTTTAAGGAAGCTTGCTTTCCTTTTATAAGTTTGACTGCTTACAAACAAATAATAAATCAATTCATTAATGTGTGACTCGCACACTTTAGGTTCTTCTTGCATAAAATTATATATTGCAAGCACTTGATTGTAAGTATCGAAGTTTGAGCTTGCGATTTCGTCTATTGTTATTTGCATTAAGCTTTTATGTCGTTCTTTAATTACACAAGCGAATTTAGTTGAACCTGCACATCTTAGAGATAGAGAAGGATTAACTGAATATATATCCTCATCAGCTCCACCAATTTTTATAAGTAGATTATAGCTAACTAAGCTACCCGCTTTACCGATATTTCTGATGTTTGCGAACTTATCTCCTGCTAAAATAGCAGCAAGAGGATGGTTAATTAACATCATTTGCTCGCTCTTAATCTTGGATTTAAACTCTAGTTCTGAATAAAAGGCCACTTCCGCATTATGCTCAGTACATGCGTTAATGAGATCTTGAGTTTCGCTCAAGTCAGTTTCGCACCCGGCACTCACGAAATGTACATAATCAGCCTTCACCAAACTCAATGCTTTATTGATACTGATTGCAGAACCTGAATGCTCTTGAGTGATGACAGTTGCGCGTGGTAAGACTTTTATATGATTTTTAATGACTTGCAGAGATTGATCAGTTGATCCATCATCGATAATAATGAACTCTCGACGAAAATTACCATTTATTTTTGCAAGAGAATCGATTACCTTAGGAATAGTTTCTTCATTATTATGCACGTATAGAATATATGAACATTTAAGCATAACTAAGTTTTGAGGATCCCAGAAGTTTCACTTTTTATAATATATTTTTCAAATTTTGCAATTTTAAAATCATGATCCAGATAAGCTTTTACCAAATTGAAAATACCCCCATAGAGAAAACTGCTACTCAATTGATTGAGAAATGTTATCACGCTGGAATGAGATGTACAGTTCTGATGTCTAATAGCGAGTTTTGCGAGCATTTAAACAAACATCTATGGACCTATTCTCAAAAACAATTTATCCCTCATGGCAGTAAGCTGGATCCACTTCCGGAAATTCAACCAATATATTTGGCCATAACCTTAGAGAATATAAATAATTCTACTGCAGCAATAATGGTGAATTGTAATGTAGAGATGATGCGTAATGTTTTTAAAGACTTAAAAGAGCTTAAAAAACTCGCGTTTGAGAGATTAATTTTGATATTCAGTTTAGATGATAATCCGCTTGAAGCTGAACTTAAAATCATCAAACAAGATTTATTAAACTCTCAAATTAATTTTGATTATTTCAAACAAAACGCGAGTGGTTGGACAAGTGAGTCAAATTGATTACCTTTCAACACCGATTTTAATTGGCGCTATATCTTTTAAATAATGATTAGCACGGATTGCGTCCGGCTTCATTTCACCATTCACATTTAAAACAATAAGCCTGTTGTAGCCAAAACCGTATTCATTTTTAAAATCATAAACTGCTCCGATAATTAAAAGACTTTCATCTTTAATTTCTTTTGAAAATTCTTTCATAGCAACTTTAACTTGATAATTAATATTATCAATTACACCTTGTTTAGGATTTGCTCCTTTAGATAATTTCAAGCTATCAAGCTCACGTCTAATTGCAGCAGACTCTTTGCTATAATCGCTATGAGATGCTTCAATAGCTCCACATCCAACGTGACCAATTATCAATAGCACTGGAGTATGAAGATGCCTAACACCAAATTCAATTGAACCCTTGGCAGTTTCAATTTGGTTACCTATGTTGCGGATGAAAAACAGGTCATTAACAGCGCTATTATCAATCACATTCGCTTGAATTCTGGAATCTGAGCACATCACGACAGTAGCTCTTGGCTCCTGACCGTTCTTCATATTTATTATATCTTGATCAGCTACTTCTTTGACAAATTTAGAATTATCATCAAATATGTTATTTAACAGTCCTTTTATAGCTTGTTCTTTTGTCATATCAATTTGCGTGGCTAATGTAGTGCTAAGGTTAATTAAACTCATTACAATAAAAAGTAAATATATTTTTTTCATTCTTACTTCAACTCCAAACTTATTTATTTTAATAGTAAGTTTTTTAACGCTAAAGCTGAAGATAAACTATACTTTTTAATAAAATATTTATTACTTACAACTATAAATTGTTAAATTTGCAACAAGTTGTAAAGCAGTTATTGCAACTCTAATAATTATATTATAATCTTAAATATTATTACTGCATTTTAAGATTTATATATTAATAAATTTATTCATAGTTAACTAATGCAAGTACTATCATGGTTAAACCAAATAAAAATTCAATTTTATGTAATTTTGTTGCTTAGCCGACTCTTAAATGCAGGATAATATTAGAACCCTCGTTACTTAAATAAAATTTATTGTTAATTTTTTAAAATGGTCCAATGAATAAAGTTTTAATTGTTGAAGATAATGAGTTAAATTTAAAATTATTTCATGATTTATTATTGATTCAAAATTATGAAGTGCTAATATCAAAAGATGGTATTGGAATTCCTGCTATAGTTAAACAGCAACGTCCTGACATAATTTTGATGGATATTCAGCTTAACGGTGTATCCGGTATTGACGTTATCAAAGAATTGAAAGATGATCCTGAAACTGCAAATGTACCTATTATTGCAATTACCGCATTTGCTATGAAAAATGATGAAGCCAAAATTTCTGAATCAGGCTGTGACATGTATTTATCAAAACCTGTATCAATTGATTTGTTTTTTGATGCTTTAAAGAAATTTAAAAAACCTCCTTTTAATCAGTTAAGTAAATCATGACTGCAAATGTTTTAGTCGTAGACGACTTGGAAACAAATATAAAATTACTCGAAGCCAAATTATTAAGTGAATACTATACTGTATTTACTGCAAATACTGGTGCTAAAGGCCTTGAGTCGCTTAAAGCTCATAAAATTGATGTTGTATTGCTTGACGTTATGATGCCGGGTATGGACGGTTTTGAGACCTGCAGGCGTATAAAAGCTGATCCTGAAACTACGCATATACCTGTTGTGATGGTTACTGCCCTTTCAGATGTTGAGGATCGTATCAAAGGTTTAGAAGCTGGGGCTGATGAATTCTTAACAAAACCAATCGATGATACCCCATTGTTTGCACGTGTTAAATCTTTATCACGCATGAAGAATATGATCGATGAGTTGAAACTGAGAAATAAAACCAATGCAGAGCTTGGCGCAAGCGTTATTGATATAAAAGATAATTTCAATGAGAGTAAAATTTTATTGATTAATGATGATGTTATTCAGATAAAAAATCTTAATAAAATCATGAGCAAGCTCTCGCCCCAAATCAAAATAATTACTAAATTCAGTGAAATTGACTTAATCGATGATTACGTCCCTGATGTAGTTGTTGTAAGTTGCCAGTTTGAAGAAAGTGATCCGCTCAGAATCTGTGTAATGTTAAAGGCGAGAGAAAACTTCAATCATACAATATTAATGCTGCTTGCAGAGGATGAAAACCTACCGATGGTCATACGTGGCATGGAGCTTGGAGTAAATGATTACTTTATTTATCCTGTTGAGGAAAATGAACTACTTGCGCGTCTTCGTACTCAGCTTCGTCGTAAACAGTATCAAGATGATCTCAGGAGCGAGCTTGAAGAAAGCGTTAATCTATCCATTAAGGACGGGCTTACAGGAGTCTTTAATAGAAGATATTTCGACATCCATATCAATCAAATGATGAAAAAAGCCACTGAATCAAATAGGTCACTATGTTTAATGATGTTTGACATTGATCATTTTAAGATGGTCAATGACACTTACGGGCATCAGGCAGGTGATGAAGTTTTAAGAGGATTTACTAATACCTTAAAAAATAGCTTTCGTGTAACAGACTTAATCGCAAGATATGGCGGCGAGGAGTTTGCCGTTTTATTATGCGACACACCCATCGATGAAGCAATACTCGTAGCTGAACGCGTGCGTGCAAGTGTTGAAGCTTTAGAATTCAAGCTTCCTTCTCGGGTCGAGTCACTAAAAAAGACAACTTCAATCGGCCTCACTGAATATAAAGCAGGTGAAACGGTAAATGAGTTTATTGAAAGAGCTGATAGTGCATTATATGAAGCAAAAGAAACTGGCCGCAATAAGATAGTGAAAAAGTGATATCTAGCCTTAAGTTTATAATTAGACTTATTGCATAACAAAATATTACTTCAAGAATTTTTAGAGACTGTGGTTTTAGAAAAAGCGCAAGCGTACACGTATTATGTGAGCATTTTTTAAGATCTGATAACACAAAAATCACTAGCCAGATGAAGTTAGGCCGCTTTTATTCCAAGGTTATTTAAAAAGTCTCTAAGTTCTTGCCGTGCTGCTACGTGTGACAGGCTAAAAAGCTTGCCGTGATTTGCTTTAGTTAAATCGAGTAACGTTAAACCTTGCAAAAATAACTCTCTAAAAATTACCCGTTCACTAAAGCCTTGTATGACTTTGAAGCTTATCCTCTCGGAGAGCGCTTGCAACACCTTAGAGACATTTCTTTTATTAACGGCGTCAAGATTACTTAATCTATTTCTAATGACAATCCACTCGATAGTACCTTTATCACGCTTTGCCCTTTGCATTTTTTGCTCCCAAATCATCTCACTATAGATTGACGGGCTCACTATACTTAAATCATCAGGATTGATTTTTGCCATCACATCAATATCAAAGAAACTATCATTGATCGGGGTAATTATAGTATCTGCATAAGAATGTGCTAGTTTGGATAAAGAAGTGCAACTCCCCGGAGTATCAATAACTATAAAATCCACCTCATTTGCAGCCTTCTCTAAAGCTTGCTCAAGAAGTGCTTTTTCTTCTTCATTTTTCTGCGTGATAATGGGTTGCTTGCTCTCAGGGATATGAAAGTTAGCAGGCATCATAACCTGCTGGTCGTGATTTTTATTATTGTAAGCCTTTCTATTGTTGATGTAGTTAGTTAAAGAGTGCTGGCGGGAATCTGTATCGATGCTTGCAACTTTGTGTCCTGCCTCAAGCAGCCCAACAATTAAATGAATGCAGCAAGTGGTTTTGCCAGCACCGCCTTTTTCATTACCTATAACAAATATATGAGGGCGTTTATCCTTCATAATTGTCACGAATAAATTGATTAAGTAGTTTAACACCAAAGCCAACAGCTCCTTTAGGAGAAGTTGCGCCACCTTTCTTTTCCCAAGCCATTCCAGCAATATCAAGATGCGCCCAGTCAACACCCTCTTTTATAAAACGACCTATGAAGTGCGCAGCAGTAGAGCTTCCTGCCGCACCTCTCACGTTCCCGAGATTTGCAACATCTGCAATATCAGACTTTATCATTTCGTCAAAATCCTTATGCAAAGGCATACGCCATAATTTTTCATCCACCTGCGCGCCTGCTTTTAGTAATCTATTGCTTAAATCATCACTATTGCTAAATAATCCTGCAAAACTGTTGCCAAGAGCTACAACAATCGCACCTGTGAGAGTTGCAAGATCAATTACACATTTAGGCTTGAATTTATCTTGTGCGTACCAAATTGCGTCAGCAAGTACAAGTCTTCCTTCAGCATCAGTATCAAGCACTTCAGCTGTTTGCCCTGACATGGTAGTTACAACATCTCCAGGACGTTGAGCGTTGCCGCCCGGCATATTTTCAACGAGACCGATAACTCCAACTACATTAACTTTTGCTTTTCGGTGCGCAAGTGCCTTGATACAACCTACAACTGCGGCAGACCCTGCCATATCACATTTCATATCACCCATGTTCAGTGACGGCTTTAATGAAATCCCGCCTGTATCAAAAGTCACACCTTTACCTACTAATGCGACAGGCGCCTCTCCTTTTATACCGCCATTATATATCATTACCACAAGTTTTGACTCATTTTGTGACCCCTGACCAACGCCTAGTAACGCACCCATTCCGAAATTACGCATTTCGCGCTCACCATGCACTTCGACGTCAACATCAAGTGGCTCAAGTTCGTCAACGATAATTTGTGAGTATGACTCAGGGTATAGCACGTTCGCAGGCTCGCTAATACAATCACGTGCTAGGAATATCCCGCTAATAATTGAATTTTTCTCCTGGAATATTTTTTGTGCTCCCTCAGGCTCTCTGGTGAAAATTTCCAAGTTTTTAACTTGAGATTTATCTTCACTCTTTAGTTTAGTTTTATATTTATCAAATCTATAAGATGCAAGTACCATTCCGCTACCAACTGATGCAGCTGCCTCAAGGAGGCTAGCTTCCATATGACTTGGCATAATAATATTTGCAGATTCAACCTTACAACTGTTTAAGGATTGATAGATCCATCCGCCAAGCTGCTCAAACATGTAATTTTCAAGCTTTTTAGTATCCCCTATACCCATTAGGACAATATATTTAAAGTCCCCATTTTTATTGGTTGAGGTCAGTATTTTATGCTGTCCAAATTTGCCATCGAAAACTAGTTTGTTTTGAAGAGTTTTAGAAATTATTCCGTGATAATGTTGATCTAAAAGCAAGACTTGCTCATCAAGCACTAATTGATCATTGATCAATACTACTATTGCTTGATTGTTAAAATCAGGGGAACTACTGAAAGTTATATTGCTCATACTAATCACTCGAAAATTTTAATTACAGATTCTATTAAGAGAACCCTTTGTTTGCAAGTAAATATTGCAGCTAACTTTTTTCAAGCTTATCAACGTTAACTGATACATATATATGATTGATAGAAATCATAATTTTGTTTAAAGTCTCATCATGTCTCTTAAAACCCATTAGTATTGATTTTTACTTTATTTTTCATTAACTAACGCCTTAGATTAACTATCTGAATAATAGTTAGAGTTTAGCAATTCGACTACTCATTATAGAATTGTACCAATTGCAATGAGATGGACTTCATTTTACTAGCTTTGTAATTCAACACGACAGTGAGTCTTAATATTCTATATTTCTATATTACTCACTTCCCCAGTCAAACCTTTAAATTAAGAGTAGGCATTATTTAGAAACATGTTGTACTTTGTGTTAAATATGTGTTAAAATAAATTAACTTTAAAAAATTTAAGCCAAATATTACCAATAATTAATAGTAATTAAATTCAAGCCAGACTTTGTTATTGCAATTGATATGGCAAATGATATAAAATAGCACCCTTAATTTTGATTTGAATAATGATTGTAACTGGTAAGCCAAAAGATCAAACAACGATAGTCGTAGCAATGTCAGGAGGGGTTGATAGCTCCACGGTCGCTGCTATGCTGCACGCAGAAGGTTACAAGGTTATCGGTATTACTCTTCAATTATACGATCATGGAGCTGCTCTTGCTAAAAAAGGTGCATGTTGCGCCGGGCAAGATATTTATGACGCAAAAATGGTAGCAGAAAGCTTAAAAATACCGCATTACGTACTTGATTATGAGTCGAAGTTTAAAGAGTCAGTTATCGGGGATTTTGTTGATAGTTACTTAAGAGGAGAAACTCCGCTGCCGTGCGTTAGATGTAATCAGTCAGTTAAATTTAAAGACTTGCTTAAGATGGCAAAAGACCTTGGAGCTGATGGTCTTGCAACTGGACATTATGTTAGGAAAATTGAAGGAGCACACGGCCCTGAACTCCATAGCGCGATGGATAAGTCCAAAGATCAAAGTTATTTTTTATTTGCAACCACTAGAGAGCAGCTTGACTATTTACACTTTCCGCTGGGCGATTATACAAAGCTTGAGACAAGGGAGCTTGCAAAGAAATTCGGCTTGCTTACAGCTGACAAACCTGATAGCCAAGATATATGCTTTGTGCCAGATGGGGATTATGCAAAAATTATCATTAAAGCTGAACCTGCTGCTGCTGATAAAGGCAGGATCATGCACATTGATGGGTACGAGCTTGGCGAGCATGCAGGGATAATAAATTTCACAATCGGCCAAAGACGCGGACTTGGAATTTCATCAAAAGAACCTTTATACGTAATAAAAATTGATCCGGCGACAAAAACTGTTTATGTTGGGCCTGAATCTGCATTAAACGCTACTGAGTTTTTAATAAAAGATGTTAATTGGCTTGAATCTTTTCCGTTGCTTAAGGAAATTGAGGTTACTGCTAAAATAAGATCAATGCGCCCAGGCGCTTACGCAACTATAAGTAAAATAAATGAGGGTAGCGCGAAAGTCAGATTACTCGCTCCTGAAAAAGCTATAACTCCAGGCCAAGCATGTGTTTTTTACGATAACAACAGAGTGCTTGGCGGTGGATGGATTACACGTGAAATATATTAACTAAAAGAGCGAAAAATGAATTTTATCAAGAAAAAAACTTTTGAATCAGTTAGAGAAACAGGGGCTGCAAGCGGTCTTAGCAAAACTTTAGGCGCTTTTGACCTTATTTTATTTGGTCTTGGTGGAATTATTGGCACCGGAGTGTTTGTTTTAACCGGTCTTGTTGCTGCTAAATATTCAGGCCCTGCAGTTATGCTTTCCTATATTATTGCAGGAAGCACCTGTATATTTGTAGCTCTTGCCTACACCGAGCTTGCTGCGATGTTGCCGACTTCAGGCAGTGTATATACCTACTCATACGTGGCTTTTGGCGAGGTATTTGCTTGGCTTATGGGAAGCGTTATTATCTTGGAACTTGGAGTTGCTTCTTCAACTGTGGCATCTGCATGGTCTGGTTACGTGCAAGGAAGACTTGCTGCAATAGATATATATCTACCTACTTTCCTTGCAAAAGTTCCATCCGAAGGTGGATTTGTTAATTTACCAGCCTTTTTAATTGTGGCTTTTGTTGGTGGTATTTTATACTTAGGTACCAAAGATAGTAAAAAATTAAATGCTATATTAGTATTCATTAAGATGGCAGCGATTTTTGCGTTCATGTGGTCAGCTGCCCCTCATTATGATGCTAAAAACTGGGAAAATTTCATGCCCTTCGGTTTAAATAATGTAATCGTTGGATCATCGATTTTATTTTTTGCTTTCACAGGTTTTGGGACGATTGCTGCAGCTGCTGAAGAGTGCCGGAATCCAAAGCGCGATATCACCATTGGGATCATCGGGTCGCTAATCATATCAACTATAATATATGTAATTGTAGGCGGGCTTGCTACTGGGATAGTTCCATACACTGAGCTTAATAGCACCCAGCCACTAGCTCACGCTCTTACTTTAAATAATAGTAATTTAGGGTCAGCAATTGTTGCAACGGGTGCAATATTTGGAATGACTACGGTTATCATGATGAACATATATGGTATATCACGTATTTTCTACGTTATAGCAAGAGATGGGCTGCTACCTAAGACTTTAGCAAAATTGCATCCTAAATTTGATAGTCCCTATATAACTATAGCAATATTTACGTTCTTAATTGCTCTACTTGGTGCTGTGTGTCCTTTTGAGATTTTAAGCCAGTTATCTAGCATGGGAGCACTTATTGACTATATGGTTGTGGTACTTATTGTACTACTATTTAGGATTAAGCTTCCAGAAGCTAACCGACCATTTAGATGCCCTGCTGTATTTGTGGTAGCACCTATTGCCTTTATTGCAAGCACATATTTACTGTTTAAACAAATTTTAGATGTAAATTATGAGCTACTATTTACAGGTAAAGTAATTATATACTGGTTCAGTGTTACCTTGATACTTTATATAATAAGAGCAATGGTATTAAAAAAACAAAGTTAATTTAATACCAAAAATTTTTGTAGGATTTTTTTCACCAACTAGGCACATATGTCACCAACAGATTTTACATTCAACTTACTTGTCTATATAGATAATATATATTGGGGTAAGATCGGTTGGTTACTTGTTTGCTTAAGCGGCCTATATTTTACAATTATCTCACGGGGTCTTCAGTTTAAAACTCTATATAATTTCAGGAGCAATATTCAGGAATTAGTTAAGGAGAGTCGTGATAATCAGCAAGCAGGTATCAACCCTTTTAAGCTATATTTTACGTCAGTTGGCGGCATGGTTGGACTTGGTAACGTTGTTGGCATTAGTGTCGCTTTGTTTATTGGCGGACCTGGCAGCTTGTTCTGGACATTAATTGCCACATTTTGTGGAATGATCCTTAAATATTGTGAAATTTATCTTGGTGTTAAGTACAGGGTACAAAACAAGCACGGAGGGTTTGACGGCGGACCTATGTACTATATGCAAGTGGCATTTAAAGGAAAATTTTTAGCTTACCTGATAGCTTTCCTAATATGCTTATACGGTATTGAGACTTACCAATTTGTAATATTAGTTGACAGACTCGAGCATACTTTCCATTTCAACAGAACCGTAGTTATTGCAAGTTTATTACTTATCACTGTCTATACAGCACTTGGCGGAATCAAAAGACTCGCGAGCATCTGCGTAATACTTATGCCAATTTTTATGGTTTCATATATTATATTTGCCTCATACGTGATTGCTATGAACATAAATATGCTACCTGACTTTTTAGTTCTCTGCATGAAATCTGCCTTTACCGATCATGCTGCAGTCGGTGGTTTTGCCGGTAGTAGCATGATGCTTGCTGCACAGTTTGGGGTATCAAAAACCGTCTATTCTGGTGATATTGGTGTCGGATACGACTCTATCGTACAAAGTGAAAGCAAAATTGCTGATCCAAAAAAGCAAGCGCACCTAGCTATTTACGCTTTATTTTCAGATTCATTTATTTGTATTTTAACAAACTTGATGCTTGGTGTGACTAACGCTTGGCAAACGATGACTGACCTTCCACCTTCGGATGTGGTAGCAACAATATTATCACAATATTTGCCTTATAGTGATTTGTTTATGACAATATTATTTTTCTTTGCAGGCTTTGCTGCTGTCATCGCTTATATGGCAGCCGGCGTAAAATGTGCTACTTTCCTCAAACCCAGATACGGTAAGTATGTCTATTTGCTCTATGCAATTTTCGCCTTGGTTTTCTTTTGTAATTTTCCACAAGAAAAAGTAATTGTAGTAATGAGTGTATTAAGCGGATTTTTGGTGTTAATTAACATTATCGGCATTATCAAGCTTAGGAAAAATATTGAGTTTTAAAATATGACAAGCAAGCTACAGCCACTACGTGGTACCAAAGATTTATTGCCCCAAGAATTTGCCGCTCACAATCATATTATCACTACCGGAAAACATGTTGGCGCGCTTTATGGATATGAGCCAATGAGTACTCCAATCATTGAATATACAAGTGTATTTAACCGCACGCTTGGTGAAACTTCAGATGCGATCAGCAAAGAGATTTATAGCTTTGCTGATAGAAGTAATGACTCCATAGCGCTAAGACCTGAATTTACTGCCGGAATCATGCGCGCTTACATCTCAAACGGTCTGACTCACAGCCTACCACTTAAATTTTTCTCAAGCGGGCCATTATTCCGCTATGACCGACCACAACTTGGACGTCAAAGACAATTGCACCAAATTAACTATGAATATATTGGGGCGGTAGGGGCTCACACTGATGCTGAGACCATTAAGCTTGCTTGCGATGTTTTAACTTCTTTAGGTATTTACAAGGACGTCACTTTAGAATTAAATTCGCTAGGTTGTAATGAGTCAAGGGCTCTATACCAATCAAAGCTTACTGAATATTTTAATGATCACAAAGATCATCTCTCAGAAGATAGTATGCAAAGACTCTCTAAAAACCCAATGAGGATACTTGATTCAAAAGATGAGAATGATAAAAAACTAGTAGCTGGAGCACCCTTAATTTCTGAATATTATAGTGATTACTCGAAAGAATATTTTGAAAGCGTGCGCATGCACCTGAATACACTAGGAGTTAAATATACTTTAAATACTAGACTAGTCCGCGGGCTTGACTACTACTGCCATACCGCGTTTGAGTTTACCACTGACAAGCTAGGGGCTCAATCTTCAGTAATTGGCGGAGGGCGGTATGACGGTCTTGCTGAAATCATGGGCGGACCTGCAACTCCTGCAATTGGTTTTGCAGCAGGAATTGAACGCCTTGCATTTATGATGGAATACACGCACAAGAAGCCACGCCCGGTATATATATTGCCAATAGGGGATGAAAATACTGATACCGGTCTCTATTTAGCTGATAAACTACGCAGCGCAGGTACTTATACCATATTAGATGTTAAAGGTAAGATTGATAAAAGGCTTACTAAGGCTCTTAATAATCATGCAAAATTTGCAATCTTCATAGGCGACGAAGAGCGCATAAGCGGCAACTTCAAGATTAAAGATTTAGATTCAAGAAATGAAATATCTGCAAATATCGCAGAAATTATAAATTTAACAAAAAGTCGTCAATGAAGATTCTAAACATTATGCTTAGTAGAGAGCTTGGGGGCATCCAACAAGCTTTTTTAGATTATCACGAAGCACTAAAGCTTGAAGGTTTTGAAGTTATCAATGTCACTAGTATTTTTGCAAAAATTAATAGACTACTACCTCTCAAACATTGTCTATTAAATTTTGGTCCTTGGGATATTTTATCTCGCTTGCATTTAAAGTTAATAGTTCTTCTGCACCGACCTAATTTAATTATTGCACACGGAAATAGAGCTATATGTTTTACGAGTCGCAAAAAATCTATTCCAGTTATCGGAGTTGCGCACAATTATAAGCTTAAAGATTTCAGTAAATGCGACTATATCATAGCTCTTACCAAACATATGGTTGAGCATTTAATAGAGCAGAAATTTCGCTCTGACCGAATTATTTTAATACCGAACATGATTAAGCTCGGGCTTGAAAAAACATCGAAAGATTTAAGCATCCCTGTCAAGATCGGCACAATGGCACGTTTTGTTCCAAAAAAAGGAATCGATGTATTTATAAATTCTTTAGTTAGACTTAAACGCCAGCGCTATGAATTTCAAGTGGTTATTGGCGGGGACGGTCCTGAGAAGAATAATCTGGTGAAGCTCATAAATACTCAAGGTTTGCAAGCGGAAGTGAAATTTATTGGCTGGGTAGAAAATAAAACAAGCTTTTTTGATAATATCGATATATTTGTACTACCTTCACTACACGAGCCATTTGGTATTATAATTTTAGAAGCAATGGCAAACGGCGTACCTGTTGTTGCTACCAAGGCCGAAGGTCCTGCTGAAATTATCAGAGATCCTTTAGACGGATTATTATGCGATATAAATTCAAGTCAGGATCTTGCAAAAAAAATAGCATATTTAATCGATAATCCTTCACTTGCAAAGCGATTTACACACTCAAGTTACTTGCGGCTAAGTGAGAATTATGATATCAAAATAGTTTCCGAACTACTATCTTCATACCTTAAATTAATTATAAATAGATGACATTTAATTCCAGCAAAATTGCAAGTGGCCTTACAGTTTTATCTTACCATATGCCCTACACGCGCTCAGTTGCAATCAACCTGATAGTCCGAGTTGGTGGCAGGTATGAATCTACTAATGAGACCGGAATTTCGCATTTCTTAGAGCACATGGCTTTTAAAGGCACAAGCACGCGGACGTCGAAAATGATTGCAGAGGAATTTGATGCTATTGGTGGTCATTTTAATGCATATACTGGTAAAGAACAAACTGTATATTTTGCTAAAGTTCTTGATGAGAATTTTGAAAATGCGCTTGAGATCATTGCAGATATTATTCAAAATTCAAGTTTCAATAAAGAGGATATTGATAGTGAATTACAAGTTATCCTTCAAGAAATTGCAGGAGTTCAAGATAATCCTGATGAACTGGTTTATGAGAAATTTTATAGTACTGCCTACCCTGCGCAAAGTTTAGGAACAACGATTCTCGGTACTCATAAAACTTTAGATAAATTTGACCCAAGTTCCTTTAGAACTTTTTTAAGCAAATATTACACTACTGAAAATATGTTTTTATCAGTAGCGGGTAACGTCGACCACGAGAAGGCTGCTAGGCTTGCTTCAGAATTATTTTCCTCTCTGAAACCTCATCAAAAAATGACTCATCCAAAAAGTAGTTACGCTGGAGGTTACAATTTTATCCAAAAAGACTTAGAGCAAACAACAATGGTGTTTGGTTTTGAAAGCATAGCTTACACTAACCTAAAAGAATTTTACCATGCGCAAATTTTATCGCTTATTTTCGGTGGCGGAATTTCTTCCAGGCTATTCCAGCATATAAGAGAGACATTAGGCCTTGCTTACTCAGTTGGCGCTTATAATAATTCTTACAGTGACACTGGCTTGTTTAGCATTTACGCATCTACTGCTCACGAAAAATTACCGCTTCTTATTGATAATTTAGTTAGTGAAATCAAAAATATTAAGTCGCATATATTACCAGAGGAGTTAGAGCGCGCTAAAAAGCAAATCAAGATAAATATTTGTATGGCAGAAGAAAAATCTGCTTATAAATCTGAAGAAATCGGCAAAAATTACGCAATTTTTGGTCGTTATCATTCTACGCAGCAGATACTTGATCAAATTTTTGATACAACTTTAGAAGACGTGAAGGCTATTGCTGCAAAAATATTTAGCTCAAAACCTACATTATCTATCATTGGTAATAATGATTATACTGAATCTAAATATTTAGAATTATGTCAGAATCTCAAAGTGTAGACGTCATTATACTCTCCTATTACACGGGGGACATTTTGTTTAAATGTATAAAAAGCGTGCGCGAAATGCGCGGTTTAAATAAAATCATAATAGTAAATAATGGCAACCCCACTGAAGTTGAGACCAAGTTATTAAGTTTAAGCCAAACGGATTCAAGTATTATTTACGTCTCAGGTCATGGTAATATAGGGTTTTCTCGAGGCTGTAATTTAGGTGAGAGTTTTGCTACGGCTGAATTTTTACTTTTCTTGAATCCAGATTGTGTGATGACAGATAACGATATTTTAACGAAATTAAAACATGCGCTTGATGACCCTAAATACAAAGTGGCAACTTGCAAAATTTTAAATAGCGATGGCACAATTCAAAAAACATGTCGAAGAAACTTACTTACTCCGCAAATTGCATTAGCTGAAAGTTTAAGCTTACATAAAATTTCAAATATTTTTAAACCTTTAAACTGCCCTACCACTGAGATCGATAATTTACCTGCAATATCTGAGATACCTGCGTTGTCAGGAGCGTTAATATTTACTACTAAGCAATATTACCAAGATATTGGCGGTTTGAGTGAGCAGTATTTCTTGCATGTTGAAGATATGGATTTTTGTATGAAGGTGCATAATCATGGTGATAAAATCGCATTTGTAAAAGACGCTGTTGTAACGCATATACTAAGCACTAGCAGTAATACAACAAATAAATTTTTGGAATCTCATAAAGCACGTGGGTTCATCATTTATATAACAAAATATTTTCCGGCATTTAATAATTTTCTGCTGCGCAATATTTTTAAAAGCCTTATTTACTTAAGGTATTTTATTAAAGTATATTTGAAGTAGGTTATATTGAACAATATGGATATTGTAAAATTCCTGTTATGGAATATGATTAACCCTATGATAAAAATATAGCAAATACTTATGTTGAAACCGAAAAAGAATAAGCTTCTAAATCCAACGAAAGCTTCAATAACTTTAGAGAAGTTAGGTAAAAAGCCAAGTGACGGAAAAACTACAATCAGTGAATTGCTCGAGGATTTTTCTGAAAACGGCTTACTTTTAGCCCTAATATTTTTCTCTCTTCCTGTAGCAGTACCGCTTCCTTACCCTCCTGGTTTTACAACAGTGATGGGTACGCCTTTAATGATTTTATCGTTTCAAATGCTCCTTGGCTATCATAAGGTAAAGCTACCGCAAAAAATCAATCAATATGAAATGAAAAACTCAATGTTGATTGCAATTTGCAACAAAGTAGTTCCGGTTTTAAAATATTTGGAAAATTACATAAAACCAAGATTTGGTTTTGCACGTTCTGTTTATTGTGAGCAATTTGTTGGTCTTATTTCCTTGATTTGTGCTATTTCTGTAGCTATCCCCTTGCCGCTTACCAACGCGGTGCCTGCTTTATCCATTACTATAATGTGCTTAGGTTTACTTAATAGAGACGGGTTGGTGATAATATTTGGCTTTGTCATAGGCATTATTGGTCTTGTAATCGCGGCTGGGGCGGTGATTGGCAGCTGGATAGGTATTAAATATCTATATCATTTAATTTTCTAGAGTCTTTAAGATGCGCAATAAAATTTATCAAGGCTCAAGTAAAACACTATATCAAGTTGACGAAGACTACACCTTAATTATGTCCTTTAATGATGGCTACAGGTTAGAGAACGGTGAGATAATAAATATTTCCGGCAAAGGCGTTATCAATAATAAAATCTCAAGCTTCCTTATGAATAGACTTGAGATGATAGGAATTGAGAATCATCTTATGGAAAAAATTAACATGAGAGAGCAGTTAATCCAGTTTGCCGATATATTACCTTTTAAGCTTTCAATTTCAACCGTGGCAAGTGGTCGATATGTTACAGAGTTTGGTATAGAAGAAGGTTACGTTTTTGATAATCCAATTATCGACTATAGAATCAAAAATAGCCTGTTGAAATATCCGGTGACTAACGAACATCAAATTTTAAGTTTTGGTTGGCTAACCAAAGAAGAAATTACGCAGCTTGAGACTAAATCCATTAGAATATTTGATTTTCTAGCCGGATTATTTATAGGTCTTAGCCTACGACTAGTTGAATGCAACCTTGAATTTGGAAAAGTTTTCAATGGTGAAGAATCAATCATCATGTTAACTGACGAAGTGAGTCTTGATAATTGCAAATTATGGGATATTCATACCAACGAAAAACTAAGCTTCGAGTCAACAAGCGCAGGCCCTGAGAGCGCTTTAATCGCTTACCAAAAAGTAATGGAGCGATTCAAGTTGATCTTGAACGATTTTAATTAAAAGCGATTGACTTTAAAAACCGAAATATGTATACTTCCGCTTAAATGTTAAATCTTATAGGTAACTTAAGTGACAAAAATTATTAAGTCTAAATATAAAGCAAGTCGTAGACTCGGGGTTTCAATCTGGGGAACTGCTAAAGATGCTTTTAATTCTCGCAACTTTTGTCCAGGGCAACATGGTCATAAGCCTGCGGCTAAGAAGTCTGATTACGGAGTGCATTTAAAGGCTAAACAAAGGCTTAAGTCTCATTATGGACGTGTTAATGAAAAGCAATTTCACAATACTTTCGCACGCGCTTTAAAAATGAAAGGCAATACCGGTGAAAATTTTGTAGGTTTGCTTGAAAGAAGATTAGACGCTGTAGTTTATAGATTAAACTTTGCACCAACAATTTTTGCAGCAAGACAATTAGTTTCTCATGGTCATATGCGAGTTAACGGTAAAAAAGTAAATATACCAAGCCTTATACTTAAAGAAGGCGATATTATCGAACTGAAAGAAAATTCAAAGCAAATTCCAGTAATCGTTGAAACTGCAACGAAATTAGAGCGTGCTGTTCCTGATTATCTAACATTTGATAAAACAGCATTAACTGGTAAAGTTGTCAGATCTCCAGCAATTTCTGATGTTCCATACCCCTTTGAACCAGATGTTCACTTGGTGGTTGAGCTATATTCTCGCTAATATAATCGTCTCACATTAATTTAAGTTGCTAAATATTATTCAAGGAGGATCTAAACAATCCTCCTTTATTATTTCCCGCGCGTTTTTCTTTAAAAAACCTAAAAAATTCCCTGTATAATTTCCGTTATATTACTTATTATATTACAGGCTAGATTTAAGAGTAACTCGAAAAACTTTAACCTTTCCTCACTTAATTATTTAAATAAAGTATTATTTTAAAACGCATAGGTTGTATAAGATGAGCGGACGTCAAAATATTTTAGTTTACGGCTTTTCAATATTTACGATGTTTTTTGGATCAGGAAACTTAGTATTCCCGTTACAAATAGGCTACCAGGCTGGAAGCCAGTGGCTTGCTGGCTTTGCTGGATTATTTTTAACAGGTATAATTTTGCCTTTTATGGGTCTATTTGTTATAAAATTACACAAAGGCGATTATGTCGCTTTTTTTGGAGAAGCAGGAAGTATCGCCCGCATAATAATGCCATTATTTACCTTGTCACTACTTGGTTCATTTGGCGTGGTGCCGCGTTGTATTACGGTAGCCCATGGTGGTATTGGATATATATTTCCTGAATTACCGCTTGCTGCGTTTAGCTTAGCATTTTGTGGATTATGTTATATTATCTGCCTTAGTGATAGATATATGATCTCGATTTTAGGTAAATGGCTAACTCCAGTCTTACTGGTTTCTTTAACATTTCTAATTATCTTAGGAATTATCAAATCACCCCCTACTAGCGCACTTATGATGCCTTTAAGTCAAACCTCAAGTTTTAGAGTAGGTTTTTTCCAAGGGTACGCAACAATGGATTTGTTTGCCGCCTTCTTTTTTTCATCACTCGTGTTTAAACAAATTCAAGCCTTTATGCCTTCAAATGCAACACATCAAGATATAATAAAATTTGCTTTAAAGCCGAGCCTAATCGGTGCAGGGCTTTTATCGCTTGTGTATTTAGGATTTGTTTATTTAGGAGCGCATTACCAATTTATATTGTCAGGTGCTTCTCAAGAGTCGCTTTTACCGAGCATTACTTCTTACCTACTCGGGGATCGAGCCGCATTATTAATCGGTATAATAGTTATATTATCGTGTTTAACCACTGCAGTAGCTCTGAATAATATCTACGCACGTTATCTTTGCACAAGTTTCAAGCTTGAAGGCAAGGCCTTTCCAGTTGTACTTTTAATAACAACACTGATATCTTTTGCTATATCATTGTTGGATTTTAAAGGGATTGCAGGATTTTTGTCCCCATTGCTAATGATCTCGTATCCAAGTTTGATCGCACTTACATTCTTATCTATAATATTGAGAGGCAATAGACCACTTAAAATTACAGCATTTTATGGAATTATGATTTTAGTATTGGTATTTTAATAAATCAAAGAAAATGGCATTTTTCTTACGTCAAACTCATATAATAGAAATTGCAAAGATGATCTTGCAACAAAAAAGTGGACAGATTAAACTGAGACGTTTTTTAATTGTTTAAAATGTTGTTCCCATTGATTTGGGGTTTTGTATTGTAGCGTAGAGTGCCTCCTCTTTTGGTTATAAAATGTATAAATATAATTAAATATATCAAGCTTTGCTTCTTCTAAAGTTTGGTACTTTCTAAAATAGACCAACTCAGTTTTTAACGTATGGAAAAAACTCTCCATAGTAGCATTGTCATAAGATACTCCTGTCTTACCATGACTTAAAATAATTCCATGTTTTTTAGCGGCTTTGTAAAATGCATGGCTGGTAAATTCAGTACCAAGGTCAGAATGATGAATTAAGCCTTTACAAGGTTTACGCTCTATACTAGCAGAACTAAGAGCCTTAATTACTAATTCTGTGTTCATCTTTTCTTCTAAGGCCATGCCTACTACCTTGCGAGAAAAAAGATCAAGAACAATAGCTAAATAAACCCATTTATTATTAACTGCAATATAACTTATATCTGCTACCCAGATGCTATTAGGTGTTGATACATAAAAGTTTTGTCTCACCAAATCCTCCCCTCTATAATAAGGGCTCTCTGATTGCCTTGTTGTCTTCTTAAACTTTTTGTACATTTTTGCTTGAATGTTATTACTTCGCATAAGACGGGCAACTCTGGGCCTGGAGCAATTATACCCTTGCTCTACTAACTCCGCATGAACTCTTGGGCTGCCATAAGTATCATAGCTTTCAGTAAAAATATCTTTAAGTTTACCGGTTAGTTCTTCATTATAAATAGCTCTGGCACTTGGAGATCGATTAACAAAATCGTAATAACCGCTCTTACTTACCCCTAAAACTATTGCCATCTGATTTATACAAAAATAAGCACTATGATTTTTCATGAATTCATATCTTTGTTTGCGGGACTTGAAAAGATGGCTACTGCTTTTTTTAAGATATCTCGCTCTTGCTTTACAAACTGTAATTCTCGCTTAAGATCCCTTACTTCCTGATTAATAACATGACCACTACCCACAAAACTTTTATCTCCCAGGGCCTTATAATCCACAATCCAGTGTCCTAAGCTAGGCTTTGATACTCCTAAATCCTCTGCAATAGATCTGATGCTTTTGCTACCTTTATTTGCTAAATATAATTTTACTGCATTTAACTTAAATTCTTTATCATATCGTTTTTGACTCATAACAATTCCTCCTAAGATTTATTCTATTTCATCTCAGTTCAATTTGTCCGTTTTATTATAGTAAGCTCAGAGTTATCTTAAGCACTAGTTTAGCCTCTTTATATAAGCGGTATATCTTTTTATGATTCACTATGATGCCTCGATTTGCAAGGCAGGCTCTAAGTCTGCGGTAACCAAAGCGTTGGTTCGCTTGCGCTAGCTGTATGAGTTTTATCTTTAACTCGCCATCAAGAGTTTTATTTCTACTCTTATATCTTTTAGTACTCAAAGATTGCATTGACCTTGCCCCTACAAGCAAGACGTTCACTCATTTGATAATTTTTTATCAAATACTCAGCTGCTTCACGTTTCGCTGCAGGCTCTACCACTTTTTTGATAGAACATCCTTTAAAGCTATAGCTTCTAAGCTTAAATCTGCCACTAAGCGCTTTAATTTACTATTCTCTTGCTCAAGCGCCTTAAGCTTAGTTGCATCGCTAACATTTATACCTCCATACTTAGCTTTCCATTTATGGTAGGTACTTTTTGCTATGTTATGTGTACGAACCAAATCATTAATACTAATGCCACTTTCTCCTTCTCGTAATATCGATATAATCTGTGACTCGCTAAAATTCTTTCTCATATAAACTCCTTCTAAAAATTAATTATCTATTTTCTAGAAAAAGTCTACTACCTTACGTATTAGTTTGTAGGGGCAAGGTCAAGTATAAGGTTTCTCTTCTATTGAATCGTCCAATATAGCTAAAACAGTATAAAAAGATCACGACATATGAGAGTGAAATAGGTCATCGATTGAACAATTAAAAGTCTTTCTTATGTGTTTAGCATGAGCCCATTTTTTCTCAATGGGATTGAGATCAGGTGAATAAGGAGGTAAATAAAGCAAAGTATGACCGGAATCTTGTAACATCTTTTGCATGTCGCTACCCTTATGGAATGATGCATTATCCATAACAACTATGCTTTCTTTTGGAAGATTTGGAAGTAAGATCTGCTGAACCCAGC
>Ga0209512_1000867_pt1 | contig 42927 bp, 42 predicted proteins | sample frozenSSSSmetaG_FD_184142 | JGI IMG/M metagenome (GOLD analysis project Ga0209512, IMG submission 184142) | Glacier valley bacterial and archeal communities from Borup Fiord, Nunavut, Canada, to study Microbial Dark Matter (Phase II) -... | ecosystem: Environmental > Aquatic > Freshwater > Ice >...
CAAGTTTGTAGGTAATCGGAGCAGCATTGGCATGTGCAGCCTCAGCAGAACTGTGTGTGCTATAAGCTGGAGATGGGCCAATTATCCTTGCAGTAGGAATTAAGAACTGATATAGCTTTGCGATAGCATCCCCTAGCCCATTAAAGAATAAAATATCTTCTGCGGTAATTTGAGTCCCACCTCTTTCATTGGTAAGGTCAGCCAGAAACTTTCGGGTGCCTAATACCCCTTTAGAATCCGCATATCCATAGGTCTTATCATCTTTCATAAGATCAGCGATGATATCCTTCATCCAATCCGGCACATGATTGCTCTTTTGGATAGGGTCGCCGATATTTTCCCAAGTCATGGAATAGCCCAAGGCTTCGACCTGACGCGCTTTCTTCACGATTCCACGAATCTCGTAGGTCAATTCTTCCGCTCCGGATCTTAGGAGTTGCTGTCTCATAGGTTTGTTAGGCTGAATGCAAAATAATTCGGGTGCAAAGAAACGAAAAAGAGGAATGAAAATTATCTAAATGGATAAAAGTTGAAATATTTGAAATTCCAGCTGTTCAGGTCCCGATAGCCATCGCGGATGTAATCCGGAACCGAGATCGTAAGATTTCAAATCCGAGTAACCTTTGAGATTTCTACTCTCGCAAAGCACCGTTATTAAAAAAACCTGCGAAGTCTTCTCGACATCGCAGGTTTACAATTTTAGCTTTTTCACTTCAGCTTTCAGACTTTACTTCAAATTCTTATATCGAATTCTTCTTGGTTCCACATCGCCAAGCCTTTTCTTCTTGTTCTCTTCGTAGTCGGAAAAGTTACCTTCAAACCACACCACTTGAGAATCTCCTTCGAATGCCAAGATATGCGTACATATTCTATCGAGGAACCATCTATCGTGGGAAATTACCACGGCGCAACCACCGAAGTTCTCCAGCGCTTCTTCCAGCGAACGAAGTGTGTTCACATCCAAATCGTTGGTAGGCTCATCGAGAAGGAGCAAATTGCCGCCTTCTTTCAGCGTCAAAGCCAAGTGAACTCGGTTTCGTTCTCCACCAGAAAGCACACCGACCTTCTTCTCCTGATCTCCTCCACCGAAGTTAAACTTGGAGACATACGCCCGTGAATTCACTTCTTTATTGCCAAGCATCATCAACTCATTTCCTTCGGAAATCGTCTGATAAACTGATTTATTAGGATCAAGAGCATCATGACTTTGATCCACATAAGCCAATTGTACGGTCTCTCCCACTTCGAAATTACCCGCATCTGGCTTTTCCTGTCCAGTGATCATCTTAAAAAGCGTGGATTTACCCGCACCGTTTGGTCCAATCACCCCTACGATACCTCCCTGCGGCAATGCGAAAGTCAGGTTTTCAAAAAGCAACTTGTCTCCAAAAGCCTTAGAAACCCCATTCACTTCAATGACTTTAGAACCCAATCGAGGTCCTGGTGGAATGAACAATTCCAGCTTCGCTTCTCTTTCTTTGGACTCCTCTCCCACCAGTCTATCGTAAGCGCTCAATCTGGCTTTACCTTTTGCCTGACGAGCTTTCGGAGTCATACGAATCCACTCCAACTCTCGCTCCAAGGTTTTCTGACGCTTGGATTCGGTCTTCTCTTCCTGCTTCAATCGGTTTTGCTTCTGATCTAGCCAAGAAGAATAGTTTCCTTTCCACGGAATACCTTCACCACGATCCAGTTCAAGGATCCAACCGGCAACGTTATCCAGAAAGTATCTATCGTGAGTTACTGCGATTACGGTTCCCTTATAATTTTTCAGGTGTTGCTCCAGCCAGTGTACAGATTCTGCATCCAGGTGGTTGGTAGGCTCATCGAGCAAAAGTACATCCGGCTCCTGCAGAAGAAGTCGGCAAAGTGCTACTCTTCTCTTTTCACCACCCGAAAGGTTAGCGACGTTAGCATCACTAGGAGGAAGTCTAAGCGCATCCATTGCTTTGTCTAGCATCACGTCAAGTTCCCAAGCGTTAGCCGCGTCAAGCTTCTCCTGCACCTCTCCTTGCTTTTCGATGAGCTTATCCATCGCGTCAGGATCATCCATCAGCGCTGGGTCCATGAATTTCTCATTGATAGCTTCGAATTCTTTTAGCAAAGCAACAGTCTCTGAAACTGCTTCCTCCACTACTTCTTTCACTGTTTTGGTTGGATCAAGCTTTGGCTCCTGCTCCAGCATACCCACAGTATAACCTGGAGACCAGACCACTTCACCTTGGAATTCTTTGTCCATTCCGGCAATGATTTTCAGGAGAGAAGATTTACCTGAACCGTTCAAACCAAGAACCCCGATTTTGGCTCCATAAAAAAATGAGAGATAAATATCTTTGAGTACTTTTTTCTGAGGCGGGAATATTTTTGAAACTCCTGCCATGGAAAAGATGATTTTTTCTGCGCTCATGCGTTATATTTTTACTTTGAAATTGCACTTAAGATTCAAAGATGGCAAAAAAACCGCTTTCTTAGGATAAGTGCTTTTGAATTAATTAATTTGCGGAAATTCGAAAACCGCCACCTAACCTACTGTAGAGCAATGGAGCATCCGTATGGATATATCAAAAACGACAAAGTTTATTTGAAGGGATTTTTGGGTCAGGAAGATAGGGTTATCGGAGAAGTAAAAGAAGATGAGGCCTCTACACTTAAATACTTTGAAGAGCGATTTGAGCAACTCAAAGAAAAAGTAGCCAAACTCAAAAATAACATTCAGGAAAACCAGAATAAGGGATCTTTTCTAATGAAACTCATTCACCTCAGAGAATCTCTGATGCAATCTGATGCATTGGGTGAATTTGAACCTCTTATCAAGGACCTAAGCGAGCAAGAGGATTACCTGAACGAAATCATTCAGGTAAATAGAACCAAAAATCTTGAGGTCAAGAAAACTTTAATTCTTGAAGCTGAAGAAAGAAAAGACGATACGGACTGGAAAGAAACAACGGAGTTTTATAAGGAACTCAAACTTCGCTGGATCAAAACTGGCCCTGTAGACAAAGAGAATCAAGAAGAAATAGAAGGCACTTTCAACGATATTGTCCAACATTTCTTTGAAAATAGAAGACATTTCTTCGAAGGACTTGCGCTTCAGGCAGAAGAAAACATCAAAGTGTACGAAGCCTTGGTAGTTCAGGCTAGGGAAGCACATGATTTCCCAGACGCTAAAACAGCTTTTGAGATATCAAAGAAAATCCAACGGCAGTGGAAAGAAGCGGGAAAAGTACCTGCGGACAAGAGACAACCTCTTTGGGATGAATTTTCAAAATTAAACAATAGGATTTTCTCCAGATATAAAAGAACTCTCCAGACTGGCCCTCAAATGAACCCTCGGGAACTAATGCGGAAAGTGGAGACTTTAACGGAAGAGATCAAAGGCTTGTCAGGAAAATCTTCCTCTTATGAACTCATAGGAAGAGCAAAAGAGATTCAGGAAGAATGGAGAAAGCTGCCACAGCGTAAGCCGAGAGAGGCGAACTTGATCGTTAGATCATTCCAATTCTTCTCTGATATCGTATTTGAAAAGGCTTTCCTAGAAAAACTAGTTCACGGAAAATATCCTGACTTTGACGAGAAACCAGAAATGGAACAAATTCAGATCAAAACCGCTTTACTAAAAGATTTATTGCACAGAGATCAAATTGAGCTGGAAGCGGCACAAAACAATACGGAGAATTTCCGCGTTCAGTCAGCTGATTTTGACATAATGATGAAGAAAAAATTATTTGCGGTGAAGAGAAAAGTGGATGTGAAAAATTATATTTTGAAACAACTTTCTTTTAAATAGAAATACACCGCTGATTATTACAAAAAAAGAATAATTTTGCAACCCTTAAACTCCGGAACTCCTTTAAAATAAACACTATGTACTGGACACTCGAATTAGCATCCTATTTAGAGGATGCACCCTGGCCAGCCACCAAGGATGAATTAATTGATTATGCCATCCGATCCGGCGCGCCAATGGAAGTAGTAGAAAACCTACAAGAATTAGAAGACGATGGGGAACCATATGAGACCATCGAAGAGATTTGGCCTGATTATCCGACCAAAGACGACTTCTTCTTCAATGAAGACGAATATTAAATACAAAAAGCCCTGAGTGATCGGGGCTTTTGTTTTTTGATTAATTCGCCGCGAAGAGAACTGATGACCACTTGGTTCAAGTCTCATGACTTGGACCAAAAGCATTGCAGTCTTCAGACTGCATTTCAGTGTGATTAGAATTAATTTAACTATAGCAGTCATCAGACTGCATTTCAAAAGGCACAGCCAGCATTATCCACAATTGGCAGGTTTGCGCTAGCCTGTGCCTGAAAACTGAGACTGACCACTTTCCTTCCCTACAACCCAAGCACCTGCCTAAGCCTAGCATAGCCCGTCTTACTCACTGGTACTTTTTTACCATCCCGAAGTAACACAAGGTAATTATCTCGCTCGTACGGCTCTATTTTGGTGATCTCATTCAGGTTGATCAGGTAAGATCTGTGCACCCGAACAAACTTGGCAGGATCTAGCGCTTCCTCAAGGGACTTCATCGTCATCTTCTTTAGGTATTTGCCAGATGAAGTATGAATAGCGATGTAATCATCTTCGGCTTCGAAAAAACTTACCTCATGAGTTGGAATGATTTTGATCTCATTTTTCACCCGAACAACTAAACGATTTCGCTTCTCGGCCAATTCATTTAATTTCTGAGTGGATTCTCTATTTCCTCCTTGCTGAGCTAGGAATTTTTCTATGGATTGGTCAAAACGATCTTGGGAAAACGGTTTGAGTAAGTAATCAATTGCCATTGCATCAAAAGCTTTCAAAGCATATTGGTCAAAAGCCGTTGTAAAAATCACAGATGGAGGTTCATCAAGTAATTCCAGCATTTCAAATCCTGTGATTTTGGGCATCTGAACATCCAAAAAGATCAGATCTGGCTCATGCTCTTGGATGGCTTTCAGTCCTTGAAATCCATTTTGACAAACACCTAAAAGTTCAAACTGTGGGTAATTTGCTAAAAACTCTTGCACTATACTCGCGGCCAAAGGCTCGTCATCTATGATTAAAGTCTTGATCATTTCTGTTGGGGGATTTTTAAACTAACTGTAAATAGTGAATCCACAGATTTCGATTCGAGCAAATCCTTTCTACCAAAAAGTAAAAATAATCTACGGCCTACCGAGCTCAAACCGAAACCTGTTCCTTTGGGTGCTGCCACCTCAGGATCATAAGGGTTTTCAATTTTTAGCATCAAATAGTTTTGGTCCTTATACGCTTGAACAATGATTTTCACATCTTCAATAATGCCGTAAAGTCCATGCTTAATCGCATTTTCAAGAAGCGGTTGAATCAGCAATTGAGGCAAACGCATCTGCTTCACCTCATCTGTCACCTCAAATTCTATCTCGAGTCTATGTCCAAACCGAACGCGCTCGATATCCAGATACATTTTCAGATAACTCAGCTCCTCTTCCAAGCTGACCCACTGCTGATGATCCTTTCTGATCGTTCCCCGAAGAAAATCTGAAAGCTGCAGCACCATTTCACGAGCCTTCAAAGGCTGCGAAACGGTCAGCGCACTAATGGAATTAAGACTATTAAACAAAAAATGCGGCTGAAGCTGCTGTCTTAGTTGTGTCAATTCTGCCTCTCTCGAAAGCTCATTCATCATGGCTTCCCTCTTCTGAGTTTCATCCTGCTGTTCGAGTTTCGATACTACGATAGCGATCAAAGCAACAAGAACTTCAGCCAAACCCAATATAGCCCAACGAAGGTAAAAGTGAGATTTAAGAAAAACTAGATAAGCTTCTTTGTCCGAATACACCCATTTAAGCAAATATTGATGTCCCAAAACGGCGATAAAACTATATAAAAGAGGTAGACCAAGAAGCAGCCAATTGTTACTTCCTTTGGGAATGTAAAACCCAAAAACCCGATCCAGCATTTTTACTCCTAGAGAGAAAAACAAGGCGAAAATCAAGGAGTCTACGATGGCTATGGATTGCTCAATACCATAAAACATGAACAACCCAAACGTAGCAAGAAACCAGATTACTCCGGCTCCTTGTACGATCCAATTACTTTTAGAAGGATTTGAAAATGCTTTTGAGAACAATCGATTGGGGATTTATGGGAATTTCGTTAATAAGATTTGATTTCCAAACCTCCGAAGAATACTGTTCCTCTTATCACCAATACTTTATCAGGATCAACTTCAGACTGACGATAAGCACGCTTATCTTCTACTCCCGCAGCTATATTGGTCACTTCTACACGCACATCCCAATGTGGAGGAACTACAAGCTTGATCGCACCAAAAATAACATCAACTTGAAGCGTCACCATCCCTGAGAAGTCCGCTTGAGTTAAATCCAGATCAATACCTCCAAATGCAGCGGTTAATTTTCCACCTTGAAAATTCTTGGTCAGCATTCTCTTATTGATGCCGCTCATGATAGAATCTATAGACACACTATCTGAGTAGCTTGTGCCTGAGACACCTGACATGCCTGCATAAGATTTTGCTCCGCTGGCTTGGCTGGAGAAAGTAGACTTTTCCCCTTTATTGTATTCCTCTCCTATTTTATATTCCTCGGTTGAAGCTGTCGAAGATGTGGATTTAGCCCTGATTTTTTCTTGGATATCATTGAGCACCTGCTGCTCCTTACGCTTCTTGGTGATCAGGTAAATCCCTACGAAAATCAGAGCGATCGGAAATACAAATCGCTGCAGCCCAAAATCAAAATTAAACTCTCGCTCAAAGAGAAAGTACATTCCTAATCCCAGCATCATTACTCCAAAAAAACTTTTGAATTCGTGCTTAACCAATGTAATCACTCCGACGCCTATTAATATCATTGGCCAGGATAGTAACCAATCAGGATAAAAAATATCCAGTTTCCTTAATAAAATCAGGACTCCTACAGCGAGGATTATAAATCCGAAGATCATCCCTCCGTCATTATTGTTTATGCGATTTCGTTTCATCTGTTTATAATTTGTTTTTTTAGGCCAGATGGAATCTCACATGGTTGATAATCATTTCATGGTGTAACACCTGAGTCATGTTCGATTTCATCGTTTTATTGTTTAATTGATGATCGAAAGTAGTCTAAGCAATTACACCCTGAAATAATCAAAAGGCCAATTCATCCTAAAAGTCGGTAAAGCCCACTAAAAAGTCGGTGAAATTTCACCACGAAAACTTACCGATCAGCCAATTGCTTAGCGGCGATGAATTCAGCATAATCCATGTCTTCAGGTGTGGTTATCTTGATGTTTTCTGGATTTCCCGAGATCAAAGTCACTTGCCAGCCTTGGTTTTCATAGACTGTAGCATCGTCGGTAAACTGTTGTAGTTCGGTCACGGCAAAAGCTTTCTTGATTTTTTCTACTTGAAAAGTCTGTGGAGTCTGCACTAAACGATAATATTGTCGCTCCTCATAGAATGACTTCCCGTCATCTTTAAGCTTCCTGATAGAATCCTTCAATGCGATCACCGCAATGGCACTTCCTGCACGTTCTGCTACCTCAAAACTCTCCTCTATCACTTTTTGACTAACAAAGGGTCTTACTCCATCATGGATCGCCACCAGTTTAGTGTTAGAATCCAGAGAACTCAACCCATTTCTCACTGATTGAAATCTAGAATTTCCACCTGCTACGAGACGATGAGGGATAGTAAATCTATATTCCGCACATAATTCCTCCCAGTAAGAAAAATCACTTTCTGGCAAGACCAGAATCAAATCAATCGAAGGGTCTACCTGATGAAAAACAGAAAGTGTACGCATCAGTACTGGCTGCCCTGCAACTGGTAAATATTGCTTGGCGATTGGCCCACCCATTCTTGTACCTCTACCTCCTGCTACCAGGATCGCTGCTTTATTGGTCATACTTATTTTTCGCAAAAGTAAGGATTGAAATCGCTAAAGGTTTTACTGCAAAGTTATATCAGTGTGAACATAAAAAAAGCTCCTTTCGGAGCTTTCAGTATTAAAGGATCAACATCGCATCTCCATAGGAGAAGAATCGATATTTCTCTTTGATGGCTTCTTTGTATGCTTTCATTACCAAGTCATATCCCCCAAAAGCTGATGCAGTCATCAGCAAAGTTGATTCTGGAAGGTGGAAATTGGTGATCAATGCATTAGCTATTTTAAACTCGTAAGGAGGAATGATAAACTTATCTGTCCATCCGCTACTTGCTTTCAATCGACCATTTGCAGTCACAGAGGACTCAATGGTTTTCAAAGAGGTAGTTCCCACAGCTACCACTCTCTTTTTGGCATCCAATGATCTATTTACCAACTCAACAGTCCCTTCAGGAATGCTATAGTTTTCTGAATCCATTTTATGCTTAGTCAGATCTTCCACATCTACCTGACGGAAAGTACCCAAGCCAACATGAAGTGTGATTGGAGTCACATCCACACCTTGAAGTTCTAGTCTTTTCAGCAAATGAGGAGTAAAGTGCAAACCAGCTGTTGGCGCAGCTACAGCGCCCACGTTCTTCGCGAATACAGTTTGGTATCTTTCTTTATCTTCTGCTTCTACTTTTCTTTCGATAAATTCTTTCAAAAGTGGCGTCTCACCAAGCGTATCGATAGTCTTATGGAATTCTTCATCAGTACCGTCAAACAAGAAACGAATTGTTCTACCTCTAGAAGTAGTGTTATCAATCACCTCTGCTACGAGATCTGAATCTCCGAAATAAAGCTTGTTCCCAACTCTGATTTTACGTGCTGGATCTACCAACACGTCCCAAAGCTTCAATTCAGCATTTAATTCTCTCAATAGAAAAACCTCTATTTCTGCACCGGTTTTCTCTTTGTTGCCATATAATCTAGCTGGGAAAACTTTGGTATCATTAGTAACAAAGACATCACCCTCACCGAAGTATTCGGTAATATCTTTGAAAATTCTGTGTTCAATTTTACCTGTATCTCGATGGAGTACCATCAACCTGGATTCATCCCGGTTTGCCGCAGGATAATGAGCTACTAGTTTCTTTGGAACGTCAAATTTGAAATCCGATAATTTCATAGATAAGTTTTAGATGTCTTGAGTGATTTAGAATAACTCTAAAAAATGCAAAGATACTAACAATATCAGGCAAAATCAGCTAACTTGATAAATTGTTTTAAACCAACTATATAACATATGCTGTTTTTCAAACTCACATGGGAAAGTTTTCGCTTCGCGATTTCAGCATTAAAAACTAGTCTGACCCGTACAATATTGTCTCTATTGGGAGTTACGGTGGGTATTTTCGCAATTATTGCGGTATTCACTTTGGTTGACTCACTTGAAAACAATATTAAATCTTCCTTCTCTTTTTTAGGGACTAATGTAGTGCGAGTAGATAGATTTCCCTTTGCAAATGGCCCGCAAGACTATCCATGGTGGAAATATTTCCGCAGACCTCCAGGAACTGTAGCAGAATATGAATTTCTCCAACAAAGACTCACTTCTGCAGAAGGAGTGACTATCTCAGCCTCATCCACCACCACGGTAAAAGCAGGAAGCAATGCTTATGAAGGCATGGCTCTCACAGGCGCAGTTTACTCCTATCAAGATGTTTATGAAATCTCTTTGGAGGAAGGCAGGTATTTCTCGCAATCAGAAATAAATGCTTCAAGAAATTTTGCAATAATAGGAAGGGAAATAGCAAACACGCTGTACCCTCAGCAGGAAGTTATCGGTAAACAGATCAAAATCAAAGGGATGAAATTCGTCGTAATTGGCGTATTTGAAGAGGAGGGCGAAGGATTATTCGACACACCTTCCAAAGATCAGGCATGTTTGATTCCTTACGGTGCTTTTAGCAAAATGTATTATACAGGAAGAAATGGAATGGAGCCAACCATAGCTGTTAAAGGCATGGAAGAAGACATTGGACTTGTTGCCTTAGAAAATGAAATGACTGGGCTGCTTCGTGCCAAGAGAGGCCTGAGACCAAGAGACGAAGATAATTTCGCTCTTAACAAGACAGAATTTATTCAAAATGCTATCGGATCTATATTTGACGTGATTTCTATAGCAGGATGGGTAATCGGTGGATTCTCAATTCTAGTTGGTGGATTCGGAATTGCAAACATCATGTTTGTATCTGTTCGTGAGCGAACCAATATTATTGGCATCCAAAAATCCTTGGGAGCAAAAAATTACTTTATACTATTCCAGTTTCTTTTCGAATCAGTTTGCCTGAGTTTGATCGGTGGGATTACAGGGATTTTCATTGTATTCCTGCTGAGCTTTATTCAACTGGGCACATTGGATATCGTACTTTCATTCAGTAACATCATGCTTGGATTAGGTGTATCCACTATCATTGGAGTTGTTTCTGGAATAGTCCCAGCAACACTTGCAGCCAGAATGGATCCTGTGGAAGCTATCAGAACAACCTAAATAAAGTATTCCCCATAAAAAAGAGGTTGCTCATTGATTGAGCAACCTCTTTTTGTATAAAGACTTTTTGAAAAACGCCTGTGCTTACTCTTCTTTCTCAGCAACTACTTCACTTCCACCTTTAGATATTAATCCAGACGCAGCTCTGATCTTCACTTCAAGCTCATCCATCAATTCAGGATTGTCCAGAAGAAGTGTTTTCACAGATTCGCGGCCCTGGCCAAGCTTTTCTCCATTATAGGAAAACCATGAGCCAGCCTTTTTGATGATATCCAACTCCACTCCAAGGTCAATGATTTCCCCTACTTTGGAGATTCCTTGCCCATACATGATATCAAACTCTACCACTTTAAAAGGAGGCGCAACCTTATTTTTTACCACTTTCACCTTGGTTCTATTCCCAAGGATATTATCTGCACTTTCTTTAATCTGACCAATTCTACGAATATCCAGACGAACTGAAGCATAGAATTTCAACGCGTTACCACCAGTAGTTGTCTCAGGATTACCGAACATTACTCCGATCTTTTCACGAAGCTGGTTAATGAAAATACATGAACAGCCAGTCTTATTAATAGCACCTGTTAGCTTTCGCAAAGCCTGAGACATCAATCTAGCTTGCAAGCCCATTTTGCTATCGCCCATATCCCCTTCTAATTCACTTTTTGGAACCAAGGCAGCTACGGAGTCAATTACGATAATATCAATTGCACCAGAGCGGATCAAATGCTCAGCTATCTCTAGTGCCTGCTCTCCATTGTCAGGCTGAGAGATCAAAAGATTCTCTGTATCAATCCCCAACTTCTCAGCATAAGCTTTATCAAAGGCGTGTTCTGCATCAATAAATGCAGCTAAACCGCCAGCCTTCTGCGCTTCAGCAATACAATGCAAAGTCAAAGTCGTTTTACCAGAAGATTCCGGTCCGTATATTTCAATCACACGGCCACGAGGTATTCCTCCTATACCCAAAGCGATATCCAAACCCAATGAACCGGTAGATATAGCTGGGATATCCACCACTTTATTATCACTAAGCTTCATTACGGTGCCTTTACCGTAAGTTTTATCCAACTTATCGATAGTCAGCTGTAGTGCCTTTAATTTTTCAGCGTTGTTACTCATATCTTTAAAATTTGTAAAATCAATTGTTTAGTGAAAGTAAATAAACGACAGACCATTACCAAGGTGGACTTGCCTATTGTTTCGGGACACTAAATTCGTAATTTTAAACGCCTTTCGGCACGCTTTTTCGTAATACCTATAGAATACTACCCATTTCGTCAGGTATTGTCAATATAATTTATGAAAAGAATCCTCGGATCACTTACACTTCTTATTTTTCTTACCCTCTCTGATCTTTCAGCACAGGGTTCAGCAGGTATCACTCCTTTTACTTTTGGAGAGGAGTTATCCTTTGAGGTTTCCTATGGATGGTTAAATCTTGCAGATGCAAAAATGCAAATCTCTAGAAGGCCACAAGAACAGAACGACAAATCACATTATAAAATAGATGTGTATGGCAAAACTAAAGGAGCAGCAACGATTTTCGGGAAAGTAAACGACAACTGGGGCACTTACCTAGATGTAGAAACTAATTTACCATCCTTGTCTTACAGACATATTGAAGAAGGAAAATACAGAAAGCATGAATTTGTCCACTTCGATCAGAAGAACAAAAAAGCGACAATGAAGCTTTTTGATAAGGAGAATAAAAATCTAAAAGAGACGAAAGATTTTGACCTGCCTGGACAGGTGCAGGATTTAGTCAGTGGTTTTTATTACTTAAGGACTCAAGATTTACGGGGTTTGAAGAAGGGAGAAAGCATAGATATCAAAGGATTCTTCGATAAAGAAATATATAACATAAAGTTAATCTACGAGGGCACCGAAACCCTGGAGACAAACCTTGGAAAAAAAGAAACCTATATCTTTTCCCCGCAGCTACCAAAGAATAAACTATTCCGAGGTGAGTTCCCTATCACAGTGTGGGTCACAAAGGATCAGAACAAAATCCCTGTGAAAATAAAAGCTAACCTATTCATTGGTTCATTAAATTTGGATATAATATCTGCTAAAGGTTTGAAAAGTAATTAATTCAAAATGGCATAACATAGAGATAACATAGTGTTGTATTTACCAAATATTCCTATGCTTTTCAGGGAGGAGCTGGATGATTGACAATCTTTTATTTGGCTTCAATCCTTAAATATTCCTTAATTTTAAGCAAAACATTAAGAAATCACTGATGAGCGATAAGCAAAAAATCAAAGTTCTGGTAGTTGACGATGAGCCTGATATTGTTGAAATTCTGAAATACAATCTTGTAAAGGAAGGCTACGATGTAGCGACTGCCGAAGATGGACTAAAAGCAGTCAAGACTGCTGCAAAATTTTTACCTGATGTGATTTTACTTGACATCATGATGCCTAATCAGGATGGCGTAGAAACTTGTCTTCAGATCCGGCAAATCCCCGAACTCAAAAATACCTTCATTATTTTTCTTACTGCACGTATGGAAGAGTACTCTGAAGTCGCAGCGTTTGATGTGGGAGCGGATGATTATATCACGAAGCCCATCAAGCCTAGAGCATTGATGAGTAGGATTTCAGCCTTATTCAGACGGGAGTCCAAGAAGGAACAAGAACAGATCCAAGTCAAGATAAAAGATCTGATCATTGACCGTGGTAGCTATACGATTGACAAAGCTGGCAAGACGATCACTTTGCCTAAGAAAGAATTTGAGCTTTTGCATTTCCTAGCCAAAAACCCTAATATCGTTTTCAGTAGAGACGAGCTTCTTCAGAATATCTGGGGCGCTGACGTATTTGTATTGGCAAGAACCGTCGATGTTCATATCAGAAAAGTGCGCGAGAAAATCGGAGAAGACTATATCACTACCGTAAAAGGTGTAGGTTATAAATTCGAATTAGGGCAATAAATGTTTACCACTTCCAGAGGAATTTCTTTGATCCTGGCTTTAGCCATTTCGGCTCTGGTTGCAGCCTTTTTGTCATTAATGGATGAGTCAACTCCAATTTTGCTCTTTGTGGCTTGGGGCGTATCTTTTTCATCTGCCTACCTGCTTATATCTTTCATGCTAGAGTTTTTGATCTTTAAAGAGATCGGGGATATATATTCCCTGATGGAAAAAATTCAGCGAAAAGACCTATCCGAAATCAGCGAAAAAGGCAGAAAAGGATCGATTTCTCCCCTGCGGAAAATCAATAAAGTCATCAATTCCTATGCGATTGCCCGACAAAAGGAAATTGACACCCTACAGAAAAATGCTGAGTTCAGACGGGAATTCATCGCGGACATTTCACATGAGCTAAAGACTCCTATTTTCGCTACTCAAGGCTACATACACACGCTATTGGATGGAGCTATTGATGACAAGCAAGTTCGGATGCGATTCTTGAAGCGTGCTGCCAAAAGCCTGGATTCGCTAGACATCCTAGTCCAAGATCTACTTACTCTAAACCAGATGGAAAGCGGCGTAATCAAATTCAATTTCACCGAATTTGATCTACAGGACCTTCTAGAAGAGGTAATGGAGGAGCTGGAACACAAAGCTTCCAAGCGCGAGATGCATATCAAATTCGACTTAGAGCCAAATAAGCATTACTTAACTATTGGCGATAGGCAGAAGATTTATCGTGTGTGCCAAAATCTGATCTTCAACGCTATGAAATATAATCACAATGGCGGAGATGTGAATGTCTCTCTTAGAACTCTTAAAAACACCATTCAAGTCGACATCAAAGACAATGGACAAGGAATTCCGCCAGAAGATTTGAAGCGAATATTTGAGCGATTCTATCGCGTGGAGAAAAGCAGAAACAAAAAAGAAGGTGGTACTGGCTTAGGATTGGCCATCGTAAAACATATTCTGGAAGGACATAAAAGCAAGATTTCCGTGAGTTCGACCGTAGGAAAAGGATCCATTTTCAGCTTTTCACTACCTTTAGTGAAAATTGATTCTCCGGAAGAGACGCTCAAAGTGTTAACTCTCTAATAATAAAAGCCAGAGAAGTTTTTTACACATTCTTTTTTCCTTACTTTTGCAGCCTCATTTGAAGAGGCAGGAGAATCCATGAAGAAAGTAGATTTTGAAAACCTTATTCTGTTTGAAAACGAGGATTACCTGGTAATCAATAAACCGCCGTACCTATCAAGCTTAGACGATAGGCACGAAGCGCAGAACATCCTAGACTTAGCCAAGACACACATCCCCGATTCACAACTGTGTCATCGATTGGATAAGGAAACTTCAGGATGTCTAGTGATTGCCAAGAATCCAGCGGCCTACAGGCATTTGGCTATGCAGTTTGAAAGTAGAAAAGTAAACAAAGTCTATCATGCAGTGGTGGAAGGGATCAAGGAATTCAGCAATGAGCTGGTAGACCGAAATCTCTTAGCCAACAACAAAGGAATCGCCAAAGTAAGTAAGGAAGGCAAGCCCGCGCAGACAATTTTCAATACGTTGAAGACCTACTACGCACATACGCTAGTCGAGTGCAAACCCATCACTGGGAGACTGCATCAGATTAGGGTTCATTTGGCTTACCTCAAGTCCCCAATTTGTGGAGACACCTTATACGGAGGCAACCCTTTATACCTTTCTTCTATCAAGCGTCGCTTCAATTTAAAAAAAGAGACAGAAGAATTACCAATTATGCAGCGGGTTTCGCTTCATGCTTATTCGATTGGATTTAAGGGTTTGGACGACACGGAAATATTCGTGAATGCGCCTTATCCGAAGGATTTCAAGGTTTTGGTCAATCAATTAGAGAAAACCAGCTAAGATTTTCAGATCGAAAAGCAGTCAGAAAAACCCGATTTTGATTGGTAGTAAAAAGCTAATCCTGTGAAAATTAGGACTTAGTATTGGAAATATTTTGCATCCAAAACAAAATACTCCTATCTTTGTGTCCCTTTTTGAGGGTGAAATAAATTTAACAAGCTAAATATTAAACAGTTACACAGTGGATACTTTGAGCTATAAGACCGTATCAGCCAATGCCGCAACTGTAGAAAAGCAATGGGTGGTAGTGGATGCCCAAGCTGCAGTTTTAGGTAGATTGGCTAGTGAGGTAGCGAAAATCTTAAGAGGTAAGACGAAGCCAAGCTTCACTCCTCACGTTGATTGTGGTGACAACGTCATTGTAATCAATACAGACAAAATCAGACTAACTGGTGACAAGTGGGACTCCAAAGTTTATGTGAGACACACAGGTTATCCAGGTGGACAGCGTATTTCTACGCCAAGATTATTGAAAGAGAAATCTTCAACAATCTTGATCGAGAAAGCTGTACGAGGCATGTTGCCTAAAAACAGATTGGGAAGAAAATTATACGGCAACTTGTACGTGTATGAAGGATCTGAGCATCCTCATGCAGCGCAAATGCCTAAAGCCATCACTCTTTAATCGTCTATTTCATGGAAATGATCAACAAAATCGGTAGAAGAAAAACCTCTGTAGCCAGAATTTACATGGCTCCAGGAAATGGCACTATCACCGTAAACAATCGTTCTTTGGAAGTTTACTTCCCATTCGAACTTCATCAGATCGTTGTGAAGCAGCCATTGACGTTAGTAGGCGTGAATGGTAACTACGACATCAAGATCAATGTAGACGGAGGAGGAATCACAGGTCAGGCAGAAGCAGCCCGTATGGCTATCTCCAGAGCTTTGTGCGAATTCGACATCGAACACAGACCTGCCTTGAAAAAAGAAGGTTTCCTTACTCGTGATCCAAGAATGGTAGAACGTAAGAAGCCAGGACGTAGAAAAGCAAGAAGAAAATTCCAGTTCTCGAAACGTTAATCTGGAGGTTCTTCCTTACAATAGAAAAACACATTTTATATAATGGCAAAATTAGAATATAAAGACTTACTAGATGCTGGTGTTCACTTCGGACACTTGACGAGAAAGTGGGATCCAAGAATGTCTCCATACATTTTCATGGAGAGAAATGGTATCCACATTATCGATCTTAACAAAACGCTTGTATGCCTCGACGAAGCATCTAACGCAATCAAGCAAATCGTACGTTCAGGCAAAAAGGTGATGTTCGTTGCTACTAAAAAGCAAGCGAAAGATCTTGTAGCTGCTGAAGCGAAGAGACTTAACATGCCTTTCGTAACCGAAAGATGGTTAGGTGGTATGATGACCAACTTCGCTACTATCCGTAAATCATTGAAGAAAATGTCCGGTTTGGACAAATTGATGAAAGAGGAAGCTTACAAGAACCTTGCGAAGAAAGAGCGTTTGATGGTTTCACGTCAGAAAGACAAAATGGAAGATGTTCTTGGCGGTATCGCTGACTTGAGCAGACTACCTGCTGCACTTTTCATCGTGGACATCAAAAGAGAACACATCGCAATTGCTGAAGCAAAAAAGCTTGGTATCCCTGTTTTCGCATTAGTTGATACGAACTCTAACCCAAATGAGGTAGATTTCCCAATCCCAGCTAATGATGATGCTTTCAAGTCCGTTTCTTTACTAGTTAAAGCGTTCGGTGCAGCTATCGAAGAAGGTCTTTCAGAGCGTAAGAAAGACAAAGAAGAAGCTAAACTTTCTGAAGAGGAAGAGGCTAAGAAAGCTGTGGACGCTGAAACAAAAGAATAATCCACAACTTGATTTGAAATAAATTAAAAATTGAACATCAAGTTTCGGCTTATGTTCAATTTTTTTTGTTTTATCCTATCCTTCAAGGTGCTAGCCACTTAGAAGTAACTATAATCACTCCTTCGAGTACAGACCTTCTTTAGTGTTCTGACCTCAAGGTTCCAAAAGAATTTATCCCGTTTTATTTTAAACTGATAACACAATGGCAATTACTGCACAAGAAGTAAACAAATTGAGACAAATGACCGGTGCCGGTATGATGGATTGCAAAAAAGCACTTACCGAATCAGAAGGTGATTTCGAAAAAGCTGTAGACATCCTCAGAAAGAAAGGTCAAAAAGTATCTGCTTCAAGAGCTGACCGTGAGACTAAAGAAGGTGTAGCTGTAACTAAAGTGTCTGAAAACGGCGCTAGAGGCGTATTGCTTACTTTGACTTGCGAAACTGACTTCGTTGCCAAAAATGATGGCTTCGTAACTTTTGCTAATGAGTTGCTTGACCTTGCTGTAGAAAAAGGCGCTTCTTCTGTTGAAGAACTTTATGCTCTTCCTTTCGAAAACTTGACTGTTGCAGAAAAGATCGTTGAGATGACTGGCAAAATCGGTGAGAAAATCGAAGTGTCTCATTTCGAAATCATCGAAGCTGAAACAGTAGTTCCTTACATCCACTCTAATGGTAAATTAGGTGTTTTGGTAGGATTGACTAACACTAGCGGATCTGACGTTGAAGAAGCAGGTAAAGATGTAGCAATGCAAATTGCAGCAATGAACCCAGTTGCTTTGGACAAAGACGGCGTTGATTCTTCTGTAGTAGAAAGAGAAATCGAAGTAGGTAAAGAGCAAGCAAGAGCTGAAGGTAAGCCTGAAGAAATGCTTGAGAAAATCGCTCTAGGTAAACTAAACAAGTTCTACAAAGAGAATACACTTCTTAGCCAGTCTTTTGTAAAAGACAACAACAAGACTATCGCTCAGTACCTTGACGGTGTAAGCAAAGGATTGACTGTATCTGCATTCAAAAGAGTATCTATAGGTTAATCCGAAAAGATTCTTAAACATAAAAAAAACCTCTTCAATTGATCTTGAAGAGGTTTTTTGCTTTTTATAGACAATCAAAAATGCTTCCAGCCCTGCGCTTTTATTTGCACTGCGGTTCCACTTTTTGTAACCAAGAATTTACCTTCTTCTGACTTGGTGATATGACCTATGAAGTGTATATCAGGATGCTTTTCCAGCTTCGCAAAGTCTTTCTGATCAATCGTGAATAGCAATTCGTAGTCTTCTCCCCCATTCATCACGCAGGTGATAGGATCTAGATTCAACTCCACAGCAGTATCGAAAGTCTGCTTATCTATTGGAAGTTTATCTTCGTAGATCGTAGCTCCTACTCCAGAAGCTTTGCAGATATGAAAAATCTCAGAAGCCAAACCATCAGAAATATCCATCATGCTGGTAGGCACCACTTCCATTTCCCGAAGTTCATGGATGATATCCACACGAGCATCCGGCTTCAATTGACGAGCAGTCACCAACGTGTACTTGCCTAGATCAGGCTTCATATCAGGATTGGCAAGGAAGACTTCCTTCTCTCGCTCCAAAATCTGCAATCCAACCAAAGCCCCACCTAAGTCACCCGTCACACAAAGAATGTCGTTTTCTTTTGCACCGGATCGATAAGTGATTTGCTCAGGCTTGGCTTCGCCAATCGCCGTAACAGAGATCACCAAACCACTTCTGGAAGCCGTAGTGTCACCGCCAATCAAATCCACACCATAATGCTCACATGCTGCATGAATCCCTTCATAGAGCGCATCAATAGCTTCTACTGAGAATCTGTTGGATAGCGCGATGCTTACTGTGATCTGCTTAGGCACAGCATTCATAGCAGCCACGTCGGAAACATTCACCGCTACTGCTTTGAACCCCAAGTGAGGCAATGGCGCATAGGATAAGTCAAAGTGAACGCCTTCCACCAATAGATCAGTGGTCACGACTTTGACCATGTCTCCAGCTTCTATCACCGCAGCATCGTCACCAATCCCCTTCAAAGTGCTGGAGTTTTTAATAATTACTTTTTCATTTAGGTGATCGATCAAGCCGAATTCACCCAAATCGCTTATTTCTGTTCTCTTTTCTGACATATTTTTATATCCTCCCGCCAAGGCGCAAAGGCGCTGTTTATTTATAACTATGGAGTTTCCCTCCTCCTTTTATTTGGGATTTACGAAGTCCGATTTACGAGGTTTAGAGTAGAGTTGAGGTTCTTTTTCTAACCTTACCACTTTCCAACCTTCACACACCAGACCTTCAACTATTTCTAATTTTAAAATCTTCCAATCTTTCAATTTTCCAATCAAATACCCCTCTCCTGACACAACTCAATCAAAACACCATTTGTGCTCCTAGGGTGCAAAAATACCACTAATTTATTATCGGCTCCCAGTTTTGGAGTTTCATTCAAGATTTCGAAGCCTTCTCCTTTCAATCGCTCCACTTCAGCCAAGATATCTTCTACATCAAATGCAATATGATGAACGCCTTCGGATCTTCTTTCAAGGTATTTGGCAATTGGGCTATTTTCATCCGTTGCTTGTAGCAGTTCTACTTTCGTTTCACCTACTTGGAAAAAGGATGTCGCTACTTTTTCACCCTCCACTTTCTCTGTTTTAAAATGTTCTTTTCCAAGAAGCTTCGCAAAAAGTAAATTAGACTTCTCCAGATCAGTTACGGCAATCCCTATATGCTCGATTTTCCTCATGTTTAAATTTGCTATATTTGCAATGAATCATTTTGGGATTCTTACTGTTTTCCCAATACTTCAACTTAAGACAAAGTAATATATAAAAATATGATAATCGTTTCTGACAAAGCCAAAGAGCGTATCCTAGAGCTCAAAAAAGAGGAAGGACGCGCAGAAAATGAGAATATACGTGTTTCGGTGAAAGGTGGGGGCTGTTCAGGTCTAATGTACGATTTAGGCTTTGATGGTGCTCAGGTGGAAACGGACCACGTATTTGAAGATAAAGGAGTAAAAATTCTTGTGGATAGAAAAAGTTTGCTTTACCTAGCTGGAACTACGCTGGAATTCACCGACGGACTGAATGGAAAAGGTTTCCAATTCGTCAATCCAAATGCAAGCAGAACCTGCGGCTGTGGTGAAAGCTTCTCCGTTTAAACTAGATTAGCACACAAATAGTAGAAGGCAACCCTAACAGGTTGCCTTTTTTAGTGCATTTTTCACCTCAATCCTTACCTTTGCCCACTAGAAAATTAACCCAGACTATGGAAGAGCAAATCAAAAAAATCCAACTCAATGACTTGCACGTTGCCCTTGGTGGCAAAATGGTGCCTTTTGCAGGATATAATATGCCTGTGCGTTACAGTTCTGATAATGAAGAGCACCTTTGCGTGAGAAATGGCGTTGGCGTTTTTGATGTGTCTCACATGGGCGAATTCATGGTAGAAGGCCCAGAGGCTTTAAACTTGATCCAAAAGGTCACTTCAAATGATGCTTCCAAGATCGTTGATGGACAGGCACAATACTCTTGCTTCCCAAATGAAACTGGTGGAATCGTAGATGATTTGATCGTTTACAAGTTTGAAGACGAAAAGTATATGCTTGTCGTAAATGCTTCAAACATTGATAAAGATTGGGCTTGGGTAAACAGCCACAATACCATGGGAGCTAAGCTTACTAATATCTCTGATGGGATTTCACTTTTCGCTATCCAAGGCCCAAAAGCTATCGAAGCTGTTCAAGCATTAACTCCTGTAAATCTTACTGATATTAAATTCTATCATTTCACCGTAGGAGAATTTGCAGGGGTTCAGGATGTCATCATCTCTGGAACGGGATATACAGGTTCTGGTGGATTTGAAATTTACGTCAAAAACGAAGATGCTGAAAAAGTATGGAATGCCGTTTTCGAAGCTGGAAAAGACTTTGACATCAAGCCCATCGGCCTAGGTGCTAGAGACACACTTAGAATGGAAATGGGTTATTGCCTATACGGAAATGACATCACTGATACCACTTCACCTTTGGAAGCTGGGTTGGGTTGGATCACCAAATTCACCAAAGACTTCACCAATTCTGAAGCACTAAAAGCACAGAAAGAAGCTGGCGTTTCGAAGAAATTGGTTGGCTTCATTATGCAAGAAAGAGGTATTCCAAGAGGGCATTATCCTATCGTGGATGCCGCCGGAGAAGTGATCGGAGAGGTAACTTCAGGCACTCAATCTCCTAGCATGAGCGTAGGAATTGGAATGGGTTATGTGAAAACTGAGTTCAGCAAAGCTGGAACAGAGATTTTCATCCAAGTAAGAAATAAGAACCTTAAAGCTCAGGTGGAAAAACTTCCGCTATTGAAAAAATAAATGAAGCAAGTAGAAATCTGTTTCAGTCCAGAGTTAATCCACCTGCATGAGTTGCAAGGTAAACTAGTGGTAGTAGTCGATATTTTTCGCGCTACTTCCACCATGGTTGCTGCACTTGCAAATGGAATTTCGGAAATAAAAACCTGTGCTGATCTCGAAGAATGTAGAGCCATGGCCTCCTCAGGCTATTTAATTGCTGGAGAAAGAAACGGCATTATGGCAGATGGTTTCCAATTAGGCAACTCTCCCCTAGCTTACCTCACCGGTGAACACCAAAGCCAAAAGCTGGCAATGACCACTACAAATGGCACTCTTGCTATTTCTAAATCTGCTGGGGCTGATGAGATTCTTATCGGAGCTTTTCCAAATCTACAAGCGACTGTCAGTTACATTCAGTCACGTAATAAGGACGTACTGATTCACTGTGCTGGCTGGAAAGGGAAATTCAATTTAGAAGATTCACTTTATGCTGGAGCATTAGCCAAAGCACTAGAATCCACTCATGAGGCTGAGGATGATGGTGCGATAGCCATGAAATCTCTTTACGAGAAAGAAGGCCACAATTTGAAAGGATTTCTATCTCAGGCTTCCCATGCCAAACGGCTTCAAAATCATAACATAGACTCAGACATAGATTTTTGTTTGACTTTGGATCTTTTTTCCCTAGTCGGAAAAGTAGAAAATGAAACATTAATTGCAGTGGTTAATTGGTAATTCCACACACTTCCATAAAATCAACCCGACAAGACCCGATATGATTTATATCGGGTTTTGCTCTTTTTCAGGACTATTTTCTCCCCATTTTGATTCAAATTATCCCGCTTTAAAACTGCTAAAACCATCTTTAAAATTTGGCGTTTACCGTTTAATCTAAACCACCAACTAACCAACTTTTAAAGATGAAAAACGGAACAATGATCCAATTCTTCCATTGGTATTCTCCAGAAGATACACTTTGGAAAGAAGTAATAGAAAAAGCCGAATATCTGGGAAACCTAGGAATCACCAGCGTCTGGCTGCCTCCTGCTTCAAAAGGAGAACAAGGCGGAATGAGTGTTGGCTATGATACGTATGACTTATTTGACCTTGGGGAATTTGACCAAAAAGGAAGCGTACGTACCAAATATGGCACTAAGGATGAATTCATAGAAGCTACCCAAGCACTACATGATCGTGGTGTCCAAATCATCGTTGACTTTGTCTTCAATCACAAGGCTGGGGGAGATGAATCTGAACTGATGAAAGTGATGAAAGTAAATGAGAAAAATCGGTTGGAAAATATCTCCGAACCCTATGAAATCGAAGCTTTCACACGTTTTACCTTTCCCGGAAGAAATGGCCAATACTCCGATTTCATCTGGGACAAGCATTGCTTCAGCGGAGTAGATTATGACCATAGAAATCAAGAACATGGCATATTCAACCTGATGAGTGAATATGGAAATAACTGGGAGGAAATGATAACGAACGAAAAAGGAAACTATGACTTCCTGATGTTTTGTGACATTGAATTCAGAAATCCTGCCGTCAAGGATGAATTGCTAAAATATGCTACATGGTTACACGAACTCACCTATTATGACGGGGTGCGTTTGGATGCCGTGAAACACATTCCTCCAGCTTACTTCCAACAATTTCTATACTTACTCAGAGAGCGAACTGGCAAAGACATCTTTGCTGTAGGCGAGTATTGGGCTCCAGGGAATTTGGAAGTGCTCACTAAATACATTGATGCGACAGACGGCACGATGAGCCTATTTGATTCTGCTTTGCAAGAGAGTTTTCACGTAGCTTCTAATATGGGAAGTCAATTTGACTTAAGAGAGATTTTCACCAAATCACTTGTTTCAGATAACCAAGAATTAGCAGTGACGCTAGTTGATAATCACGATACTCAGCCGCTTCAAGCTCTGGCAGCACCTGTTGAAGCTTGGTTTAAGCCTTTGGCGTATGCGCTTATTTTACTTCGAAAAGACGGGTACCCATGTGTTTTTTACCCAGATCTATTTGGTGCTAGCTATTGGGACAAAGGAGATGACGGTCAGGATTATGAGATTTTCATCAACCGAGTGGATGAATTAGAATCTATGCTCTACGTACGAAAAGATTTTGCATTTGGTACGCAGCGGGATTACTTCGAAAGTGCAAATGCAATCGCCTGGACAAGAAAAGGAGATGAAAACCACTCGGGCTGTGCTGTAGTCATGTCAAACGGTGACGGAGCGACTATTTCCATGGAAATCGGAGCAAGGTATACTGGCAGAAGTTTCCGTGATATATTGGGAAAGATCCAGGATGAAGTTTGGGTGAATGAATCTGGATGGGCAGATTTCCACTGTGCTCCGGGATCAGTTTCGGTTTGGACTGAAGTAATTTAGCATTTATCAAAAGAGCTGGAACATAAATTTCCAGCTCATTTTATTTCCCTACCACTATCCTTTTTTTCAAAAATTCACACTTCCTATAATTCATCTTTTATCTACAGAGCGAATGCCCTAGATTGACTATCTGAAAATCAAGCAAGAAATGGAACACAAGTTTTTAAGACAACCACTACTCATTACTTTACTAGGGTTGCTCTTTCTCCAGAGTTTTGCCCAATCAAACAGACCCAACGTCCTCTTTATAGCTGTAGACGATCTTCGATCAGAGTTAGGCCATTTTGAAAACAGTACCATCATTACTCCGAATCTTGACAAACTAGCTGCCGAAGGTGTGAGTTTCACCAATCACTTTGTCCAAGTCCCTACCTGTGGAGCATCTCGTGCTGCCTTTCTCACTGGAAAAAGACCAAGTAGACAAGCTGAATTAGGGAATAACATCATGCAGGATGAATTCCATAAGAAACCTGAATCAGAGACCCCAGAGACATTTATTCATCATCTCAGAAGAAATGGATACCATACTGTAGGAATAGGGAAAATTTCTCATTCCGCTGATGGGTATGTTTATGGCTACGAAGAAAAGGTTTCTGAGCAAAAGGAATTGCCCTATAGCTGGGATGAATTGCTATTCAACCATGGAAAATGGGGCACTGGTTGGAATGCGTTTTTTGCATATGCAGATGGAGAAAATCGTCAGAGTATGAACAAGCAGGTCAAACCATACGAAGCCGGAGATGTGGATGACTTGGGTTATCCAGACGGACTTACTACCCAATTGGCCATCAAAAAGTTAAGAGAACTGAAAAACAGCTCCCAACCGTTTTTCCTAGGTGTAGGTCTCTTCAAACCGCATTTGCCTTTCACTGCTCCAAAAAAATACTGGGATCTTTACAATGAAGATCAGATTCCGTTACCAAAGAATCCTGGAAAACCTCTGAATGTATCAGACAAAAGTCTCCAAGAAAGTGGTGAGTTCAACGGATATTTACTAGGTGAAGAGAAAGCAGGATTGGACACGCAGCTTTCGGAAGCTTACGCAAAGAAAATTAAGCATGCATACTACGCTGCGGCAAGTTATTCAGATGCTCTGATCGGTTTGATTCTGGACGAGCTAAAAGCACTGGAATTGGATCAAAATACTATTGTAATCGTGTGGGGAGATCATGGTTGGCATCTGGGAGAACAGCAGGTTTGGGGGAAGCATACGCTTTTTGAAAATGCATTAAACTCGGCTTTGATATTCAAAATTCCAGGCTCAAAAGTCAGCAAAATCGATGATTCAATTGTGGAATCTGTAGACATTTACCCCACTATCATGGAATTGCTAGGAGTTAAAAACCCTACCAATTTGGATGGAGAAAGCTTTGCTAGCTTATTAAATTCAAAGGAATCTCAAGTCGGAAACATAGCCTACTCCTACTTTCATAATGGCATATCCATGCGGACAGATCGCTACAGGCTGACAAAGTACTTCCGAGCCGCCGAGCCAACTATTGAGCTATATGATCATCATACGGATCCTTTGGAAACAGTGAATATTGCGGCAGAAAACCCCAAAATCGTTGCTGAATTGATGCCTATGCTGGAAAAAGGAAATACTGGGCTTTACGATAAAAAGTAATTCCTATTTCAGTTTCTCGTTATTCTTATGCCTATCAATGTCACGAACATTCTTCTTTTCGAAGTTCTTTTTCATAGCTTCAGTAAGATCAACACCAGTCTGATTGGCTAGACAAATGAGAACCCAAAGCACATCAGCCATTTCATCTCCGAGATCTTTGCCTTTATCTGATTCTTTGAAAGATTGCTCTCCATAGGTTCTGGACATGATTCTGGCCAATTCGCCCACTTCTTCCATCAAAATAGTCATATTGGTCAATTCATTGAAGTAGCGAACGCCAACTGTTTTGATCCAATGATCAACTTGCTCTTGAGCTTCTTTTAAAGTGATTTCGTCTTTCATATGATTATAATTGTTTTCTAAAGCCCATATGTAATCTCGCTGGGCCTACCAATCATTCCTCTGTGTTTTGTGTCTACCTAAGGCAGGCTAGATTTCATGGGTAAGGAATGATTTAGTCAAAATTAACAATCTATCGTTGCACTATCTGATGAATTCGCCTCTAAAAGGATCGGTTATTGTAAAAGGAGTTCCTTTGGAATGAAAACCTAAGGAGCTGAAGCTTTAAAAGCTATCGGCGGAGCCAACGCAGATTGCATGAACAGTTATTTTGAAGTTATCAGAACTTCAATTATTTATTTCCCAGCGCTTGCCGCGGCAAGCGTTGTCCCTTATGCTTATTTCCAGTATAAGAAAATAGGCTATGTACAGTTTAACAGAAGTTTAGTTTTATACATTTTCGCATTCTATGCGATGACTGCCTTCTTACTCACAGTCCTTCCACTTCCTGTGATCTCCGAAGGGTTTTGTGACTACAGAATAGGAAAAGTTGATCCCAGTTTTTTCCCTTTCCGATTTGTAAAACAAACCTTTCGAGAAGTTCAAGGTAATATTTCGCTTTTCAGCATCGTGAAAAGTAATGCGTTTATGGTGACAGCTTTCAATGTGTTACTTCTGATACCACTTGGCTTTTTCCTAAGGTATTTGTTCCAAATAAAGAATGCTGGCCTAGCCACTCTAATTGGTTTTCTAGCCTCCTTATTCTTTGAAATCACTCAACTCACAGCGCTTTACGGTTTGTACCCTTGTAGATATCGACATTTTGAAGTCGATGATTTGATTACAAATACTTTTGGATGTTTCATTGGATTTGTGATCTCCAGATATTCCAACGTCTTGCCAAACGTATCGAAAAAACCACTTCTAGACAGATCTGAAGTCACGTTGACCCAGCGGTTTTTAGCAATCTTTGTTGACTCATTACTGGTGATTTTATTTACTGCCTATATCATAGAGGGAATATCTGAAAACGTATGGCTACTTTCATTGATGAAAGTCAGCCTGATTTTCTTCTATTTTATTTTCGTTAGTAAAATGACCAATGGGCAGACTTTTGGCAAAAAGTTGCTCGGAATCCGAATCATCAGAATGGATGGTTTAAAGCTTACTTATAAGGTTCTTATTGCCCGATATGGTGTGTTTTTGATCCTTCCATTTTTAGTCGGGGAAGTCTCAAAATTCCTCATAGACACCCGATTTGATAACAGACTCTATCTATTCCTTTATCTGCTTTTCTTGGCGATTTGGTTTGTCGGAACTGTCATGGTGACCTTTGTAAGAAAAGATCATAGAGGCTGGCTGGATAGATTTGCGCATACTACCCAGATTCTTGCCAATCGATCTGATGGAAACTAATGGATCTTTGGAAAAAATATTGATTTAGAATTACACCATTCTTAGAAATTTTTGATAATGTTTCGAGATGTTAGTTTAAATTGAAATCTGTTATTGGCGAATGCCATTTTCATTTGAAAATAAAAACTAGCACTTCCGCTATGAGAAATTTTATCGCGCTTCTGTTCATCCTCTTAGTTAGCATTTCTTGTTCAACCAAGGAGGAATCAAAACCCCTACCTCGTATAGCCATCGCAGGATTGGCAATTGAGTCCAGTACTTTTTCCCCAGCTACCAGTGATGTGGATGCATTCCGCACCAGAGAAGGAGTAGATATTTTCAATTATTACCCCTTCTTAGATTCAGCTTCTGATGACAGAGCCAGAGCAGAATGGTTTCCCACGCTTAGGGGTCATGCCATCCCAGGCGGAATCGTAACTCGGGAAGCTTATGAAGAGTTAGTTGGCAAAACCTTAGATATGCTCAAGGAAAACCTGCCATACGATGGACTTTTCTTCGATATCCATGGGGCCATGAGTGTGGTTGGATTGGATGATCCTGAGGGTGATTTCATCATTCGCGTTCGTGAAGTTGTAGGACCCGAGACTTTGATCTCTACGTCCATGGATTTGCATGGCAACGTCTCTTGGAGATTAGCGGAAAATACAGATTTGATCACTTGCTACAGAATGGCACCACATGAGGATGCAATTGAATCTAAGCAACGCGCAGTAGAAAACATGCTTGACAGGCTAGAAAGTGGCAAAGGAAAGCCTGCCTTTAAAGCTTGGATTCCGGTTCCAATTTTGCTTCCTGGCGAAAAAACAAGTACTCGAATTGATCCGGGAATGAGCTTATATGCTAAAGTAGATCCAATGACCAAAAAGGAAGGCGTGATTGATGCTGCGATTTGGATAGGTTATGCTTGGGCAGATGAGCCTAGAAACCATGCCGTGGTAATGGTAACTGGAGATGATGAGAAAGCTGTGACCGAGTCAGCTGAAGAGCTTGCGCAAAGCTTTTGGAATGTGAGAAATGAATTTGAGTTCGTTGCACCTGTTGCTACGTTGGATGAAAGCTTGAAGATGGCACTTGCCTCTGATAAAAAGCCTTTCATGATCTCTGATATGGGAGACAACCCAACTGCTGGTGGAGCAGGAGATGTGACGTGGACTTTGACAGAAATCCTGAAGCGACCTGAGTTTAAATCCGAGAATGGCCCAACGCTGATTTATGCATCTATCCCGGGCCCTGAGTTTGTCCAGAAGGCAATTGCCGCAGGCGTAGGAGGAAAAGTGGAAGGAACTGCAGGAGCAGCAATTGATGATAGATTTGCTCCGCCAGTAATGCTAAAAGGAACCGTAGAATCAATCAAAGAAGGTGATGGAGCTGCAGAAGTGGAAGTAGTAGTAAAAGTTGGCTCCGTACATGTGATAGTCACCAAAAAACGTAAGCCCTATCATAATGAAAGCGACTTCACAGACCTAGGTTTGAAGCCAAGAGAAGCAAATATCGTTGTGGTAAAAATCGGATATCTTGTTCCTGAACTTTACGACATGCGGGCAGATTGGGTGATGGCCCTGACTCCAGGTGGCGTAGATCAGGATTTGGAACGACTTGGATACAAGCGCATCAATCGACCTATGTTCCCGCTGGATAAAGATATGGCGGAACCGGATTTGAATGCTAAATTGGTGCCTGCTGCAGATAAGCTCGACTGATATATAATGAAATAAAAGTCTTAAATCTTATGTCTAACGTCTAAAATCTCAAGAGTATGATGAACGCAAAACCATCCTCAGTTGAGGAATATCTAAGCTGGTGCTCTCCTGAAGTGAGGGAAAAACTAGAGCAAATGCGCGCGACAATTCTGAAAGCTATTCCAAAAGCCAAAGAAGTGGTCAGCTACAGTATGCCGGCGTACAAAACCACAGAGGTGTTGGTCTATTTCGCAGCTGCGAAAAAACACATAGGATTTTATCCTACAAATAGCGGAGTAAGCCAATTCAAGAAAGAACTTAAGAAATACGTGACCTCAACTGGGGCCATTCAATTCCCATTGGACAAACCTTTGCCTCTAAAGTTGATTGCTGATATCTCACAATTCCGAGCTGCCGAAGCAGAGGCAAAAGTGGAATTGAAGAAGAAAAAAAACTTATAAAAAGGCTTCGACTTCGCTCAGCCTGACTCTCAACAAACTACTTTTTACTTACTGAAGTCTCCATGTTCCCTGCAATTAAAATCTAAAAAAAACCTTAACCCAACACCTTTTTAGTCGCTTCAAGAAAGCTGTCAATTTCTGTTTTGCTATTATAAATATGAGTTGAAATCCGGATAGCTTCCAACTTACTCTCAGGAACTTGCCGTATCCTAAAACCTTCCTTGCTTATCAAGCCAGCAGCTTCTTGGTATCCCATATTTTTCGCTTTGAAGGTGACCATACTGATCCGAGATTCTGGCTCTGACGAAGATAAAATATCCAACTGAGAATTCATTTCAGACAGTCCTTCAAACAAGTATTGATTTAGCTCCCTTATTCTGGTTTCTATTTTCCCCTTGCCTATTTCTCCATGAAAATCTGCCGCTGCCACTGCGCCTTTCATCATTGGCAAACTTTGGCTTCCATAATCAAAACGATGTGCGGTGGGCACATAGCCTTTGAACTCAGGTGGACTTTGGTACATATCCCAACCTAAATCTGAATAAGCACCAACTTGGTATGCTTGAACTTGCTCCAAAATCTCCTCCCGAACATACAGAAACCCCGTACCATTTGGCCCCAACACCCACTTATGATAGCTGCTTGCATATAAGTCACAACCAAGATCTTTCAGATTCAGATCGAATGTCCCAGCTCCATGTGCTCCGTCAATTGCGGTAAATATTCCTTTACTTCTGGCAAAAGCTGAAATCTCTTTAATAGGAAAAACCAACCCAGTTGTGCAAGTGATATGCGGAATCGCGATCACCTTCGTTTTGGGAGTGACTAGGCTTTTGATCAGATCTAAATTTTCAGCTTGAGTAGCTTTAGGTTCAAAGGGCTTCAACACAATTCCATGTAGTTTTGCCCGATTCAGCCATGGTAAGGCATTTCCCACGTGTTCATGCAAAGTGATAATCACCTCATCGCCAGCTTTCAACGGAAGTCCCCAACACATGATATTGATGCCCTCAGTGGTATTATGAGTAAGAGAAATTTCAGAAGTCTTGATTCCTACAAACTCAGCTAACTTCTCACGCTCCGGCTCTATATGGCCATATTCTCCGCTGGTATTTGTTTCGACAAAAGAGCTTTGCAAAGCATCCAAAACCGCCAGTGGCGAAGGACCAAAGGTCCCGTTGTTTAAGTAAATCCTACTGTCGTTCAGTGGAAATTGCTTGCGTATATCATTCCAAAACTCATCTCCTTGAAGAGAATGGTTTATTGATTTCGAATTAATTTGAGTTGGAGAACTGAAGGAAACTAAGCCTGGAATAGCTATTCCCGCACCGAGTTTCTGGATAAATGATCTTCTGCTTTTCATCTGTTTATAATTGTTTTAAGCTGTCAGATAGCCTGTACCGAGAATCGGGAGAATCTTGCGGGATTTATAATCATCCCAGTTTGTGACTTTTAAAATGCTCGATTTCATAAGATCTGTGGCTGTCTTATGAGTTAGGAAATCATCTCCAATAAATCAAACTGAATACTATTAGCTAGCTAAAAAACAGGTTAATCGGAAGATATCTTTAACCTGCTCATCCTGCTCTTCGAGATTGTAAATCTCGAAGCTTGATCCGAAGATTTATAAGCTTTAGTTAAAAATACTGGCAATCATCTACTGCTTTTTTTCGGATTGAAAATCCTGAACAGCAGAATACTCAAAAAATATGGCCTGTGGAGACACAGGCCATGGTGGCAAAACACAATTATAACTACGGCTTTACGCTAATGCGTTGATTACTTTTTTCAACTTATCCCGCACTTCTACGGCAACAGGTTCTAACCCATCATTCTTGACTCCCATCATGGAGACCACAGGATCCACTGCCGACACTTCGATTTGGCCAGCTTCCTTTTCTTGTACTATTACATTACATGGAAGCATCAAACCGATTTTATCTTCAGCTTGTAAGGCTTTATAAGCATTGGGCGGATTACATGCTCCTAAAATTTGATAGTTATAAAAATCCACATCCAACTTCTTCTTGAGCGTAGCCTTCATATCAATAGTTGTCAGCACGCCAAAGCCTTCCTTTTTCAATTCTTCTGTGACTTTTTCTATCACTTGATTGAAGTCACCTTGTATCGTTGTTGTTATATAGTAGCTCATGTGTTCAATAACCAAAAAATCATCTAGAAGGATAGTGACATGAGTCACTTAATTACTTATTAAGCACTTGAAGACTTACAGAACATGCAATAGACCTACATTATTATTAAAGAGTCCGAGTTAGTAGACCTCACTCTCACTAATATGCTTAGCACAAAGCCGTGCCCTCTGTGAAACCTCTGCGACCACTGCGGTTAAAGCTCTTTCAAAACACCTCAATAAATTGCATCTTAAAACAGATTTAACTCCCCAACCCAAAATGTTTCAATACATCCTTATTCTATTTTTTGCATTCAGCTCATTTTTAACTCTTCAACAAACTGAGAAAACCAGCACAGATTACTTCGCAAAAGAACGTGCAAGAGTAATCCGTTTGGCGGAGGAATATGTGAGCGAAAAACCAATCACTGTAACTGCGGAAAATAGCTCCCGAAGTGCGGGTGGAATTCATGATTTCTATTCCGAAGGAGACTATTGGTGGCCAGATCCAAGTAATCCAGAAGGCCCATATATTCAGCGGGACGGATTGACTAATCCTGATAATTTCACCGCACATCGTGAGGCGATGATCCGATTTAGCCAAATTTCTGGCGCACTGGCTTCTGCCTATTTGGTGACAAAAGAGGATAAATATGTCACAGCTTTAGCTCCGCATCTCAAGGCTTGGTTCATTGACGAAGCCACTAAAATGAACCCAAATTTACTGTATGCTCAAGCGATCAAAGGCAAAGTAACTGGTCGAGGAATCGGAATCATCGATACCATCCAACTCATGGAAGTGGCCAAAGCAATCGAAGCAGTGGAAAACTCAGGAGTGATTTCTGATTTGGAGATAAAGCAGATAAAAGACTGGTTTTCGGAATATTTGAATTGGATAACCACGCATCCATATGGGATTGATGAGCGGGATCATGGAAACAATCACAGTGTGTGCTGGGCGATGCAAGCGGCTGTTTTCGCACAATTTGTCGGTAACCAAAAAGTACTTGACTATTGCAACGAAATGTATAAAACGGTGCTTCTTCCAGATCAAATGGCAACAGACGGAAGCTTCCCTCAGGAACTCAAGCGCACCAAACCATATGGTTATTCCCTTTTCAGTTTAGACGCCATGGCTACCCTTTGCCAGGTTTATGTAGACGATGTCGAAAACTTATTCAGCTACCAAACACCAGATGGTAAATCATTGGCTTTAGGGATTTCATTTCTCTACCCCTATGTGGCCAACAAAGATTCTTGGCCTTACCAAAAAGATGTAATGTACTGGGACAAATGGCCTGTGCGACATTCATTCCTGCTGTTTGGAGGAGAAGCCTATGAGGAGGAAAAATACTTAGAACTCTGGAATTTGCTTGATGCTGATTTTGACACGCCAGAAGTCATCCGAAATATGCCTGTGAGATTCCCGCTGCTTTGGATCTCTGAAGAAACCATACAAGCTAGTGGACAATCACTTGCAAATCTATCTAAAGAGAATGTCGCCAAATTTAAAGCCGCTGGTTCTGTTCATTACAGTTACTTTGGTGCCAAAGGTGATGGTAAAACTGATGATATGGATGCTATCGCAACAACTCATGAGTTCGCTAATAAGCATGGACTGATGGTAAAAGCGGACGATGAAGCCACGTATTACATTGGAGGAAAAGAGCAGGCAGCGATCATACAAACTGACACTGACTTTGGGACAGCTTCCTTCCTAATTGACGATAGAGAAGTAGAAAACCGTAATGCTCCAGTTTTCTTGGTCAGTTCAAGTCTGAAGCCTTATAAACTTGAAGGAATAACCTCACTGAAGAGGAATCAGAAAAAGATCGATATCAATCTGCCCAGCTCTTCTTTGATCTCCGTCACCAATTCCAAAGAAATGAAGTACATCCGATTTGGGCTAAATCAAAACAATGGTGCACCGCAAACGGATATTTTTCTGGTGGATAAAAATGGGAATGTGGATCAGGATGCTCCCATCATTTGGGATTTTGATCAGATCACAGAAATCACAGCGCTCCCTATTGATGAAAAAACACTGACTATAAAAGGAGGTCGCTTTACCACCATTGCCAATCAGGAGGAATCGAAGTACAACTATTACAGTCGAAATATCTCAATACAGCGTTCCAATGTAATTGTTGATTCCTTGGAACATTGTGTCACTGGTGAAGGAGATCATGGCGCTCCCTACAACGGATTCATCAATATCAGCAAAGCTGCCTTCGTAACTGTGAAGAACACCATACTCACTGGACACAAAACCTACTCAACCATAGGCAATGCGGGGAAACCTGTAACCATGGGTACTTACGACATTATAGTGAATCGAGCCTTGAATGTTTCCTTTATCAACTGCAGTCAGACAAATAACATCGATGACAGCATGTATTGGGGAATCATGGGTTCCAACTACAGCAAGAATCTACTTTTCGACACCTGCATTCTTTCCCGTTTCGATGCCCACATGGGAGTGGCCAATGCTACAATCCGCAATTCGACACTTGGACACATGGGCATCAATGCCATCGGCACAGGAACTTTCACCGTGGAAAACAGCATCATCCGTGGCAGGAGCCTGATCAATCTTCGCTCAGACTACGGTAGCACTTGGGAAGGAAAACTAATTATCCGTGACTGTACTTTTATTCCAAATGGTGGAAAAACTTATAGTGCTTCCTTGATCAATGGCTATAATTCTGGTCAGCACGATTTCGGCTACACCTGCTATATGCCGGAGCAAATCATCATCGAAAACCTTAAGATCGAGGATTCCAATCATCCCGAAAACTATCAGGGGCCAGCTATTTTTGGGAATTTCAATTCAGAAAGAAGAGATGATTCCTACGAAGAAAAGTTTCCTTATGTTTTAACGAAAGAAGTGACACTTAAGAATGTGACAACTACGAGTGGAAAGGAATTGAGGGTCAGTGAAAATGAGATGATGTTTAAGGGGGTAAGGGTAGAGATAAAATAGATCGCCCTTCATACAAGGAGCTAATAGTTAAAAAAACAGAACCTGCAAACAGTATATTTATTTAGAATCATTATTTGTTAAGTAGTCTAACGTCAATATTCTACTTATCCTGAATTGAAATAGCAATCTCTACAATCTTAAAATTAAAACAAGATAATTAGGTAAACTTTAATTAATTTAAAAATTAAACCCAAATTCAAAGGTTTTAAAAAAACAGCACTTAAACTATTAATAACACAATAATGGATAAACATATTAAAATCCACATCATTTATATTTTTGGAATTCTTATCTCAATTATTATTGGCCTCATAACAATAAAATGGGGAAACGTACCAAACTTGGTTGAGCTTTTCTCTTTTGCACTTACAATATCATCAATATTGTTAGCAATATTGGCTATAGCTTATGCAGTATATTCCAACACTTCATTTGGTCAAAATATATCTAAGCTAGACACAGCCTCTAACGAAATAGCCAATTCAACCAAGTATCTTGAAGAAATTTCAAATGATCTCAAAAACAAGTTTAATAATATACCGAGCTTACTTGAAACTTTAAATGAAAAAACTGATTCAAATCAAGCTATTCTTACTGAATTAAGTAGAAATAATTCAGAGCTGTATCAAACACCATTTATTAAATATTCGGCAATTGAAGAAGATACTATTAAGAAAGTTGTAAAAAACACTTCAATAAATGGGCAGTATATTCTATATATACTAAAATTAGCAAAGGACTCCAACAAAGAGTTTACTCCCCAAGAAATAGAAAACAACTCTGACTTAAATAAGGATTTCATAGCAGGATTCATAACTCCGTTACAATCTTTAGGCCTAATTAAACTTGAGACCCGCATGAAAAACAGCGATATTTATTGGACTGTAGAAGACATCCATAGCGATATTTACGAGAATACTCCAGAAGCGATAATCGAACTATGGAACAAATATAGAGAGCAAGAACATATGGAATTTATTTTAGACGGCATTAATGATATCCGTAAGTTCTTTGGTTTATCTGAAATACCTAAAGACATAAACATCAACAAAAAACATCTTTAAGTAAAAACTATTCGCCAAAAAAATATAGCGGTCTCTCAACCACTGAATACCTTTACTTATCACTTCAACTCAATTACCTTCCCCACCGCCGCAGGCACATCCTCGGAATAGTGGCTCACATACACCAAGGTCATCTCAGATCGCTCACAGATTTGCTGTACAGTATCCTTAAATAGCCTACGCTGAAACTCATCCATTCCTTGAGATGCCTCATCGAGGATAAGCAATTTAGGTTGCTTGATCAATGCTCTGGCAAGTAATGTCCAACGTTGGTTTTCGAGTGAAAGTCGGTTGATAGGAATGTTTGCAAAGGCTTGCAGTTGGAAGAGTTTCATCCAAGATTCAGCTAATGCTTCCTGCTCAGCTGTTATTTTTTTGTATAAACCCATCGTATCAAAAAGTCCCGAAAGGATGACTTTACGGCAAGTTTGATTGGAAGGAAAGAATCGGCTGAGTTCAGGCGCTACAAACCCCGTAGGTCGCTTCACATCCCAAATACTTTCTCCAGTTCCTCGTTTGCGTCCAAAGAGCCAGAAATTCTGAGAATAAGCTTGTGGATTCTCTCCAATTAGCAAACTGATTAGTGTTGATTTCCCGGAACCATTGGAGCCTTTGAGCAACCAGCGCTCGCCAGATCTTACTTCCCAGTTGAGGTTTTTGAGGATCTGCTTTTCTCCGTATTTGATATTTAGGTTTTCCAGTCGAATAACCTCGGTATTTTCATTTGGCCTTTTTGGTAGAAGGGAATCCAAAAGCTCCCAATCAAAAAAGAGATTTTGCTCATGCTTAGCAGTCAGATGGAAGTCAGCCGCAAGCCAAGTCTTCCCAATTCCTCCACTGCTCAATTTGGCGACATGAGTGATGCCTTCAGGGATTTCATTAGCTGAAGTAGTTAACAGTACCTGCACTCCTTCAGAAATCATCACTTTCAAAATCTCCCCAAATTCAGCCCTACTTTTCACATCCAATCCTGTCATGGGCTGATCCATGAGGTAGATTTTCGGCTGACGCATCAGCCCTAATCCCAGCGCCAATCGTCGGGTTTCTCCATTAGAAAGCAAGAGCAGTGACTTATCAAGTAAGTTCTCCAAATGCAACAATTCAGAGACCTTCTCCAAAGTCCAAGGTCCAGCCACTTTCGCCTTTACCTCCATCAAATACTCGCGAACGGTGGCAGTATCATTAGATTCGGAAGAATTGAACCGCTGCTGGAAATAGAAGTTCTGCTGATTGGATTTATTCCGGATTTCGTATCGCTGAGACACATAGGCAATTAAGTCTCGGAAAGAATTGATCTCACCTGAACTTGTTTTCTCTTCAGTATACTCCTGAGCAAAAGGCCGAATAATCTCACCCTTTGGAAGCACGGCATTACCTCTGATAGTTTCTATGAAAGCAGTCATCTCTGCTCCGGAAGTGCCGATAATAGCCCAGTTCTGTCCTGTCGACCAGTTGAAATCTAGGGATTCGAAAACTTGTTTTCCCTTGGTAAGAACCTGGGCGGAATGGATGCTAAGAAGAGTATCTGACAAAATAAAGTGATTTGAAAATTGAAGATTGACAATTTCTCCGAAACAGTCAAAACCCGACTTCAATAAAAATGAATATCGGTACTATTTTAAATGCTACGCTTGAAAGTGAAGTTTCCCGCAGATTCACGCAGAAAAGGAACGCTGATTTACGCTGATCCCCTAGCATTAGCTTCCTCTCGAAAGCTCAAAAATCTCCGTATATCTGCGAGATTTATCTGCGTACATCTGCGGGACCCCTCCATTTCATCTATTAACCTCCAAATAATTGGGTTGACGTACACTATCCTGCGCATCGTAGAGGTAATTGTACTGCTTCATGTACTCATCAGCTGGCAGGAAGGTATCGTTTGTCGCCTTAAGTTTAGCCATCAAAGTAGTCTCCAGCTGATTTTGCAAGTCTGCAAACGCCGGATCATTGACCAAATTATTTTGCTGATAAGGATCTGTTTGATCATCATAAAGCAGCCATGGACCTTTGAGATCTTTCACATAAGTATATCTTTTTGTTCGGATACCACGGAATTCTCGACCTCCATTTTGGAATTTCCACTCATGAAAAGGCACAGGTAGCATAATCAAGGCAGCTTCATTTCCCAAGTCATTTCCTTCAAGTAACTCACTCGAAAAATCTTTTCCCTCAATACTCTCAGGAGAAGCAATTTCACTTAACCCAAGTAGCGTCGGTAATAAATCCGGCGTTCCAATTGGGTCAATCACCCTACGGCTTTTCGCTCCAAATTTGGCTGGGTATCGAATCAGCATCGGCACTTTGATAGCCTCGTCATAGGGTCGCTGCTTTTTCAGAACACCCTTAGACATGAGCATATCTCCATGCTCCGAAGTGAAAACAAGAATGGTGTTATCTGCAATACCTGCTTTATCCAAAGCGTCAAGCAAATTACCGATGGCAAAATCAATAGCAGAGGCATGCGCATAATAGCCTGCCATGACCCTTCTTGCCGAATCTTGTAGAGCGACCGGGACGTTTGGGCGAACTTCCAATGTACTCGCATCATATAAATCCTGAAACTCTTTGGGAGCCGAAAAATACGGATCATGAGGCGGCCCATAGGAAAGCATCAGCACAAATGGATTCTCTTTATTCTTTTGAATATAGCTAATCGCGCTATCCGTCTGTGGGAAAACATCGTAGCCTTCCCAAGTTTGCTTCACGTCATTTTCATCAAAATAATAGCTGTTGTTATAATTGTGAGTTACCTCTCTCACTTTCCAATAATCAAAGCCTTGCCTTCTATCCTTTGGCACCGGCAAATCCCTAGCGCTGAATGGATGTTCATCTCTAGCATGCCCGTTTAGATGCCATTTACCGATGTAACCAGTAGCATAGCCTTGCTCTTTATAGATTTCAGCCATTGTTACCGCTTCATTTGGCAAAGGCTTATCGTTATAGAAAACCCCGTGTGTCAATGGATATTGCCCTGTTAAAAAGCTCGCTCGCCACGGTGCGCAAACAGCCATAGTGGTAATGGTATTTTCGAAGACTAGACTCTCAGAAGCAAGTTTGTCCAGGTTCGGAGTTTTAATTTGTGTATTCCCCATGTACCCAACTTCCTGGGCTCGCCACTGATCAGCAAGAATGATGATTACGTTCGGCTTCACTTGGCTCTCGCCAGATTCCTGATTCGGCTTACTGCAGCCAGCTAGAAATTGAGTGATTATTAGAGAAAAAAGAAAAAATGTAAGGCGATATTGGGTTTTCATGGGACAGGGCTAGAGTTAGTAAAACCTAAATTATACTTCTCTAAAATAGGCAAAACAGACCAGACCCTATCCTGTTCTAACCTGTCAAAAAATACTAAACCTTGTTCTTACTATCCATCAAAATGGTCACCGGACCATCATTGATGAGGCTCACTTTCATATCAGCTCCGAATTCGCCTGTTCCTATAGTTTTCCCTAAATCTGCTTCCAAAGTTTGAATCATCTGCTCATACAATGGAATCGCAATATCCGGTCTCGCCGCTTTGATGTAGGAAGGTCGATTCCCCTTCTTTGTACTTGCATGAAGGGTAAACTGCGAAATCAATAAAATCTCTCCGTTGATATCCAGCAAGCTCTTATTCATCACCTCATTTTCATCTGGAAAAATCCGGAGATTGACGATTTTCTTAGATAGCCAACCTATATCTTGCTGATCATCTGACTCTTCAATTCCCACCAAAATCATTAAACCTGTTCCAATTTCGGCTTTGACTTTACCGTCTATTTTTACCGATGCTTCCGAAGCACGTTGGATTACTACTATCATTTGCTAAGATCTTGTAATTCCCCAGAGCTAATAATTTCAACTGAATGAGCATTTTTTGCCAAAGCAGTTTTCACCATTCCTTTTGCCACCTGGTAATCGTAAATAGGTCGGATGTTCTTGAATAACTTTAACCAGATCAGAGGCTTCATCACTAGTTGCGCAACTTGCTCTCCAAATCGAAACTCATTTCTATTTCCCATTAATAAAGAAGGTCTGAATAGACCCACATAGTCAAATCCAAGTGCTTTGAGATCTTCCTCTGTTTTTCCTTTTGTTTGACTGTAAAAAATCGAAGAATTCGCATCAGCACCGGAGGAAGAAACATAAAGAAATTTAGATGCACCCAAGGTCTTAGCCCACTTAGCAAATCCAATTACCAAATCATGATCGATCGCAAAAAACTTCTCTTTGGACCCTGCTTGATTGATGGTAGTACCTAAGGAAGAAAAAGCATGCACCTCGGCTGTTTTCTGAGTCAGACCCTCAATAAGTGGGAAATATTCCCCGCTCAAACTCTGCGAAGCAATTTTACCTTCCCAATCCCAGGTATCAATTTTCGCCATGTCACCTTCAATCTGTACAAGCTTCTGCTGCTTGATCGCACGCTTTCTACGACCTATGCTCAGCACATAATCATAGTCTTCACTTTTAAAAAGCTGGTGAAGAATTTCCTTACCTACAAGACCTGAAGCCCCAGAAATCAGTGCGATTTTCATAAATAATAATTATATCGTTGAAGCAATCAAAGGTGTCAATTCCTCAGCTATTGCTTTGTTTTTATCTCTTGCATACCAAAGATGCGTACCGTCCGCAAATTCCTTGGAAGTAATATTCTGAGGATCGAGTTTGTAAGCTTTCAAGCGGTTTTGAAGAAACTCAGGTCTTGGTCCCCAAACAAAAAACTCTTTGCTCAAATCTTCATTCAAGGCTATCAAAATCGGTATTGATCTCGCTCCTTCAGTGAGGTAAGAATCCATCAGCTCTGGATTCTCATCGCGTAAAACGAATTTTAGCTCGATCAGCGGATTTAAAGCAGCAAGCTTAGCAATGAATGGTAAACTTTGTGCAGCATCACCACACCAACCCTCTGTGATCACCAGCCATACTTGTGGAGAGGCTATAGAAGCTATGATTTTATCCAGTTCTGGAGAAATCTTAACCATCTTATCCCAGCGATTCATTCGCTGCACATTCATTTTGGTATAGTTCAGATAGCCCTCTGAGTGGTTGATCCCAGTGGTCTTATTCTCAGCTAAAAGCTGATCAATCATTTCTCTGTATTCTGAATAGTTCTGCGCTGACGCAATCAGCTCAGGAGTAATCAATAAAGTTTGTTGGTCTAGCATTTCTTATGATTTTGGAGATTAACAGACCTGACTAGTCCTGAGTTCTCTCCCAATCCAAAAAATCCTCAATCTCATCTTTTACCTTAGCATAAATAGCCAAGACTACACTTAGATCATCTGCAAAACCAAAGAAGCCCAAAAAGTCAGGGATGATATCAATCGGAGAAACAAAATAAACCAAAGCCAAAAGCACCAAACCTAGCGTGCTGTTGGTCATCTTATGTGCTCCGCTGAAGTGTGCCTTGATCATTCGGATGAAAACAGAAACTGGCTCAATGAGTTTTTTCACCCGTGGGTTATCCCCAACCCTTGAAATCTTACTACCAACCCCAGCGATTAACTCTGTGACTTTTTCCTTTTGTTTCACCAGCGCGTCTACTTTTTTGCCAAAAAGTGCTTTGGCATTATCTATAGTTGCTGAGGTTTTAGATTGGAAGGAGCTCATTTTCAAAAGTAAATTTGAATTTCTGATTTCACTTGTTTCAACGCATAACTGATCGCATCGTTTTTTCTTTCCAGCGTTTGCGCAAAAATCGCCTTAGCCATATCTATCCCTTTCGCATCATCATTGAGCATTTGTCTGCTTTGATTGAGAATAGTAGTCACTTCCTCCACTGCTCGCTTCACTGCTTCCCAAGTTTCTTCGGAAAAGTATACCTGCTGAGAAAAATTGTGGTTAAACTCTTCTCTCATCTCAACAAGCAAAAGCGTATGCAATTCACCCGCAGTCAGACTTCCTGGATTTGATCTTCTCACCAAATTGTTTGGGGTGATTCTCTCCAGGAAAAGGCAAATTCGCTCAGCTGCCTGCAGTCGAATTGGGAGTATGGTTTGAGAATTCTGGGTTTTCAATTCTACGAGAGTCCTCTCTCTTTCCTTCGAAAGAAAAGAAACGACCACGAGGTACATGCCGTACAGAACAATTCCTGCTGGCAAAAGGATTTTCAATAAATCGACTAAGTATTCCATTTTTGGGGATTAAGCTTGAATTTGCACAAATTATCCCCGTAAGAAAACTCCGAGGAATGTAAATTTACACTCTGGCGAACCAATTCCCTGCCAAAACCATTTCTTCCACATGATAATCCCAATCAAAATCACCGAAAAGGCCGAAGCTGAGATCAAAAATATCATGGCCACCAAAAACATTCCTGCTGATTATCACCTACGTGTGGGAGTGAAAGGCGGTGGATGTGGTGGAATGTCTTATGCTTTGGGTTTTGATAAGCCAAAGGAGGAAGATCAGAAATTTGAATTCGCTGGGATCCCTGTTCTGATAGAAAAAAAGCACTACATGTTTTTGATGGGAATGCAGATTGATTTTTTTGAAGGAGACGAGGCCCGAGGATTTACATTTGTGAATCCGGAGATTCCAAAGCGTCACGATCTGTAATTTACTTTTCTAACCACAGAGGCCACGAAGGTTTCGCAGAGAACGCAATTGACAAAGTTGTCCTGCTTCTCCAGAAGCAGGACTTAACAAAACTCAGCCTTTATTGCCATTAAGGATTTTCCTAAATTCGAGAGGTCTAAATCTCCATTTATGAAAAAGTCACTTCTCTCCTTAATTCTATTCTTTACCTGTTTCATCGCTTTTTCTCAAGTAAAACAACTTGATGAAAATCAAGATGCTGGGAAAGGAAATGTTGAAGAGCTAGCTTGGCTTGAAGGTTTATGGACCGGAACAGGATTTGGCGGCGAATGCGAGGAAGTTTGGATGCCTGCTGTCGATGGAAGTATGATCGGGACATTCCGCTTTTGGAGTGAGGGAAAACTCGTTTTTTCTGAATTCATGCATCTTATCCAAGATGGAGAAACCTTCTCATTGAAACTCAAACATTTTAATGCTGACCTTTCTCCTTGGTAAGAAAAGGAGGAGTGGACCACATTCCGATTGGTGGAAGTTGGTGAAAACACCGTTTATTTCCACGGGTTGACCATAAAGCGAGAAGGTGATGAAATCAAACTTTGGCTGGCACTTACTGAAGGCGGAGTAAGGACAATTGAGGAGTTGAAATACGTAAAGAAGGCGTTTTAACAGTAGCCGATTCCAATGCCATTTTGATTCCGTCCTTTCAGGACTATGCTAGACTAGCATACATTTTTACCGATGGGCTGCACCCATCGTTGGGGTATTTGGCCCTTTCAGGGCCAAAAAACTGACTCTATATCAGGATAGATTACATCTGGCTTTGGCAAATTTGGTTCATATATAGTTTTTGGAAGCAATAGCAATTGCATTATTCATTTTTTTTTGCAAAAACCACTAAATTCATTAGCCCTGAAAGGCATTGGCGTTAACTTAAGAATAGATTGTTCTGAGATCCTCCTGATAATTTGATCTTTTTTTTCTTTTTT
>Ga0209512_1000870_pt1 | contig 42856 bp, 43 predicted proteins | sample frozenSSSSmetaG_FD_184142 | JGI IMG/M metagenome (GOLD analysis project Ga0209512, IMG submission 184142) | Glacier valley bacterial and archeal communities from Borup Fiord, Nunavut, Canada, to study Microbial Dark Matter (Phase II) -... | ecosystem: Environmental > Aquatic > Freshwater > Ice >...
TGGCGGCGTTCGCGTCGAACGCGTCGTCGGCCTTGTCGCCGCGCCCCGGGCCCTCCATCACCACGTCGAGCAGGGCGATCTTCTTCAGCTGCAACGCGTTGGTCAGCACGAACGACACGCGGTCGCGCCACGTGAGCGCCAGGCGCGTGGGCAGCTTGCCGGCGGTGATGTGCTGGCGTACCTCGTCGGTGTCGAGGGGGTGGCGCGCATAGCGCACGACCGACTTCATCTCGTCGGCCGACTTCAACTCGCACTCACGGTCCACGGTGAAAGGCGGCGCGGCCGAACCGTCGAGCAGCCACGCCGCCATCACCGCTGCAGGCGCCTGCGCCGTGTGCACCAACATCGGCGCCAGCCCGTCGAGCGACTTGACGAGCAGCGCCACCACCTGGTCGGCCTTCGAGACGCTGCCGGCATCGATCATCAGCAGTTGGTGCTTGACGTCGACCCATACCGGCACCGCAGCCTGCTTCGTGAAGGCGAGCGGCAGAAGGTCGAGCATGGCCTCGTCGCGAAGCTCCTTCGTCTGCTTCTTGCCCGGCTTGCGGCCGGTGGTCTGCTCGATGTGCAACGCGCGCTCCTCAGCACGGCGCTTCACCACCGAAGCGGGCAGCACCTTCTGCTCGATGGCCAGCTTCATCAGCCACTGGCCGGCCACGGTTTCGACGAGCGGGCCGTGCGCGCTGCCGCGTGGCGCGGTCCAGCCGAGCGACAGGGGTTGGGTGGGGCCGCAGGGCACGAACGCCGCTTTGGCCAGGCTCTCTTCGACTTGGCCGACTGCGGCGGACCAGCCGGCGGCGATGCGATAGACGATCAGGTTCTTGAACAAGGACACCTCGGAAATCAAATGAAACCGGGCCCACAACGGGCCCGGAAAGACCACCCATTGTCTACGCCGGGACGCACCGAGATCGGCCTCATCTTGCTCGGGCCGGGCCGTATTTGCCGGTCGGAAACAGGGAATCAGCACTCTTCCTTGTCGAGTGCTAATATGAATGGAACTGAAAAGGAGTTCAGCGTGTCTGTAGCTTCCATGAACACCACCGCCGCCTTGACCGTCCGTGACCCGTGGGCCCTGGTGCCCTCGCTGGGCAACCTCGACGCCTACATTTCGGCCATCAATCGCGTGCCTTTGCTCACCCACGAGGAAGAGCTGAATGCCGCCCGCCGCCTGCGCGAAAGCGGCGACATCGACGCCGCCGGAAAGCTCGTGCTCTCGCACCTGCGCCTGGTGGTCTCGATCTCGCGCAAGTACCTTGGCTACGGCCTGCCCCACGGCGACCTGATCCAGGAAGGCAACATCGGCCTGATGAAGGCCGTGAAGCGCTTCGACCCCGACCAGGGCGTGCGTCTCGTGAGCTACGCGATGCACTGGATCAAGGCGGAGATCCACGAGTACATCCTGAAGAACTGGCGCATGGTCAAGGTGGCCACCACGAAGGCCCAGCGCAAGCTGTTCTTCAACCTGCGCTCGATGAAGCAGAACTTGAAGAACGATGCCGCCGACGTTGACACGCACCGTTCCACGCTCACGCAGGGTGAAGTCGACACCCTGGCCCGCACACTGAACGTGAAGCGCGAGGAAGTGCTCGAGATGGAAACCCGCCTCTCCGGTGGCGATGTGGCGCTGGAACCTCAGACCGACGACGGCGAAGAAAGCTATGCGCCCATCGCGTACCTGGCCGACGACGCCAGCGAGCCGAGCCGCGTACTCGAAGCGCGCAACCGCGACTGGCTGGCCGGCGACGGCATCGCGCTGGCGCTCGACGCGCTCGACGCGCGCAGCCGCCGGATCGTGGAAGAGCGCTGGCTGAAGGTCAACGACGACTCATCCGGCGGCATGACGCTGCACGACCTGGCCAGCGAATACGGTGTCAGCGCCGAGCGCATTCGCCAGATCGAGGTGGCGGCGATGAAGAAGATGCGCAAGGCGCTGGCCGAGTCGGTCTGACGCCGGACCGGCGTTGCCTGCCGAAACCAAGACAGCCCTTCGGGGCTGTTTTCAATCCGGGATCACGCGGGCGCGAGCAGCGCCTTCAGGTCGGCGGTGAGTGCCTCGACACCGCCGCCATAACGCTCGAACAGGCGCACCTTGCCGTTGCCGTCGAGGATGTACGAGCCGGCCGTGTGGTCCATCGTGTAGCTGCCTTCGGTCTTGCCGGGCACCTTGGCGAAGAACACCTTGAACTCCTTCGCGGCAGCGAGCGTCTGCTCCGGCGTGCCGCGCAGGGCCACGAAGCTCGGGTCGAAACTGGCCATGTAGGCCTTCAGGATTTCGGGTGTGTCGCGCTCCGGATCGATGCTCACGAACAGGCCCTGCACCCGCTCGCCGTCAGCGCCGAGCCCCTTCTTCACCTGGGCGAGTTCGACCATCGTGGTCGGGCACACATCGGGGCATTGTGTGTAGCCGAAGAACACGACCACCACCTTGCCCTTGAAGTCGGCCAGGGTGCGCGGCTTGCCGTACTGATCCGGCAGCGACAGGCTGCGCGCGTACTCGGCGCCGGTGATGTCGATGCCACGGAACTGCGGCGCTGCCGACGGCGCGGCGGCCTTGTCGCACGCGGCGATGCCGGCGGCAAGCAACACCGCCGCGCACAGGGCGGCGGGGCGTTTGAACCATGCGATCCCGGCGTCAGGGCTTGCGCTCTTGATGTTCATACGGACCCTTCAAGGAGCGGCATCAGGTAGTGGTCGAGCAGCAGCGCGGCGAACAGCAGCGACAGGTACAGGATCGAATAGCGGAAGGTCTTGCGCGCCAGCAGGTCGGAGTAGTCGCGCCACAGCTTCCACGCATAGGCAATGAAGACGGCGTTGAGCGCGATGGCGGCGACGAGGTAGATCCAGCCGTTCATGCCGGTCACGTAGGGCAGCAGCGTGCCGGCGAACAGAACCAGCGTGTAGAGGAACACATGCAGCCGCGTGAACTCGGCGCCGTGCGTGATGGGCAGCATCGGAAGGCCCGACTTGCGATAGTCCTCGGCGCGGTACAGCGCCAACGCCCAGAAGTGCGGCGGCGTCCACAGGAAGATGATCAGGCACATGATGAGCGCCTCGTACCCCACCTCGCCCCGGATCGCGGCCCAGCCGAGTACCGGCGGCATGGCGCCCGATGCACCGCCGATCACGATGTTCTGCGGCGTCATCGGCTTGAGCACCACGGTGTAGATGATCGCGTAGCCCACGAAGGTGGCCAGCGTGAGCCACATGGTCAGCGGATTCACCACGATGTAGAGCAAGGCGCCGCCTGCAGCGCACAGCAGGGCCGAGAAGGTGAGCGTCTGCGCATTGCTGAGCTGGCCGCGCGCGGTCGGCCGCCACGAGGTGCGGGCCATGCGCGCATCGATGTGTTGTTCGACGAGGCAGTTGAACGCTGCGGCAGCGGCGGCCACCAGCCAGATCCCAACGAACGCGGCGCCGGCGACCCGCCAGTCGGGCAGGCCGGGAACGGCGAGCAGCATGCCGATGACGGCGCAGAATACGATGAGTTGCACCACACGCGGCTTGGTCAGCGCGTAGAACTGGCGGGCTCGTGACGGCAGCGAGGTGCTGGCCAGCGGCGGGTGGGCGACGGTATCGGTCATGTCAACAGCACATTTTACGGAGCCGCGCTCAAGCGCCCTCGGAGCGCTGTCGGCACGGGCACGGGCACCGACACCGACACCGACACCGACGTCGGCGCCACCACGTTCGATAGCCGAGCGCGCGCCAGCAGCACGGCCAGCAAGGTGATCAGCGCGGCAGCGCCACCGGTGTGAGCCACCGCCGCGAGCAGCGGCCAGCCCAGCAGCACGTTGCCCAGGCCGCTGGCGAGCTGCCACGCGGCCACGCCGACAAGCGCGAGCGCCCAACGCCGCAGCGCCGGCACGCCGGTGGCACGCAGTCGCCAGGCCAGCAACAGCAGTGCTGCCAGCACGGCATAAGCCATCAGCCGGTGGGTGTAGTGGATGGCCGTGAGCGCAGCGAACGGCAGGTAGCCGCCGTCCTTGCCGGCGCCGAGTTCGCGCAGCAAGGTGAAGCCGTGGTCGAAGTCCATCGGCGGCCACCACTGCCCCTGGCAGGTGGGGAAATCGCTGCAGGCAAGCACTGCGTAGTTGGTGCTGACCCAACCGCCCAGCGCGACCTGCAGGGTACACAGCAGCGCCACGCCCCAGGCCGTGCGATGCAGAGCGCGCGGCAGTCGCAGCGGCGCGGGGCGCAGGCTCTCTGCGTGCAAGGCGAGCAGCACCAGCAAACCGATGCCGCCAAGCAGGTGCAGCGCGACTATGGCCGGGTACAGCTTCATCGTGACCGTGAGTGCACCGAACGCGCCCTGCCCGCACACCCACACCAGCGTGGCCGCAGCCCACCACGGCGCTGGGCCGGGCGCGGCACCGGTCGCGCTGCCCGACGATTGCCCCAAGCGCGCGGAACGTGCGCCTCGCAGGGCGAGCAGGCTCATCAGCAGGCTCAGCGTGATGAGCGCACCGACGGCGGTGGCGAGGTAGCGGTGCGTCATCTCGATCCATGCCTTGCCATGGGTGACCGGGCCGGTGGGCAATGCGCTCTGGGCGCTGCCGATGGCGCTGCCAGCGCCCAGCGGGCTGGCGCTGCCGTAGCAGCCCGGCCAGTCCGGGCAGCCCAGGCCGGAGTCGGTGAGGCGCGTGAAGGCACCGAACAGCACCAGATCGAAGGTGAGGAACAAGGTCAGCACCGTCAGCGCACGCAGCCGCCCTGCCCGGCCCGCGTGGCGCTGGCGGCGCCAGACCCACAGGAACGGCACCAGCGCCAGCAAAGCGCCGAACACCGCAATGGCGGTCAGCGGCGCAAGGTCGTAGGCGGGGGCGTTGCTCACGGTGTGGATGAGGTTGCTGTCAAGGGCGCAGGCCGCATCAGCGGCCCGGCGTGTCCCAGCCGGCCGATGCACGCAACAGCTTCTCGAGATCGCGCTTCAGCTTGGCTGGCTCGGCCGCAGCCGGCACGCGCATCATCCAGTTGCCGAGCGGGTCGACGATGTACAGGTGATCGGTGATGACCTGGCCCTTGGCGGGCTGCAACCACGCCGCCAGCGCGGCCGGCGGCACGCGCAGCACTGTTGCCTGCGTGTTGGTGCGGATCGCGTCCAGCGTCTGCGGGCGGGGCGCGGCGGCGTCGTTGATCAGCCAGACCTTGTCGAGACGGTCTTTCTCGCGGCCGAGGGTTTCGCGCAGCTGGCGTTGCAACCACAGGTGGCGTTCGCAGGTGGCGTCGCACGCACCTGCCGACACGACGACGAGCAACCACTGGCCTTTCAGGGTGTCGGCGCGAACCGGGCCGCCTTGCAGGTCGGTGAGTGGCAGGTCGGGGGGAATCGGCCGCAGTGGCGCCATCAACTCGCTGTAGTTGGTGCGGCCCTCGGGCCGGATCACGAAATACGTGAAGTACGAGGCCACCACGGGTGCCGCGCAGACCAGAAGCACCAGCAGCATCTTCAGCCGGCCGCTCGCCGTGCGGCGCTGCTCGTCGGCGAGCGCAGGCGCGGGCATCGAGTGCACGGTGAAACTCAGCGGCGCCAACGCATCAGCTGCGACGCTGGCGTTGCTTGAGGAGGCGGGGGCGGACGAGTTGGAACCAGACATACAGACCTGCCATCAGCGCACACAGGGCGAACCACTGAAACGCATAGCCATAGTGTTTTTGAACATCCACCGCCGGGCGCGGCCACTGGCGCAACAGGCCGTCGCCTGCGGTGGCGATTGAATCGGCCTGCTGGACCGACAACGGGGCGAGCGCCAGCCCCGACTCGACGGCGAACCCGACGAGATCGAGATTTTGCCGGATCACGCCGCTCGCGGCACCCGCGAAGTCATAGAGCCGTGCGGGCGGCGGGGCGATGTGGCCGATGACCTCGACGCTGCCATGCTTTGTGTCGAGCCGAGGCAGCAAGGTTCGGTCGAGCAGGTTGCGGCCGACCCAGCCACGCTGCACCAGCACGGCTTCAGGCCGGCCGTCGAGCTGCAACGGCGTCACCACGTAGAAGCCGACGCTGCCGTTCATCTGCCGGTTCTCGAGAACCACCGTGCTGCGCTCGACCCATGTGCCGCGCAGGCGCACCGGCCGGAAGTGCTGGGCCTGCGCGTCGGCGGCGTCTCGCGCCAGTTCAGCCGCGCCCAGTTCGGGCAGGCGCGCGCGCGTGTCGAGCGACTCCTGCAGCGCGAGCTTCTGTGCCGCACGGCGCAACTGCCATGCGCCCAGGTTGGCGGTGGCCCCCACGCCGAGCGCGGCGGCGATCGCCACGACGACAGTGCGCGCCGAGTTACTCAAGGGCATGCGTGGGCACCGGGCGGATACGAAGCCGATAATCGGGTCGAATGAAATTCATCATCGCTTTCGCCTTCGTCGGCATCATCGGCGCGCTCGCCATGGCTGGTGTGTTCATGATGAAAGACGGCCGCAACGGCAAGCCCAAGACCAGCAACATGATGCGGGCGCTGGCGCTGCGGGTGGCGCTGTCGATCACGCTGTTCGCCTGCATCCTGATCAGCTACTGGGCGGGCTGGATTCAACCCACCGGCATTCCGCTCGGTAAGTGAACGGTAGCGGGCCGAGCGCTGGGCCGCTCCATGGGCCACGAAGAGGCCCACCTTGTGGACCTCGCCGGTCCGCATCCCCCCGAGGGATCGGCCGACGTACCCGTCGGCCGAAGGGCTCACTACAACCAGTACACCACGATGTACAGGCCGAGCCAAACCACGTCCACGAAGTGCCAGTACCACGCGGCCCCTTCGAAGCCGAAATGACGCTGTGGCGTGAAGTGGCCCTTCATCAGGCGGATCGTGATGAACAGCAGCATCAGCGTGCCGATGAACACGTGGAAGCCGTGGAAGCCGGTCAGCATGTAGAACGTGGAGCCATACGCACCCGAACTCAGCTTCAGGTTCAGCTCGCTGTAGGCGTGCGCGTATTCGTAGGCCTGGAAGCCGAGGAAAGTGGCGCCCAGCAGCACCGTCAGCCACATGAAGCCGATCGCCCTGGCGCGATGACCCGCGATCAACGCGTGGTGCGCGATGGTCAGCGTAACGCCCGAGCTCAGCAGCAGCAGCGTGTTGATGGTCGGGATCGGCCACGGGCCCATGGTGGTGAACGGCTCGACGATGCCGGCGGGCGACCCGGTGCTGCCCACGCCCGAACTCGGCCACACCGCCTTGAAGTCGGGCCAGAGCACCGCGTTCTCCAGGCTGCCGAGGTTCGGCAATACATGCACGCGGGTCCAGAACAGGGCGCCGAAGAAGGCACCGAAGAACATCACTTCGGAAAAGATGAACCAGCTCATGCTCCAGCGGAACGACACGTCGATGCGGTCGCTGTACAGGCCGCCTTCGCTCTCGCCGATGGCCGTGCGGAACCACTGCTGCAGGATGAACACGACCAGTGCAAAGCCGGCGAGCAACACATAGGCGCCCCAGCCGTGGCTGTTGACCCACTGGCCCGCTCCGAAGATCACCAGCAGCAGGCCGAGCGCAGTGAGAACCGGAAAGCGCGAAGGCGCCGGTACGAAGTAATACGGTTGTGCCCCGTGGGGCGTCGCTGCCGACATGTTGTCTCCTAGTCCCTGAATCTGTCGAATCTGATCATTGCCAATCGCGCCCGAATGGCTGCGGAAGGTGTCGAAAAGTCACTCACTTCGCCACTCCGGTAGCGAGCACCCAGTTCACGAGCAACAACAGCGCGATGATGAACAGCGCTGCGCCGATCACACCGGCGATCACAACATGCACTGGGTTGAGTTGGCTCACGTCTTTCTCGTACTCGCTGCCCTTGCGCACGCCGAAGAACGACCACGCGACCGCACGCAGGGTCTGCGCGAACGAGCCCTTGCGCTGCGCCGCCTCTCGCAGGCCGTTGCCCTTTTCATCACCGCTCATGACTTCGGCCTCACCGCATTCACCGCGTTCACCGCGGCCGACTTGCCCGCTGGTTCGGGCGGCACCTTGCCTCCGACCTCGAAGAACGTGTACGACAAGGTGATGGTTTTCACGTCTTTCGACAGCTTCGGGTCGATCACGAACACCACCGGCCACTGCTTGGCTTCACCCGGCTTCAGCGTGTACTCGTTGAAGCAGAAGCACTCGAGCTTGTTAAAGTACGGCATCGCCTGCATGGGCGCATAGCTCGGAATGGCCTGCGCAGCTATGGTCCGGTTCTGTACGTTCCTGAACTCGTACATCACGGTCGTCAGCTCGCCGGGGTGCACGACGACCGAGCGCATGGCGGGCTTGAACTCCCACGGGCCGCGCGAGTTGGCGTCGAACTCGATGGTGATGGAGCGGCTCAAGTCGACCTGGGTGCTCTTGTATCCGGTGCGCGAGCCACCCTGCACGCCGAGCTCGGCGAGCGACAACACGTTGATACCCAGCGCGTCGCAAATGCTCCTGTAAATCGGCACCAGCGCATAGCCGAAGCCGAACATCAAGGCAGTGATGACCGAAAGCTTGCCGACCATGCGCCAGTTGTCGCGCACAAGCGCGCCTGTCTGAGTCATTTTCGTGGAACTGGCCATCGCACGTGCTTGCTCAGCGGCCGAGCACGGCGTTCTTGAAAATGAAGCCGACGAAGATGGCGACGGCGATCGACGCCAGGATCAGCGCAAACCGCAGGTTCGCCTTCTTCTGTTGTTCGGGCGTCATAGGACGTGTTTTTCCGACATGCTCAACCGACGATCTTCGTTGCAGCGAGGTTCAGCTTCGGTGGCGTCTCGAAGGTATGAAACGGCGCCGGCGACGGCACTTCCCACTCCAGGCCCTCGGCACCTTCCCACGGCTGCTGCGGCGCGGGCTCGCCCTTGCCGCGCATCATGGGCAAGACGACGAAGAAGAAGAAGTAGACCTGCGACAAACCGAAGCCGAATGCGCCGACGGTGGCGATCATGTTGAAGTCGGTGAATTGCATCGGGTAATCGGCATAGCGGCGCGGCATGCCGGCGAGGCCGAGGAAGTGCATCGGAAAGAACGTGATGTTGAAGAAGAGCAGCGAGGCCCAGAAATGGATCTTGCCGCGCGTCTCGGAATACATCACGCCTGTCCACTTCGGCGCCCAGTAATAGAAGCCACCGAACATCGCGTAGAGCGAGCCAGCCACGAGCACGTAGTGGAAGTGCGCGACGACGTAATAGGTGTCGTGCAGTTGGATGTCGACCGGCGCCATCGCGAGGATCAGGCCGGTGAAACCGCCCATCGTGAACACGAAGATGAAGCCGACCGCGAATAGCATCGGCGTCTCGAAGGTCATCGAACCGCGCCACATGGTCGCGATCCAGTTGAAGATCTTCACACCCGTGGGCACAGCGATCAGCATGGTCGCATACATGAAGAACAGCTGGCCGGTGACCGGCATGCCGGACGTGAACATGTGGTGCGCCCAGACGATGAACGAAAGGATCGCGATCGATGCGGTCGCGTAGACCATCGAGGTGTAGCCGAACAGCCGCTTGCGCGCGAACGCCGGGATGATGGCGCTCACGATGCCGAAGGCCGGCAAGATCATGATGTAGACCTCGGGGTGGCCGAAGAACCAGAAGATGTGCTGGTACATCACAGGGTCGCCGCCGCCGGCGGGGTTGAAGAAATGTGTGCCGAAGTGGCGGTCGGTCAGCGTCATCGTGATGGCGCCAGCCAGCACCGGCATCACAGCGATCAACAGGTAGGCCGTGATCAGCCAGGTCCAGCAGAACAGCGGCATCTTCATCAGCGTCATGCCCGGAGCGCGCATGTTGAGGATGGTGACGACGATGTTGATGGAGCCCATGATCGAGCTCGCGCCGAGGATGTGCAGCGCGAAGATGCTGACATCCATTGACGGCCCCATCTGCAGCGTGAGCGGCGCGTAAAGCGTCCAGCCTGCAGCGGGCGCGCCCCCAGGCATAAAGAACGAACTCACGATCATGATCGCCGCCGGGATCAGCAACCAGAAGCTGAAGTTGTTCATGCGCGCGAACGCCATGTCGGCCGCACCGATCTGCAACGGGATCATCCAGTTCGCGAAGCCCACGAACGCCGGCATGATGGCGCCGAACACCATGATCAGGCCGTGCATCGTGGTGAGCTGGTTGAACATCTGCGGGTTTACGAACTGCAGCCCGGGCTGGAACAGTTCGGCACGGATGATCAGAGCCAGAATCCCGCCGATGATGAACATCGTGAAGGAGAACAACAGGTACATCGTGCCGATGTCCTTGTGGTTCGTCGCGTACAGCCAGCGGCGCCAGCCATGCGGCGCGCCGTGGGCGTGATCGTCGTGTACTTGGTGGCCGTGGCCGGGGTGATCGATGACTGCGCTCATGGCAATTCCTGTTTTCCGTACGAAAGAATCTGATTACTTGCGGGCGGCGACAACATCGGCCGGCTGCACCAACTGGCCCGTCTTGTTCGACCAGTTGTTCTTGGTGTAGGTGATCACCGCAGCGAGTTCGGTGTCCGTGAGTTGCTTCCACGCCGGCATCGCGCCGTTGTTCTGGCCGTTCAGTAAAACGTGGATCTGCTTGCCCGTGTCAGGGTCGAGCACCACGGCTGCGCCATCCAGCGGTTTGATCGGTCCGCCGCCCTTGCCGTTGGCCTGGTGGCAGGCCGCGCAGTTGCCGGCATAGACCTTTTCGCCGCGGGCAATCAGGTCAGGCAGGAGCCAAACCTTGGCAGGATCGTCCGCCAGCGCTGCGGCCTGCTTTTGCTTCACATTGACCCAAGCGGCGTAGTCGGCCTGGGACAGCACCTGCACCTGGATCGGCATGTAAGAGTGCTCCTTGCCGCACAGCTGCGAACACTGGCCGTAATAGGTGCCGACCTTCTCTGCACGGAACCAGGTGTCGCGCACGAAGCCGGGGATGGCGCTCTGCTGCACCCCGAGCGAGGGGACGTAGAACGCATGAATCACATCGCTCGCGGTCGTGATGATGCGCACCTTCCTGTCCACCGGCACGACCAGCGCGTTGTCGACCTTGAGCAGGTAATCGTCGGCGACCTGCGGGCGGCCTGAGCTGGAGTCTTCGCGCTGGCTCGAGTCGATGGTGGAAACGAAACCAATGCCGGCGCCCTCGCCTGTCAGGTAGTCGTAGCTCCACTTCCACTGGCTGCCCGTCACCTTGATGGTCAGGTCAGACGCGCTCGTGTCTTTCATCGCCACGACGGTTTTGGTCGCGGGCAACGCCATGAAAATAACGATGATGAACGGCACGATGGTCCACGCGATCTCGACCTTCACGCTCTCGTGGAAGTTGGCGGACTTCGCGCCCTTCGACTTGCGGTGCTTGAAGATCGAATAGAACATCACGCCGAACACGGCGAGGAAGATGACCGTGCAGATCACAAGCATGAAGTAGTGCAGCCAGCGCTGGTCGGCAGCAATCCGCGTGACCGGCGGGTGCAGGTCAAGCTGGTTCACGGCCGGGCCGCCTGGCAGGTCATTCACGGCCATGGCGGCGTGCGTTGCGAGCAATGCGCCAAACGTCAGGCTCCACTGCCGCAGGCCGCGCCAGCCGCTACAAATGAGTGCCTTCATCTTCTTCATGGTTGCCACTTCAGTTTTCAGATTCTTCACGGGGTGCATCGCTTTGCCAGCGGCGCAGCGCCCACCTCAATTCATCAGCCAGCTGGCGGCGCAGTTCGGGGCGCACGAACCGGCCCACGCAAATGCGCTGACCCTGGCCTGACAGTTCGACGAGAGACCGCGCGCCATGCGCCGGCTCGACCCGCACCCAGGACGGCGCGAATTCCGCCCGCTCGGTGACGCGGCCGCAAACGTGCTCGACAACGAGGCGCCCACGCTGCAGGAAGATGGTTTCGCGATCGGTCGCATGGCGCGAATAGAGCAACAGCGCCACCGCCACGGCAGTTAGTTCGAGCCAGGCAAAGGGCATGACGAGCGTGGCGCCCTGGACCCAGAAGAATGTACCGATGACCAACGAAAGCACTGTGAGCGAGGCGTAGAAGCCGATCATCTGCTGCGGTGTGGCCGAGCAGTTGCGCTTGAGCTGCCAGGTCATGGACCGGTCAGCACCCGAAGTTTCGGCACCAAAGCGCAAAGCCGCAGGTGCGGCTGCGCCAGCGAGCGAAGGGTGCGAAAGGGATGCTGACATGCCGCGCTGATCGGTTGGAGCTGGTGCCTGAAACGGCTGCCGGACGGGCAGCACGGAAATGTTGTCGAGCCGGTGCCGGGGGGCAAGCTGTTCGCGTGCCGACATCACAGGCAGGTTTGGGTAAACCCGACACCACGAGTTTACCGCAGAGGATCGCTTCCCTGCCCTCGACTGCGACTTGTACGCACCATGGCCTGCATGTCTGCGAGCGACACGGTGGTCGGCGCACCGGCGCGCAGCTTCGGTTTGGCCTTGAAGGCATGACCGTAAGCCACCTCGAAGCTCAGGCTGATCCTGCCGTCGGGGCCGGCCAGCGCAGCGAGCTCGCGCTCCAGGCAACGGCGCCAGCCCGACGTGCGCAGGCCCCTGACGCGGTCGGGCGCGGTGTTTCCGCCGAGCCCGCGCAACTCGGCAAGCAGCGCGGCTGGCGAGGCCCAGTGAAGGGTCAACGTTTCCTGGTCCATCACCGGGTCGGCAAAGCCGGCCCGCACCAGCATGTCGCCGAGGTCGTGCATGTCGATGAAGCCCGGCGTCGGCGCTGGCCAGCCGAGCCGGGCATAGAGCGCGCGCAGTTCCCTCAGCGTGCCCGGGCCGAGGCACGAGAACATCACGAAACCATCGACGCCGAGCAGACCGTTCCAGCGCTCGAACAGGGCCGGCGGGTCGACCACGGCGTGCAGCATCATGTTGGCCCAGACGAGCTGCACGCCCTGCGGCAGGGCATCGGTGTCGGCCACCGCGCCGAGCGATGCGCCGGTCCAGCGGGCCGCCGACCACCATGGCCGGTGCGCAGCCTCGTTGCTGCGCGCAAGCCACTCGGCGTCGGGCTCGACGACGATGCGCCGCGCCTTCGGGTATTGCCGTGTCAGGTGTTCCGCACCGGCGCCGAGCGCGCCCCACCAATCCAGCACCAGTTCAGGTTGCAGCAGGATCACTTCGAGCCGCTCGGCCATCCGGCGCGCCACTTCGGTGTGCAGCCAGGGCGGCTGCGGCGAACGCGCGAGGCGGTGCAGGGCGGCGCTGACCGCAGTGGCGTCGAGGCGGCGCGCGGCGCTGGGCGGGGTGGCAGGCATGGCGCACCAGTATATTGACCGGGTGCTGCCGCCCTCTGACCCACCCCGATCTCGTTTGCTGCGGCGCGCATCGGCGAGCTTGCCCAGCCTGTGCGCGGTGTGCCACGGTTGGGGCCACGGGCGTGTCTGCGCCACCTGTGTGGCGCGCTTTGCGCCCACGCTTGCGCGGTGCGGGCGCTGCGCGCTGCGCGTGCCGGCCGGCGTGGCCACCTGCGGCGCATGCCTGACCGAACCGCCGCCGTTCGAGCGGACGGTCGCGGCTGTGGGGTATGGGCACCCGTGGGACGGGCTCATCGCGCGTTTCAAGTTCCACGCTGCGCTCGACATGGCGCCGGCCCTGGCGCAGCTTCTGCTCCAGGCGGTGCGCGCGAGCAATGCGACCGGGCCCGCCCGCGCGCCGACCTTGATGCTGCCGGTACCGCTCAGCGCCGAGCGCCTGCGTGAGCGCGGCTGCAACCAGGCCTGGGAGCTGGTCAAGCAGCTTGGCCGGCCGTTCGGCTGCCGCACCGACGCGCGCCTGTTGCTGCGCGTGCGCGACACCCCGCATCAACTGGCACGACCTCTCGACGAGCGCGCCGCCAACGTGCGCAGCGCCTTCGCGGTCGAGCCGTGTCGCGCCGCCGAGTTGCGCGGCCAGACGGTCACGCTCGTCGACGACGTGATGACGACCGGCGCCACCGCCGCCGAAATCGCCCGCGTGCTGCTGCAAGCCGGTGCCGCGCAGGTTCACGTGTGGGTGGTCGCGCGCACGCCGAAACCCGGAGACGCGTGACAGCCCTGGCCGGCCACGCGGCACGACAATCCGCCCATGTTCAACATCGTACTGGTGCAACCCGAGATCCCGCCGAACACCGGCAACGTGATCCGCCTGGCAGCCAACACCGGCTGCGCGCTGCACCTGATCGAGCCGCTGGGCTTCGACATGAGCGACCGTCAGCTGAAGCGCGCCGGGCTCGATTACCACGAGTACGCGCCAGTGCGCTGCCACGCGTCGTGGCGGGCCTTCCTAACGCAGGTGCAACCCGCGACCGACCGGCTGTTTGCGTTCACCACCCGCGCCAGCCGCGCGTTTGCCGATGTGGCCTGGGCGCCCGGCGACTGGCTGGTGTTCGGCTCCGAGACCGCCGGCTTGCCGGTCGAGGTGCGCGACACGTTCAGCGACGCACAGCGCGTGCGCCTGCCGCTGCGTCCCGGCCAGCGCAGCCTGAACCTGAGCAACGCCGTGGCCGTGGCGGTGTTCGAGGCCTGGCGGCAGAACGGCTACGCGGGCGGTGCCTGACGGCGCACTTCTCGGGTCGGTCGGCCGGCGTCACGAAGCCCGGGTCACGCCAGTTCCGACCGCGCGCCGCGCCCCATCAGCTGTTCCAGCGCCGCGGCCGGCTGCACGCGGCCCTCCAGCACCGCCACCACGGCCTGCGTGATCGGCATGTCGATGCCGAGCGCTCGGGCGCGTGCCAACACCATCGGAGCGCTGCTCACGCCCTCGGCCACATGGCCGAGTTGCTGCAGGATCACCGGCAGCGCCAGGCCCTGGGCCAGCATCCGGCCGACGCTGCGATTGCGCGACAGATCGCCCGTGGCCGTGAGCACCAGATCGCCCAGGCCGGACAGGCCCATGAAGGTCTCGGCGCGCGCGCCCAGCGCCACGCCCAGGCGCGTCATCTCGGCCAGGCCGCGCGTGATCAGCGCGGCGCGTGCGTTCAGGCCCAGTCCTTTGATCGCCGTGGAAGGCCCCTGCATCCCATCGGCGATGCCGGTCGCGATGGCCAGCACGTTCTTCACCGCGCCACCCACTTCCACGCCAATCGGGTCGTCGGAGGTGTAGATGCGCAAGGTATCGCCATGCAGCGCCTGCACGGCCTCGGCGCACAGGGCAGCGTCATGGCTTGCCACGACGAGTGCCGTGGGCTGCCCGCGCGCTACTTCGGCGGCAAAGCTCGGGCCCGACAGCACCCCCACGCGGGCCAGTGGGCAGACGGCTTGCGCCACCTCGTGACCAAGCCAGCCGCTGCCTTGCTGGAAGCCTTTGCACAGCCACAGCACGGCGTGGTCGCCACCGCCCGCCACCGCCAGCATCTCGGCCAGCGCGGCCATCGGCGTGGCCACGATCACCAACCCGCCACGGGCATGGCTCATCGCGTGAGCCAGGTCGCTGGTGACTTGCAAGGCCGCAGGGAGCACGGCGCCGGGCAAGTAGCGCGCATTGCCGCGTGTGGTGCCGATGTCGGCGGCGCGTGCCGCATTGCGCGCCCACAGCACGGTGGGCTGGCGCAGCGCCGCGCTCGCGGCGAGCGCCGTGCCCCATGCGCCGGCACCCAGGACCGTGAGGTTCATGGTGCCGGGCGGGGCGCGTCTCGGTTCGAGAGGACTCAGTTCACCGTCGGGCTGATGGCCGAACCGTTGGCCTTCGCAGCCTGGGCCTGCTGGGCTTCGAACATGGCCTGGAAATTCACTTCCGACAGCAGCACCGGCGGGAAGCCGGCGCGTGTGCACACATCGGAGACGATGGCGCGCAGGTACGGGTAGATGATCCCCGGGCAGGCAATGCCGATGATCGGCTGAAGCTGATCGTCGGGGATGTTGCGGATCTCGAAGATGCCGCCTTGCTTGGCTTCGACGAGGAACAGCACCTTGTCGTTGACCTTGGTCGTGACCGTGGCGGTGACGGTCACCTCGTACACGCCGTCGGCGATGGGCGCTGCGCCCAGGCCGAGGTTGATCTCGACTTGCGGCTGGCCCTGCTCGCGCAGGATGTCGGGCGAGTTCGGTTGTTCGAGCGACAGATCCTTCAGGTAGATGCGTTGGATCTGGAACACGGGAGTTTCGTCAGCCATGGGATTCTCGAGTTGGAAAAGAAGCGCCGGCCGCAGGGCGGAGCAGGCGAGATGCGGCGCCGATTATGGCCGACGCCCGGTGACGCTCAGGTGCTCGAAGCCGCCAGGAGCGGCACAAGTTGACCGCGCCGGTCGAGTGCCATCAGATCGTCGCAGCCGCCCACGTGCGTAGCGCCGATGAAGATCTGCGGCACGGTAGTGCGGCCCGTGAGTTCGATCATCGTTCCGCGCAGTTCGGGCCGTTCGTCGATGCGCAGATCGTCGATGGCATCCACACCGCGCTCGCGCAGCAGTGCCTTGGCGCGAATGCAGAACGGGCACGAACTGGTGCTGAACATCTTGACGGCTTGCATTTCTCGGCTTCCGGTCGGGTTTGATGGGCGTGGGTGGGTGCGATCAGGCCGTCTTCTCGACCGGCAGGTTGGCATCGCGCCAGGCATTGAAGCCGCCCGCCAGAGCCCGCGCGTTCGCGAAGCCGAGCTTGTTCAAGGTGGCCACCGCGCGGCTGGAACGGGCGCCCGTGGGGCACACCACCACCAACGGCAAGGCCTTGTTCTTCGGCAGGTCGGTGGAAGCTTCAAGCTTGCCGAGCGGCACGCTCTTGGCACCGGCGGCATGGCCGGCGGCGTACTCGGCCGGCTCGCTCACGTCGATCAGCACCGCGCGCTCGCGGTTGATGAGTTGCACGGCGTCGTTCGTCGACAGCTTGCTGCTGCCGCCCGCGCCCTTGTTGATCAAGGGCCACAGCAGCAACCCACCCGAAACCGCAGCGGCAAGGAACAAGAACCAGTTGTCGATGAAGAACTTCACGAGGGCGCCAGTGCATTTACGATAAGGCCCCGATTATAGAATTCTGCAGCGTAGGGGCCGGTGGTCCCGGCCTTCCCCTGCAACCAACCCGTCCGCGCCATGCACAAGCTCATCCTGATCCGCCATGGCGAATCGACCTGGAACCTCGCCAACCGCTTCACCGGCTGGACCGACGTGGACCTCACGTCGCTGGGAGTGCAACAGGCGCAGCAAGCCGGCCAGTTGCTGAAGGCCGAAGGCTTCGAGTTCGACATCGCATACACCTCGGTCCTGAGGCGCGCCATCTGGACGCTGTGGCACACGCTCGACCAGATGGACCGAACCTGGGTGCCCGTGGTCAACGACTGGCGCCTGAACGAGCGGCACTACGGCGCGCTGCAAGGCCTGAACAAGGCCGAGACGGCGAAGAAGTTCGGCGATGAGCAGGTGCTGGTCTGGCGCCGCAGTTACGACACGCCGCCGCCGGTTCTCGATGCGAGCGACCCGCGCAGCGAACGCAGTGACCTGCGCTACGCCAGGTTGAACCCGAACGACGTGCCTCTCACCGAGTGTTTGAAGGACACCGTCGCACGCGTGCTGCCGCTGTGGCACGAATCGCTTGCGCCAGCCATCCGATCCGGCCAGCGGCTCGTGATCGCCGCGCACGGCAACAGCATTCGCGCACTGGTGAAGTACCTCGACGGCATCTCCGACGACGCCATCGTCGGCCTGAACATTCCGAACGGCATTCCGCTGGTCTATGAACTCGGCGCCGACCTGAAGCCGATTCGCAGCCGCTACCTCGGCGACGCCGAGGCCGCCGCAAAGGCTGCGGCCGCAGTGGCGCAGCAGGGCAAGACGGGCTGACGTCGGCGGTTCGTCCTACACCGGCCGCGCGCCGGCGGCAGCATGCTCGATGCCATGAGCTGGGCCTTCGCCTCGGCAAGCGGAGCTGCCATGATCGGTCGCCATCGAAACCTCACGGCCACCCTTGCGTTGCTGGCCTTGCCGCCATTGGGTCAAGCGCAATCTCAGGTGCCGGCGGCGACACCGGCACCCGCAGTGGTGGCCTCGGCCCCGCCCCTGAAGACCATCGGCCCGCGCCTGCTGACACCGGAGCAGAAGCGCGACAACGCCGAGCTGACCGCAGCCCCGGAGTCGCGCCCGGATCGCGCGGTGACCCCGCAGCTGACGATCCCGCTCGGGCGCAAGACGGGGCCGGCGATCGGGGGCGCGGACGCTGTGCGCGGCAGCAGGGCGGCCTCCAGCGGCGACGTGAACGATGCCGCCGCGCGCTGCGAAGCTACGTCGAGCAAACAGGCTCGGCTGCTCTGCCTGGACCGCGCGGCGCGCGACACCAAGCCGCGCTGACCCTCCAGCGCGCGGGCCAACCCGCAGTCAAGCCTGCGACCTGTTCAACCCCGCGGTGGGCCGCTGCGCTGCAACTGCATTGCAATGTCGTCGCGCAGCGCCTGCGCAAGCGCCCTGCGCTCGTGGTGGGCGCTGGCATGCGGAGCGAGCAGGTCCACGTTCGCGGTGATGCGCTGGCCGCACACCACCCGCCACAGGCTTTGCACCAGCGTCGTGTCGCCGACGAACTCGACCGCACGGCTGAACGCGTCGCTTGAATCCGAGAAGCGCAGCGCGACCGGCTGCACCGCCGTTCCGGTGGCGATGGCCGCCTGCAGCAGGTTGGCATGGAACGGCAGCAGCGCGCGCCCGTCCGACGTGGTGCCTTCCGGAAACACCGCCACCGTTTCACCGGCTTGCAGCGCCTCGGCCATCGCATGCACCACACGGAGCGCGTCGCGCTTGCGCTCGCGCTCCAGGTACAGCGTGCCGCCCGCCTCGACCAGGTGCGACAGCAACGGCCACGCCTTCACGTCGGCCTTCGACACGAAACGCGCATGCGGCAGCACCGCATGGATGGCCAGGATGTCGAGCCACGAGATGTGGTTCGCGACCAGCAGGCTGGCACCCACGGCGGGCGTGCCCTGCATGCGCAGCGACACCCCGAGCACCGCCAGCATCTTCGAAGCCCACCAGCGGATGCGCGCGTGGCGCTCGGCGGCGCCGTAGCGCGGAAACAGCAGCACCGCGATCACCATGCCGTGCAGCACGTGCACGGCACAGCGCAGCAGGCGCCACGCGGCCCGCAGCGGCCGCAGCACCCGCGCCCGCAGCTGCTGCAGCCCCTGCATCAGGCGGGCGCGTCGAACGCCACGCGGCCCGCCACTACTGTGCAGCGCACACGGCCCGGCAATTCGTAGCCCGCAAACGGCGTGTGCTTGCCCTGGCTGCGCAGCGCGCCCGGCTGCACTGTCCAGTGCGCGGCGGCGTCGAAAAGGCACACGTCGGCCACGCCCCCTTCGACCAGTTGCCCGGCGCTCGCTGAAAGGGAACCGAGCGCATCGCCCAGCACCTTGACGGGCGCACTCGTGACCGTGGCCAGCGTCTGTGCCAACGGCAGCCTCTGCTCAGTGCCCCACTTCAGCGCCAGGCTCAGCAGCAACTCCAGCCCGGTCGCGCCAGGCTCGGCTTCGGCGAAGGGCAGGTTCTTCGCATCGGCGGCCACGGGCGTGTGGTCACTCACGAGGGCATCGATGCTGCCGTCGGCCAGCCCACTGCGGATGGCGTCGCGGTCGCGCTGTTGGCGCAGCGGCGGGGTCAGGCGCATGGCCGCATCGAAGTGCCCGATGTCGAGGTCGGTCAGGTGCAGCTGGTTGATGCTGGCATCGCAGGTGATCGGCAAACCTTCGGCCTTGGCTCGGCGCAGCAGCTCGACGCCGGCAGCGCTGCTGATGCGGCACAGGTGCACCCGCGCGCCGGTGTCGCGCACCAGCTCGAAGAGGGTTGCCAGCGCAATCGTCTCGGCCACCACCGGCACGCCTGACAGGCCCATGCGCGTGGCAAGCGGCCCCTTCGCGGCCACGCCCACGCCGAGCCATGCATCGTTCGGCCTTAGCCAGGTGGCGTAGCCGAAGGTGGCCGCGTACTGAAGCGCGCGGTGCAGCACGAGCGTGTCCTTGATGGCCGCTTCGGCCTGCGAGAAGCCCACGCAACCGGCTTGCGTGAGCACCGTCATCTCGGTCAGCGCCTCGCCCTGCAAGCCGCGTGTCAGGGCACCGAGCGGGAACAACCGCGCACGGTTCAGGTTGCGGGCGCGGAACTTGAGCATCTGCACCAGGCCGGGCTCGTCGAGCACCGGGTCGGTGTCGGGCAGGCAGACGAGGCTGGTCACGCCACCCGCCACGGCGGCGGCCATTTCGCTCTCGAGCATGCCTTCGTGCTCATGGCCGGGCTCGCGCAGGCGCACCGCCAGGTCGACGAGGCCGGGTGCCACGATCAGGCCCGTGGCATCGATGCGGCGCTCGGGCTGGAAGTCTGCGCTGACCGCGCCCGGCGCGCGGATCGCCACGATGCGCCCGGCGGCGATGGCCACGTCGGCCAGTTCGTCGCGGCCGCTCGAAGGGTCGATGACGCGCCCGCCGTGAATCAGGACCTTCATGCATTGTTCCCCGCGATGATCGACATCACCGCCATGCGCACCGCGATGCCGAAGGTCACCTGCGGCAGGATCACGCTCTGCGCGCCGTCGGCCACGGTGGAGTCGATCTCGACACCGCGGTTGATCGGCCCGGGGTGCATTACGATGGCATCGGGCTTGGCGAGCGCGAGCTTGTCGGCCGTCAAGCCGTAATTCATCGAGAACTCCGCCGCGCTCGGCAGCACCGCACCGTTCATGCGCTCGTTCTGCAGCCGCAGCATGATGATCACGTCGGCATCGCGAACACCCTCGCGCATGTCGTGGCACACGCGCACCCCCATGGCCGCCAAGTCGCCCGGCACCAGCGTCTTCGGGCCGACGGCGCGGATCTCGGGCACACCCAGGGTGGTGAGCGCATGAATGTCGGAGCGCGCCACGCGCGAGTTGACGATGTCGCCGACGATGGCGACGGTGAGTTGCGTGAAGTCTTTCTTGAAGTGGCGGATCGTGTACATGTCGAGCAGGCCCTGCGTCGGGTGCGCATGGCGCCCGTCGCCAGCGTTGACCACGTGCACGTGCGGCGCGCAGTGCTGCGCGATCAGGTATGGCGCGCCGCTCTCGCTGTGGCGCACCACGAACATGTCGGCATGCATGGCGGACAGGTTCGCGATGGTGTCGAGCAGGCTCTCGCCCTTGGCCGCAGATGACCGGGCGATGTCGAGGTTGATGACGTCGGCGCTCAAGCGCTTGGCCGCGATCTCGAACGTGGTGCGGGTGCGCGTGCTGTTCTCGAAGAACAGGTTGAACACGCTCTTGCCGCGCAGCAGCGGCACCTTCTTGACCTCGCGGTCGTTGACGCTGAGGAAAGTGCCTGCGGTGTCGAGGATGTGGTGCAGCACCGACGGCGGCAACCCTTCGATCGACAGCAGGTGGATCAACTCGCCGTTCGCATTCAGCTGCGGGTTGCGGCGGGTCTTGAGCAAATGTGGCTCTGCCACTTTGCTCAAATCCCCTTGGGGGGCGGACGACGTACTCGTTGGCCTGGGGGTGCTCATCATTCAAGCTCCCGGATGTCGAAGCTGAAGCGGCCGGCACCGTCGCGCGCGAGCGAGAGCCGCTGCCCGCGCGGCAAGGCGATGCGCGCGGCCGACACCGCTGCCGAGATGGGCAACTCGCGCCCGCCACGGTCCACGAGCACCGCGAGCTGCACGCTGGCGGGGCGGCCGAAGTCGTACAACTCGTTGATCACGGCGCGGATCGTGCGGCCGGTGTAGAGCACATCGTCGATCAGCACGATGGGCCGGCCCGCCACCTCGAACGGCAGCTTGGTGTGGTCGGTGCTGGCGGCCATGCCGCGCGAGCCGAAGTCGTCGCGGTGCAGGGCGCTGGAGATCACACCCGGCGCACCGGGCAGTTGCAGGTCGCGGTGCAGGCGCTCGGCCAGCCACGCGCCGCCGGACCAAATGCCGACGAGCACCACGTCGGGTTGCAACAGCCCGCGCACGCCGGCCAGCAGGTCGGCGTACAGCGCTTCGGCGTCGAGGTTCAGGCTGCTCATTCGGTGGGCTTCGGTTCGGAGGCGTTCAGTGCGGGAACCATCGTCGTGGCAAAGAACTGGTCGAGGATGATGGCGGCCGACGCTGCGTCAACGTCGCGCGCACCCAGGCTCAGCGCCTCGGTCGTGGTGTAGCGCTCGTCGACCTCGTGCACCGCGAGCTTGAAGCGGCCCTGCAATTGGCGAGCGAAGCGCCGCGCTCGCTCGGTATTGTCGTGCGCAGCGCCATCAGGGTGGAAGGGCACGCCGACGACCAGCGCATCGGGCTGCCACTCCGTGATCAAGCGGCCGATGGCCTCGAAGCGCGCATCGCCAACGGCTGCGACGGTGCGCAGCGGCTGCGGGTTCAGCGTCAGCGCGTTGCCGATGGCCACGCCGACGCGTCGGGTGCCGTAGTCGAAAGCGAGGAAGGAACGGGTGGCGGGGCGGGTCACGGCGGCAGCGGGCTCTCAAGGAACTGTGGCTTTGCCGCTTTCCTTGACTCCCTCGGGGGGCGGACGACGCGTGTCGTCGGCCTGGGGGCGCTGTCATGCATGCCCCGCCTCCTGGCTCAGCGTGCCCGACGCAATGCCCAGCAGCCAAAGCGCCTTGTCGTAGCGTTGCTCGACCGGTGTGTCGAAGATGATGGCGCGCTCGGCGCCGACGTTGATCCAACCGTTGCGGCTCATCTCGTCTTCGAGCTGGCCGGCGCCCCACCCGCTGTACCCCAGCGTGACGAGAATCTTCTTCGGCCCGGCGCCGCTGGACAATGCTTCCAGCACGTCCTTGCTCGTGGTCATCTCGAGCCCGCCCGGGATCTGCAGCGATGAATTGTAGTGCCCGCCCTTGCCTTCCTCGCCGCCGAGCCGTTCGTGCAGCACGAAGCCGCGCTCGGTCTGAACCGGGCCGCCGAAATAGACGGCCGATTCGGCCAGCTCGGGCCGGTCGAGCGAAAGGTCGACCTTCTCGAACAGGTTCTTCAGCTTGATGTCGATCGGCTTGTTGATGACCAGCCCGAGCGCGCCCTTCTCGTTGTGCTCGCACAGGTAGATCACGGTACCGGCAAAGGTGCCGTCGCGCTGCCCCGGCATCGCGATGAGGAACTGATTGGCGTAGCTGACCGGGGTACCTGGCATGCCTGAATTTTAGACCTGCGGCAGACTCTGCCCCATGGAACACCGAAGTTTGAACACCGCCCTCATGTGGTTTCGCCGCGACCTGCGCGCCACCGACAACGCCGCGCTGCATCACGCGCTGCGCAGCGCACGCCAGGTGTGGTGCGTGTTCGTGTTCGACACCGACATCCTCGCGCCGCTGCCGCGCCGGGACCGGCGCGTCGAGTTCATCTTGCGCAGCCTGCACGACCTGGACGCGCAACTCGCCGCGCTCGGCCTCGAGCACGGTCGACCCGGCGTGCACCTGATCGTTCGGCACGGCCGAGCCGTGGATGAGATCACGAAGCTTGCCGGGCAACTCGGTGTCCAGGCCGTGCTTGCCAACCACGACGATGAGCCCGATGCGCTGGCGCGCGATGCGGCTGTGCGCGCCGCGCTGGCCGACCAAGGCATGGCCCTGCACACTCACAAGGACCACGTGGTGTTCGAGCGCAGCGAGGTGCTCACGCTGGCCGGCAAGCCTTACACCGTGTTCACGCCGTACAAGAACGCGTGGCTGAAGAAGCTGGACGCGTTCTACCTCAAGCAGTACCCGACGGCCCGGCATGCCGACGCACTCGGCGCTGTGCCCGCGGCGCTGGCCACACCTCTGCCGACGCTCGCAGCACTCGGGTTCGAGCCGAGCAACCTGGCCGAGCTGCCCATCACCCCGGGCAGCGCGGGTGCACAAGCCCTGCTGCAAGACTTCCTGCAGCGCATCGACGACTACGGGGCGACGCGCGACTTCCCCGCGGTCAAGGGGCCGAGCTACCTGTCGGTGCACTTGCGCTTCGGCACCGTGTCGATACGCGAGCTGGCCGCGCGGGCACGCGAGCGCGTCGCCCCTGGCACCGAGGCCGTGCGATCCGGTGCGATGGTGTGGTTGTCGGAGCTGATCTGGCGCGACTTCTACCACCAGATCCTGCACCACCACCCGCACGTGGTGGCGCAAAGCTTCCGGCCCGAGTACGAACGCATCGAATGGGAGGTCGGCCCCGGGGCCGACGCCCTCTTTGCTGCCTGGTGCGAGGGCCGCACGGGCTACCCGCTGGTGGACGCCGCCATGGCGCAGATCAACCAGACCGGCTACATGCACAACCGCCTGCGCATGGTCGTGGCGAGCTTCCTGACGAAGGACCTGGGGATCGACTGGCGCTGGGGCGAGCGCTACTTCGCGCAGGCGCTGAACGACTTCGACCTCGCCGCCAACAACGGCGGCTGGCAATGGGCGGCCTCGACCGGTTGCGATGCGCAGCCCTACTTTCGCATCTTCAACCCGGTCAGCCAGAGCGAGAAGTTCGACTCCGAGGGCAAGTTCATCCGCCGCTACCTGCCGCAGCTTGCAGCGCTGCCCGACAAGGCCATCCATGCACCGTGGCTGGCGCGGCCCATGGAGCGGCTCGCAGCGGGCGTCGAACTCGGCCGCGACTACCCGCAGCCGGTGGTGATGCACGACGAGGCGCGGGCCCGGACGCTGCAACGCTTCAGCGTCGTCAAGGGCGGCGGCCCGTCGTCATGACACGGTAGTGGGCGCCCGGCGCGATTCCCGCGTCGCGGTGTAGCGCCCGATCAGCGCCAGCAGGTCTTCTTCGGCGTAGGGCTTGCCGAGGTAGTGATCCACGCCGAGTTCGGCCGCGTACTCGCGGTGCTTTTGCGCGATGCGCGAGGTGATCATGATGACCGGCAGCTCGCGCAATCGCGCATCGGCGCGGATGTTGCGCACCAGGTCGAAACCGTCCATGCGCGGCATCTCGATGTCCGACAACACGATGGCCGGCACGCTTTCGGCCAGCCGCTCGAGCGCGTCCAGGCCGTCCTTCGCCAGCACCACGCGGTAGCCTTCACGCAGAAGCAGGCGCTGCGTCACGCGGCGCACCGTGAGCGAGTCGTCCACCACCATCACGAGCGGCGCCAGCGGCACGGCCGAGGCGGCGTCGGCCGGCATCACGGTCTGGGCGCCGGGCAGGCGCAGCGCAGTCAGCGTGGCATGGCGTGCCGCGTCGCCATACAACGCGGCCAATGCCACCGGGTTGTAGATCAGCGTGACCGCGCCCGATGCGAGCAGCGTGATCCCGGCCAGGCCGGGCAGGCGCGAGAGCTGCGGGCCGAGGTTCTTGACCACCACTTCCTGGTTGCCCAGCACTTCGTCCACGTGCAGCACGATGCGCTGCTGAGCACTGCGAATCACTACGATGGAACGTGTGCGCGCTGTGCTCGGCGCCGGCAGCGGGCTGATCTGCAGCAAGGCGCCGAGCCAGAAGAACGGCAGGGCGCGGTCGCCGACGGTATAGGTGCCCGTCGCATAGACGCCGTCCATCTCGGCGGGCGTGGCACGGCGAACGACCTCGACCAGCGTGGACGGCACGCCCACCCGGGTGTCACCGCAGCGCAGCATCACGACCTGCGTGACGGCGGTGGTCAGCGGCAGGATCAGTTTGAACGCCGTGCCCTGGCCGGCCGCGGTCGCGGTCTCGATGCGCCCGCCCATCGCGTTCACCTCGGCACGCACCACGTCCATGCCGACACCACGGCCGGAAAGCTCGGTCACCACTTCGGCAGTCGAGAAGCCCGGCGCGAAGATGAGGTTGGCGAGCTCGGCGTCGGTCGGCGTCGCGTCGGCCCCGATCAGGCCGAGCGCCACGCCCTTGGCGCGGATGCGCGGCAGGTCGAGCCCGGCGCCGTCGTCGCGGAACTCGACACCCACTTCGTTGCCCTCTTGCGAGAGCGCCACGATGATCGAGCCCGTGCTTTCCTTGCCAGCAGCGGTGCGCGTATCGGGCGCCTCGATGCCGTGCCCGACGCAATTGCGCAGCAGGTGCTCGAACGAGCCGGTCATGCGGTCGAGCACGCCCCTGTCGACTTCGATCGAGCCACCCACGATGTCGAGCCGCACCGACTTGCCGGTCTCCTTCGCAGCCTGCCGCACCACGCGGTACAGCCGATCCGACAAGCCTTCGAACTCGACCATCCGGGTGCGCAGCAGGTCGTCCTGCAGGTCGCGGGTCATGCGCGCCTGGGCGACCAGTTCGTCTTCGGTCGTCTCCAGCGAACGTTGCAAAGTGCGCTGCACCGTGGCCACGTCGCTGACCGACTCGGCCATCATGCGCGTCAGTTCCTGGAATCGCGTGAAGCGGTCGAACTCGAGCGGGTCGAAGGCCTGGGAAGCGGCCTTCGCGGCTTCCAGGCGCGAGGTCATCTGGGTCTCGCCATGGAATTCGATGTCGCGCAGTTGCGCGCGCAGGCGCTCGAGGTTCTCGGTCAAGTCACCGAGCGACCCCTTGATCTGCGCGACACCGGACTCGATGCGCGAGCGCGTGATGCTCACCTCGCCGGCCTGGTTGACGAGCCTGTCGAGCAAGGGCGCTCGCACGCGCACGGCCGACTGCGAGATCGATCCCCGCTCCGGCGCCGTGCGAGGCGTGGCCTGGGTCGTGGGGAAGCGCGACCAGTCGATCTCGGCCAACGGTTGCGGCAGGGTTTGCGGAACCTGCACGGCGGGCGCTTCTTCGGCCACGGCCGGCGGCGCCGGCTCCGGCGCCACCTCCGCCGCGGCGACCACAGCTGCTTCCGGTTCGGTCGCCTGGGCCGGAGCGGCCGCCGCTTCTTCCTGCAACTCGGCAGGCGCTGTCTCAGCGGCGTCGGCTGCGGCTGTAACGTCGGCCGTATCGGACGCGTCGGGCGCGCCCGATAGCACGTCGGGCGGCGCGGAAGCCTCCAGCGCGACCGGTGGCGTGGGCGGCTCGGCCAATGCATCGAAATCGGTCGTCGGCTCAGTCGCGCGGCCTCGCAGGGCGTCGAGGGTCTGCGACAGCCGGTCACCGTAGGCTTGCAGCACCTCGACATCGACCGCTTCGATCTTTGGTGCGGCTATCAGGTGTTCGATGCGGGTTTCCAGGCGGTGGGCCATCTCGCCCAGGCGCATGGCGCCCGCCAGGCGTGAGCCGCCCTTGAGCGTGTGCAAGGTTCGCATGCAGGCCGCCGGGTGAGCGGCTTCGCCAGGGCGGCGCACCCAGTCGCGCAGCCGAGCGGCGAGTTGCGGCAACAGTTCTTCCGCCTCTTCCTCGAAGATCGGGAACAGTTCTTCGTCGACGGCATCGACAGCGTCGATCAGGTCGTCGCCGTCAACCAGGCCGTGCGTCAATCCGGCCGAGCGCGGGGCCTGCGTCGGCGTGTGATCGAAGGGCTTGAGCTCGGTCAGCCCGAAACCATCGAAGCGCGTTTCGCCAGCGCCGTAGACGGTATCCAGCAGCAGAAGTGCGGGCGCCGTGTCGATGACTTGAACCGGTGCCTCCACCGTGGGCTGCGACGGCTCTTCAGTGGGTATTTCCGGCGCCGGGAGCATGGCCGATTCCGGGACATGCACGTGCTGCTCGGGCTCGGCTTCGCGAGGTGCCGCTCCCGCCAGGTCGTGCGCGGCAGCTGGGGCAAGCGCATCGAAAGCGGTGTCTTGCGCGGCATCGTCGGGCGCCAGGTCGACCGTCAGGAGCGGCAGCGCGGGCTCGGGCGTGAATGCAGCCGGCTCGCTGACCGGTGGCAGTTCGGCCGCCGCAGTCGCGGCTTCGAGCCGGCGCGCAGAACTCAACTCATGTTCGGCCAGCCGCGCCAGCAGCTCGGGCGACGGCTCCTTCAGGAAGCCGGCTGCGAATTGGTGCAGCAGGCGGCGAATGTCCTCGGCCGCATCGACGAACAGGCGCGCCTCTTCTTCGGTGCCATGGCCGATGGCCAGCGAGCGCGCCTGCGCATGTTCGAGCGAACGCGCCAACTGCGACAGTTCGGTGAAACCAACCGTGGCCGAACTGCCGGCGAGCGAATGCGCCAGTGCAATCGGCGCCTCGCCGATGGGGCGGTGCAACTCCATCGCCCACTCGGCGACTTCGGTGGTCAGCCGGCGCGACAGTTCGTCGGCCTCGTTGAGGTAGATGTTGAACAGCGGAATGCTGATTCGAAGCGGGCCGACGACCTTGACCAGTTCTTCGTCGAAGCCGCTGACCACGGTGTCGGCGTCGGTCGGGTGCCGCGCATCGTGTGCGGCTTCGGCTTGCGCCTCGTCGAGGTCGAACGCGAGGTCGAGGTCGATGATGTCGATCTGGTCGAGCGGCAAGTCGGCGCCGGCCGATTCGGTGACCTCCGGCAACGGCAGGATCTCGGTCGGCTCGGCGTCGAACGGGTCGTTCAATTCGGGCACGCTCATGTCGAGCGGCGCGTGCTCGCTGACCACGTCGAAGTCGGCGCCGGCTGGCGCCGACTCGGGCGCTTCGGTGACCCCGAGGTCGAGTTCGAACGACACTTCAGGCAGGGCGGGCAGATCGCCGAACGCGTCGAGCCCGCTGTGAACGGTGACCTGCTCGCCGCTGGGCATGGCCGCCGCAGCCACAGGCGCCAGGTCGAGGTCGGCGGCGCTCGGCAGATCGGGCGGGAAGCCGAGCGGCAATGGCAGATCCGCCACTTCGCGTGTGCCGGCGACCCCCTGCTGCGCACCCACCTGATCGGCGGCGTGTCTGACAGTGGCCGCGTCATGCTGGCTGCTCCGTCGCGCGGCGATGTCGTCGACCCAGCCCGACAGGTAAGCCACGCTCCACGCGGTGAATTCGAGCAGCGCGTGGGACGCCGCGCCCTGGTCGGCCAGATGGCCGTTGTAGAGCTGTTCGCACGCCCACGCAGCCTCGCCGAACTCTTTGAGCCCGACCATGCGCGAACTGCCCTTGAGCGTGTGGAAGGCGCGCCGCAAGGTGGTGGCCTGCGCCAGGTCATCGGGCGCATGCGCCAGTTCGGCGTGGGCCGCACCTGCGTTTTCCAGCACCTCGCGCGCTTCCTCGAGGAAGATCTCGCGCATCTCGTCATCTTCGGCGAGATCGGCCACCGCATTTGGGTCGGCCGGCAATTGGAGCGTGAGCGTGGGCAGGCTGGGCGTGGGTACCAACGCCGCCTCGGACGCCAGCCCGACCGGGTCGGACGAAGTCGAGACGAAGTCGACCAACGCTTCCGAGAGCTCGTCGCGCACCGCAGTTGCACGGGCGGCGCTGTCGGCGTTGTCGAGCCCTTCCTGGGCCTTCTGCACGGCCGCGGCAAGCGCCGGCTGATCGGCGGCGTGTGCTTCGTGCGAGAGGCGCACAAGGTCTCGCTCCACGTCGGCGTCGGAGACGTCGTCACGTGCCGATGCGAATGCCAGCGTCTGCGCCTGCTCGATGAGGCGCTGCTCCACCGGGGCCGGTGTGGCCTGGCTGGCGATGGCGGGTGCGCGCTCGGCGCTGCGGCCCATCACCGGGTTGAGCATGCCGGTGTCGGCGTCGAAGACGAACAGCGACTTGGCCAGTTGCGGCTGCACGCTGAGCATGTCGATCAGGAAGCCGAGCGCGCCCAGGTTGCTGGCAAGGCGGTCGAACACGCCGGTCTGGCCGACGCGCAGCGGGTCGATCTCGGTGGACGCCAGCGCGTCGACCTCGTCGCGCATGCGAAGAAGCGCTGCCGAGGCGTGGTCCATCCCCAGCACCGACAGCACGCCGCGCATCGCCGAAAGCTGGTTTGGAACCGGGATCAGCACGTGGCGATCTTCCGGTTTGCGGAAATACTGGTCGATGAGCTTCTCAGACTCGGACAGCGACGCACGCAGTTCCTGCACCACACTGCCCATGGTCTGGCGGTCGGAAACCCGGCGGTACAGGTCCTCCATCCACCCTTCCAGCGGCTCCGGGGCCTGGCCCTGGCGCACGGCCGACAGCCGGTCGGCCAGCCGGCTCACGCGAGTGGCCTGGTCCGGGTGGTCGAAGTCGGCGTCATCGAGCGCAGCTTCGATGTAGAGCAGGCTGGTCGCCACTTCCATGGCGAGCGGCGCGGCGGGTGCGCCGTTGCTCTGCTGGGTCTGCACCACGGCGCGCTGCAATTCGCCGGCGAAGGTGTCACCGAGCGGGAACAGGCGCTTGAGTGATTCGCCGACGAGCGAGAACTGTTCTGCCAGGCCGGCCAGGCGGTGCATTTCACCGCCGGCGATGGCGGACCACGCCTCCTTGGCCGCAGCCACGCGTTTGCGCGCCTGCGCAATCACTGCCGGGTCGAAGTGGCCGAGCATGCTCACCGAATAGTCGACCGGCGCGTGACGCGCCAGGCCGTAGGCCAGCCGCACGGCTGCCAGGCGCGGCGACTTGCGGCCATCGCCCGGCGAAGCGCTCTGCGCGCAGAAGAACAGCAGGTCTTGGGCAAGCCGCTCCGACACCTCGGAGCCGCCGCGTTCGAGGATGCGGAACTGCGCCAGCAGCCGCGACGCCACGCGCTTGCTAAACACATCGAAGCCGAGCAGGCCATGCGCCTGCCCTTCGAACACGGCAGATGCCAGCGTCCAGAGCGTGGCGATCGGGCCGGGCACAGCACCCGCACCGAGGCCGGCACAGATGTCGCTCATGCTCCCCGCAGCCTGTACCGGGTCGAGGTTACGCATCAACGCCAGCAACTGCCCTTCGAGGGCGCCGTGGGTGGCGGCGTCCGGTTGGCGCTTTGCTGCCGCCGGATCTGCGGGCAGGTCGCGCCATTGCCAGTCGAGTGGCCAAAGGTCAGCCGGGTGCACGCGGTCGGCACCGGCGGCTTCTTGCACAGCGCGGTACTGCGGGAACAGCGACAGGGTCGACACCGGGCGCCCCGCCAGCAGCCGCGCGACGTAGTCGAGCAAGGCGAACGACGCGCGCTCGATGTCCTCGACGACCGCCAGGCTCAGCTTGTGCGGCCGGCTCACGTAGCGTTGAACCGCCGCTTCGCTGGCGCGCAGCACGGTTGCCACTGCCGGCAAGCCAACAAGTTCGAGCGCGCCCACGCCCTGGTGGATCTGCGAGCGCGCCGTGCGCAGCACGGCCGGGTCGACGGCGTCGATGTCAGACGCGCCAAGGGCCTCGGCGTCCTTCACGAACCGGCGCAGCGCCTTGTGGGCTGCGTCGAGCGAACGGCGCAGTTCCTCGTGAACCCACGCCAGTGCGCTGAGGTCGTCGCTGCCGCCGGGTGTGGCTGCAGCGCTGCTTGCGCCCGGATTGGCGCTCAGGTTTGCGCTCATGCGTTGGTCACTCGATCTTGAACCGCGCCACCGACTGCTTCAGCTCTTCGGCCGTGCGCGACAACTCGCGCACCATCTGCGCCGTGGAGCGTGTGCCTTCACCGGTCTGCTCGGTCACTGCAAAGATGTGCTGGATGTTCGCGGCCACCACGTTGGCGGACTGCGCTTCGCTGAGCGCCTGGTTCGAGATGTTGGCGATCAGCTCCGAGAGCTGGCGCGTCACCCGGTCGATGTCGCCGAGCGCCGAGCCGGCGGCGTCGGTCAGTCGCGTTCCTTCGACCACGCCCTGGGTGCTGCGCTCCATGGCGCCGACCGCGTCTTGCGTGTCGGTCTGAATCGTCTTCACGAGCGCGGCGATCTGGCGCGTTGCGTCACCGGACCGTTCAGCCAGCCGCTGCACTTCTTCCGCCACGACCGAGAACCCTCGCCCCGCCTCACCGGCAGACGCCGCCTGGATGGCCGCGTTCAGCGCCAGCACGTTGGTCTGCTCGGTAATGTCGGAAATCAGCTCGGTGATTTCGCCGATCTCCTGCGACGACTCGCCCAGCCGCTTGATGCGCTTCGATGTCTCCTGGATCTGGTCCCGGATCGAGTTCATGCCGCCGATGGTGTTCTGCACGGCGCGCAGGCCCGACTCGGCAGCCTCGAGCGACTGGCGCGCCACGGCGGCGGTTTCCTGCGCCTGGCCCGACACGTCGTTGATTCGACCCGCCATCTGCAGCACCGACTCGCCGGTGTCGCGGATCTCGCGCAACTGCTCGGAAGAGGCGGCGAGCAGCTCGGTCGAGGTGGCCTCCACCTGCTGCGTGGTGTCGGTCACCCGGCCCACCGTGCCCTGCACCTGCGACACCAGGGTGCGAAGTTCTTCCACCGTGTAGTTCACCGAGTCGGCGATCGCCCCGGTGATGTCTTCGGTCACGGTCGCTTGCTGTGTCAGGTCGCCCTCGGCCACGGCTTGCAGCTCGTTCATCAACCGCAGAATGGCCGCCTGGTTGGCGTCGTTCACGCGCTTGGCTTCCTGCTGCTCGCGCTCCGCCGTCTGGCGCTGACCTTCGGCCGTCGTAGCGCGGTCGGCCTGCTCACGAACATAGAGCTTCAGGAACCCGAAGCCGCCCAGTGCCAGCGCCAGGGCCGACAGCAGCAACAGCGCGAGGCTCAGGCCGCTGAACCCGGTCTCGCGGCTCAAGCGGCCCTGCACGGCCTCGAGGCCTTTGCGCAACGGCTCGCTGTCCGCAATGATCCCGGACTGGGCTTCACGTGCGGCCACCAGGCCTTGCAGGTTGCCCAGAATCGCGCTTGCCTGCGTACGCGTTTCCTCGTACTGCTTCATCAGCGCCACCAAACGCTCCTTGGTCTGCGGGTCGCGCGTGCCCGGCAGGCGCAATTCCGGGTTGCCATCGGCCAAGCCTTGGGCAATTTCGCGGAACGAGTTCAGGTCCTTGCCGAGCAGAAATACGGCCTCGGGGCTCACGCCTTCCATGGTCAGGAATTCGTTCGCCGACTTGCCGATGCGCTGCGTCAGCATCACGAGCTGGCCCGCCGCTGACAACTCGGCCGGCGAGGCCTCTTGCTGCAGCTTCAGCGACGACACCGTCTCGGCAATTTCCAGCAGGTCGGACGACTGGCGGTTGATGGCGCGCAGCGCCTGCCCGACCTGCGTGAGGATCTTCTGCTGGTCGAGCACGACCTTGGCGTTCTTCTCGGCGCGGTCGACCATCGGCAACACCGGGTCCAGCACCTCTTGCGCGATCGACGGCGCCGCAGCGATGTCGCCCTCGCCCGTCTTGAGGCTGCGCACGTTGCGCGCCAGAACGTCGGCGCTCTCGCGCACTTCGGGGAACGCCGACGCGCTGCCGATCAAGGCCTGCGACACCGACTTCGCGAGCCGCTGCGACTGCATCAGCGCCTGGCCGCTGGCGCCCACCTGGGCCGAGCCACGGCTGGCGGACAGCACCGACAGCACCGTCATCACCAGCAGGCCGATCACGCCGATCACGATCAGCGCAATCAGCAGGCGCTGCTGCTCGGCCACAGGGCGGTTGCCGATCAGCGGCAGGCCGGTACCAGCTGCCATCGCGGCAACATCGGCCTCTTGCATGCGGGTCTCGGAGAAGTCGGCCATTTCGGACGGCGCGGCCTCGGAGATGATCGACGTGTCGAGCTCCATCGTCTGCTGCATGGTCGGTATGTCGAGCGAGATGGCGGCTGCGCCTCCCGCGCCCGGCAGTTCGGGCGCCCGGTTCGCGGCATGCGTCGCATCGGGGCCGAAGGCGACGATGAACGGGGCGTCGAGCGGCGCCTGCGGCTCCGCTGCGGTGCCGTCTTTCTGGCCCCAACCTTTGATCTTGTTCAGGAAGCTCATGTCGCCCTCTCGCGGTCTTGACTTGTACGGGCGCACCGGATGGTGCTCAACCCACGATCTTCAAAAATGCGTCGTCAGTGGCCAACGCCGACAGGTTCAACTCCTGCCACAGGCGGCCCGCCGCGTCGCGCAATCGGGCCCCGACGAAGCGGGGCGTCGCCGCCATCAGCGGCGGGGCTGCGGTCAGCTCGTCTTCGCTGCGCAAACCCAGCAGTCGGTCCACGGCCAGCACGCAATTGAGTTCCAGCGTCTGGTTGAACCCGACCAGGCGCGGCTGCTCGCGCCCGCCCCGATCGAGCCCGGCGCGTTGGTTCGCCGCACCCAGGAAACCCGCCAGATCGACCACCCCGTGCAGGTGGCCGCGGAGGTTGGCCACGCCGAGAAACCAGCTGTGGCTGTGCGGCACCGGGAGCACGGGCGCCAAGGCAAAGATTTCGCCCGCCTCGCGAAGCGGGAACAGGAAGCCGTGCCCTCTGCATTCGACCGCCAGCCAGGACTGCCCGCGGCGCTGGGTTCGCGCCGCTTGCAGGCGGTCGGCCAGGCGGCTCTGGAGTTCACGCAGGGCTTGTTTGTTGGCCATTCGGGAGTCCGGCGCGGGTCAGACAGGCATCAGGGCGGTGGCAGGCGCGAGACGCTCAGTCGAACGCGTGGATCTTCGCAACCAGTTCATCGGCATTGACCGGCTTGACGATGTAGTCGCGCGCACCCTGGCGCATGCCCCAGACCTTGTCGGTCTCCTGGTTCTTGCTCGTGCACATGATCACCGGCACATCGGCGAAGCGCGGGTCGCGGGTGATGGCGCGGGTCAGCTGAAACCCGTTCTGCCCGGGCATCACGACGTCCATCAGGATGAGGTCGGGTTTGTCTTCGCCGAGCCGGCGCATGGCCTCTTCGCCGTTCTCGGCGGTGCGCACGGTGTAGCCGCGCTTGCCGAGCAGGTCGGACAGGTAGTGAAGCTCCGTCTTGGAGTCATCCACCAGCAGGATTTTCTGGATCGCCATGGTTTCGTCCTCTGTCGTCACCGGTCACGTCGATGCGCGGCTGCGCCAGGCTCGTGGCCCGGCGCAGATCACACTGCGCGCCGGTGTTTTTCAACTGCCTGCAGCAGCTGGTCTTTGGTGAATGGTTTGGTCAGGTAGGCCTCGGAGCCCACCATGCGGCCGCGGGCCTTGTCGAACAAGCCGTCCTTGCTGGACAGCATGATCACGGGCACCCCGGCGAACTTGGCATTGCGTTTGATGATGGCGCAGGTCTGGTAGCCATCGAGCCGGGGCATCAGGATGTCGCAAAAGATCAGGTCGGGGTCGTGGTCGTTGACCTTGGACAACGCATCGAAGCCGTCTTCGGCCAGCAGAACCTCGTGGCCGCCCTGCTTCAGGAAGATCTCCGCACTGCGACGGATCGTGTTGCTGTCATCGATGACCAGCACTTTCACGCCCACGCTATCGGCTGTGGCCGGATTGCTCAACAATCATTCTCCTCAATCGGGGTTGTCATCGGCCGGACGCGTGTGGCCTCGGCGGTTGTCGGCAGCGGCTTTGACAGAGCTGATTCTTCAGATCTGGACCATCTCGAAATCTTCCTTGCGGGCACCGCATTCAGGGCATGTCCAGTTCATCGGCACGGCGGCCCAGGCGGTGCCGGGTGGGATGTCATGCTCTGGGTCGCCAGCGGCCTCGTCGTATATCCATCCGCAGATGAGGCACATCCAGGTTTTGGGGTCGCTCACGTTTGATCTTCGCTCAATGGCGACTCGTTGGTTCACTACAATGGAGTCAGATTGTAGCCATCGCATTTGCGGAAAATTCAAGTCTTTGTAGGTACATACGCAACATTCTTCACGTTTGGCTAGAGGTTTGATCCGGCCCGTGAAACGCTGCAGACCGCCCCCTCAAACCCCCGCTTCGGGCCCCTCCAATGACTGCCGAAATCCTCTCCCCCGACGCTGAAGAAGCGCAGCTCCAAGAGCAGCCGGCGCCGGCGTGCGTGATGACCTTCAACGCCAGCGACCCGAGCGGTGCCGGCGGCATTGCCGGCGACGTGGCCACCATCGCCGCGATGGGCGCGCACGCCTTGCCGGTCGTGTGCAGCATCGTGATGCGCGACACCGCCGAAGTGTTCGACCACCACCCGATCGACGCCGACGTGATCGCCGAGCAGGCCCGCAGCATCCTCGAAGACGTGACCATCGCGGCCTGGAAGGTCGGCTTCCTCGGCTCGACCGAGGGTGTGAGCACGGTCGCCGAGATCCTGTCCGACTACCCCGACGTGCCGCTCGTGGCCTACATGCCCAACCTGTCGTGGGTCGAGGAAGACGCGCAGCAGGCCTACCTCGACGCGTTCCGCGAGCTGGTGCTGCCGCAGACCGAGGTGCTGGTGGGCAGCCACCAGACGCTCACCGACTTCTTGCTGCCCGACTGGGACGGCGAGCGCCCGGCCTCGCCGCGTGAACTGGCCGTGGCGGCCGGCGAGCACGGCACGCGCTTCGTGCTGGTGACGAGCGTGCTGATCCAGAGCAGCAAGACGCCCGACCAGTACATGGACAACGTGCTTGCCTCGCCGCAGGGCGCCATCACCGGCGAGAAGTTCGAGCGCTTCGACGTGAGCTTCGTCGGCGCCGGCGACACGCTGGCGGCCGCACTCGCGTCGCTGCTCGCATCGGGCGCCGAGTTGCACGCGGCAGTGGGCGAAGCGCTGGCCTTCCTCGACCAGGCGCTCGACGCGGGCTTTCGCCCGGGCATGGGCAACGTCGTGCCCGACCGCTTCTTCTGGGCCCAGCCGCCCGGCGAGGAAGAAAACGAAGACGGCGCACCCGACGACGCCGCCGACGCCGGCACGCCGCCGAAGACCCCGCGCCATATTCACTGATCTGCAACCTGAGAGTCCATGAACAACCACGAGCTCTTCGAGCGCGCCCGCAAGGTCATCCCCGGCGGCGTGAATTCACCGGTGCGCGCATTCCGTGCCGTCGGCGGCACGCCGCGCTTCATTGCACGTGCCGAAGGCCCGTACATTTTCGACGCGGAAGGCACACGCTACATCGACTACATCGGCTCGTGGGGCCCGATGATCCTGGGCCACGGCCACCCGGCCGTGCTCGCTGCGGTCCAGAAGGCCGCACTCGACGGCTTCTCGTTCGGCGCGCCGACCGAGCGCGAAGTCGAACTCGCCGAAGAGATCCTGAGCCTCGTGCCCAGCATGGAACAGGTGCGGCTCGTCAGCTCCGGCACCGAGGCCGCCATGAGCGCGTTGCGCCTGGCGCGCGGCGCCACTGGCCGCAGCAAGTTCATCAAGTTCGAAGGCTGCTACCACGGTCACGCCGATGCGCTGCTCGTGAAGGCCGGTTCCGGCCTCGCAACCTTCGGCCACCCGACCAGCGCCGGCGTGCCGGCCGAGGTGGTGCAGCACACGCTGGTGCTCGAGTACAACAACATCGCCCAACTCGATGAAGCATTTGCACTGCACGGCTTTGAGCTGGCCTGCGTGATGATCGAGCCGATCTGCGGCAACATGAACTTTGTGCGCGCATCGGTGCCTTTCATGACGCGGCTGCGCGAGCTGTGCACCCAGTACGGCGCGCTGCTGGTGTTCGACGAGGTGATGACCGGCTTTCGCGTGGCGCTGGGCAGCGCACAGTCGATCTACGCGACGCTGATTCCCGGCTTCGCGCCCGACATCAGCGTGTTCGGCAAGGTCATCGGCGGCGGCATGCCACTGGCGGCATTCGGCGGCTCGCGCGCGGTCATGGAGCAACTGGCCCCGCTCGGGCCGGTCTATCAGGCCGGCACCTTGTCCGGCAACCCGGTCGCCACCGCCTGCGGCCTGGCCACGCTGCGCGAGATCCGGCGGCCCGGCTTCTTCGAGGCCTTGTCGGCGAGCACGCGCACACTGGTCGACGGGCTGGTCGGTGCCGCCGCCGAGGCCGGCGTGCCCATGGTGGGCGACTCCGAAGGCGGCATGTTCGGCTTCTTCTTCGCCCGCTCTTTCGATGACGGCCTGCCGCAGAACTACGGCCAGGTCATGGCCACCGACAAGGAGCGCTTCAACCGCTTCTTCCACGCCATGCTCGACCGCGGGGTGTATCTGGCGCCGGCCATGTACGAGGCGGGCTTCGTGAGTTCGGCGCATTCCGCCGCCGACCTGCAAGCGACCATCACGGCCGCGGCACAGAGCTTGCGGAGCTGAGCGGGCGACACTGAGCTGGTGCCGTCCGGCGCTGCCAAGTTCCTGCGCAGGCCTCTTCTGGATCCCCCCGATGCACATCCACATCCTCGGCATCTGCGGCACCTTCATGGGTGGCGTGGCCGCACTGGCGCGCGAAAGCGGCCACACCGTGACCGGCTGCGATGCCAACGTCTACCCGCCGATGAGCGACCAGCTCCGCGCCCTCGGCATCGAACTGATCGACGGCTTCAGCGCCGATCAGATGGCGATCCAACCCGACCTGTTCGTGGTCGGCAACGTGGTCACGCGCGGCAACCCGCTGATGGAGGCCGTGCTCGATGCCGGCGCGCCCTACACCAGCGGCCCGCAGTGGCTGGCCGACAACGTGCTGCAAGGCCGCCACGTGCTGGCCGTGGCCGGCACGCACGGCAAGACCAGCACCACCTCGATGCTCGCCTGGGTGCTCGACCAGGCCGACCTGAAACCCGGCTTCCTCGTCGGTGGCGTGCCGCTCAACTTCGGCGTGAGTGCAAGGCTCGGCTCTTCGAGCCAAGGTGCACGACTCGGCAGCCCGACGGCTCCCTTCGTCATCGAGGCCGATGAATACGACAGCGCCTTCTTCGACAAGCGCAGCAAGTTCGTGCACTACCGGCCGCGCACCGCGATCTTGAACAACCTGGAGTTCGACCACGCCGACATCTTCGACGACCTGGCCGCCATCGAGCGCCAGTTCCACCACCTCGTGCGCACCGTGCCCGCGCACGGCAGGCTGGTCGTGAACGCGCGCGAAGAAAGCCTGCAGCGCGTGCTCGCGATGGGCTGCTGGAGCGAAGTCACGCGCTTCGGCGCACGCAAGGAAGAGCCCGGCGCCCTGCGCGCGCGCGGTGAGCCGCATGCCTTCGACGTGCTGCGCGGCAGCCTGAAGATTGCCCGCGTCGACTGGGCGCTGCTCGGCGAGCACAACCAGCTGAATGCGCTGGCCACCATCGCCGCCGCCGAACATGTTGGCGTGGCGCCTGACGCCGCCGGCCGCGCGCTGGCCACGTTCCAGAACGTGCGCCGCCGGCTCGAGCTGCGCGGCGAGGCGCGTGGGATCAAGGTCTACGACGACTTCGCCCACCACCCGACCGCCATGCGCACCACCGTCAACGGCCTGCGCCGCAAGGTCGGGCTACAGCGCATCCTGGCCGTGTTCGAGCCACGCTCGAACACCATGAAGCTCGGCGCCATGAAGGCACAGCTGCCCTGGTCGCTCGAAGAGGCCGACCTCGCCTTCTGCCACAGCGGCGGCCTCGGCTGGGACGCGGTGCAGGCACTCGCACCAATGGGCAAACAGGCCGTGGTCAGCGCCACCATCGACGACCTGGTCAATCAGGTCGCGGCCGCTGCGTGCCCCGGTGATCACATTTTGTGCATGAGCAACGGCGGCTTCGGCGGCATCCACGCGAAGCTGCTGGACGCGCTGGCCCGGCCGTGACACCTGTGCCGAACAGGCAGCCCGTGACGCGGGTGCTCTACCTGCACGGCTTCCGCTCGTCGCCGCAGTCGATGAAGGCGCGGATGTTTGCCGCGTGGATGCAGACGCACCAACCAAGCGTCGAGTGGATCTGCCCGCAACTGCCGCCCTCACCAAACGAAGCGATGGCGCTGGTGCGCAGCGCCGCCGGCGATGCGCCCACCGAGCAACTCGCCGTGATCGGCAGCTCGCTCGGCGGCTTCTACGCCACCGTGCTGGCCGAAGTGCGCGGCTGCCGCGCCGTGCTGCTGAACCCCGCCATCGACCCGGCCCGCGACCTCGCCCGCCACATTGGTGAGACGACCGCGTGGCACAGCGACGAGCCGTTCTACTTCCGCGCCGAGTTCGTGGGCGAGTTGCGCGCCATGACACCCGCAGCCGTGACCCAACCGGAGCGCTACTTCACCGTCATCGCCAAAGGCGACGAGGTGCTCGACTGGCACGAGATGAGCGCGCGGTACAAAGCATGCCCGGGCAAGCTGCTCGAAGGCGGCGACCATGCGCTCAGCGACTTCGACGTGCACCTGCCCGACGTGCTGCGCTTCATCGGGCTGGGGGATTGAAGCGTCGGCCGGTCACCAGTGGATGATCGTCAAGATCACCCGGCCCCAGACTTCGACGTTGAACCACACCAGGCAGGCCAGGTAGGTACCGCGCCGGAAGGTGCGTGCGCGCTCCAGCCAGACCTTGATGTCGAAGGCCATGAACAGCACGAAGCTGAGCGCCGAGCCGACCGCCATCAACCCGGCGATCACACCGATGACCCAGCGGAAAATCGTCATCCGGCGGCTTTCAAATGATCTTCACCATGGTCTCGAGGATCAGCACAGCGAAGAACGCCAGCCCGGCGATCACCGTCCACTTGACGATGCGGATGCCCAGCACCCGATAGCGTTGCTGGCCGGTGCCGATGAACATCGCGAAGCACAGCAGGCCGGCCACCAGCAGCAGCAGGACGATCCAGCGAAAGATCAGCATCGGTCGCGCTCGCCTCTACCAGGCCGGGGCCAACTCGGCCATGCCGGCCGGGGCCTGGCTGGCGTCGTCGAAGGTGACGATCTCGAACGCCGCCTTGTCGGCGAGCAGCGCGCGCAGCAACTTGTTGTTGAGCGCATGGCCCGACTTGAAGGCGCTGTAGGCGGCCAGCAGCGGGTGGCCGGCGAGGTAGAGGTCGCCGATGGCGTCGAGCATCTTGTGCTTCACGAACTCGTCGCCGTAGCGCAGGCCGTCGCTGTTGAGCACCTTGTGCTCGTCGAGCACGATCACGTTGTCCATGCTGCCGCCGCGGCCCAGGCCGCGCGAGCGCATCAGCTCCACGTCTCTCGTGAAGCCGAAGGTGCGGGCGCGCGCGATCTGCTGCTTGTACTGGCCCGAGCCCATGTCGAACACCGCGCGCTGGCCGGTCTGGTTGAGCGCCGGGTGATCGAACTCGATCTCGAAGCTCAGGCGGTAGCCCTCGAACGGGTCGAGCCGCGCCCACTTCAGCGTTGCGCCCTCGCCTTCGCGCACCTCCACCGGCTTGACCACGCGCATGAACCGCTTCGGCGCGTCCTGCAGTTCGATGCCCGCGCTTTGCAGCAGGAACACGAACGACGCCGCCGAGCCGTCGAGGATGGGCACCTCTTCGGCGGTGATGTCGATGACGAGGTTGTCGAGCCCGAGGCCGCTGCACGCCGACAGCAGGTGCTCGATGGTCGCGACCTTCGGGCCACCTGGGTCGCCGCCGGCCGAGATGGTGGTCGCCATGCGTGTGTCGCACACCGACGCGGCGGTGGCCTGAATGTCCACCGAGCGCGGCAAGTCGACGCGCCGGAACACGATGCCGCTGTCGGCCGGCGCCGGCCGCAGCGTCAGCTCGACGCGCTCGCCGCCATGCACGCCCACGCCGACGGCGCGGGTGATGGACTTGAGGGTGCGTTGCTGGATCATCGGCTTGATTGTCCGCGATCCGGCGCAGGCAGCGGGGCCCACAAGGGCACCGCCATCAGACGTGTATGCAGTTGCGCCTCGACCTCGAAATTCCCGCATGAATAGCGGGAATTTCGAGGTGCTTGGGAAACATCAATCAGCTTGCTTGCGGAGGAAGGCGGGTATCTCGAACTCGTCCATCCCGTTGCTCGCCAGTGCGTCCACCTTCGCGGCCGCGCTGCGGCCGTTGCGCCACACGCTCGGCGTGGTCAGCGCGCTGTAGTCGTGCGCTTGCGACACGGCTTGCACCGGCTGCGTGAGGATCGGCAGGTCGTGCGTGCCGGTGCGCTGCATCGGCACGCTGTGGACCACGCTGATCGGCGTCTGTGCGCGCTTGGCCGGCGACAAACCCGTGGCGATCACGGTCACGCGCAGCTGGTCGCCCAGGCCCTCGTCGTACGCCGTGCCGTAGATCACGTGGGCGTCGTCGGCGGCGTAGCGGCGGATCGTGTTCATCGCGTTGCGGCTCTCGGCGAGCTTGAAGGTGTTGCGGTTCGCCGCGATCAGCACCAGCACGCCGCGCGCGCCCGACAGGTCGATGCCTTCCAGCAGCGGGCAGGCCACGGCGGCTTCAGCCGCCTTGGTCGCGCGGTCCGGGCCTTGCGCTTGCGCGGTGCCCATCATCGCCTTGCCGGGCTCGCTCATCACGGTCTTCACGTCTTCGAAGTCGACGTTCACGAGGCCGGGCATGTGGATGATGTCGCTGATGCCGCCGACCGCGTTCTTCAGCACGTCGTTGGCGTGCGCGAACGCCTGGTCTTGCGTGATGTCGTCGCCCAGCACGTCGAGCAGCTTGTCGTTCAGGATCACGATCAGCGAATCGACGTTCGCTTCCAGTTCGGCCAGGCCCGAGTCGGCCGCCTTCATGCGGCGGTTGCCCTCGAACTCGAACGGCTTGGTCACGACGCCGACCGTCAGGATGCCCATTTCCTTTGCGATGCGCGCGATCACCGGCGCGGCGCCGGTGCCGGTGCCGCCGCCCATGCCGGCGGTGATGAACAGCATGTGCGCGCCGTCGATGGCCTGGCGGATGCGGTCCACCGCTTCTTCGGCGGCGGCCTTGCCGGCCTCCGGTTTCGCGCCGGCGCCGAGGCCGGTGCTGCCGAGCTGGATCAGCTCGTGCGCGGCCGAGCGGTTGAGCGCCTGTGCGTCGGTGTTGGCGCAGACGAACTGCACGCCTTGCACGCCTTGCGCGATCATGTGGTCGACCGCGTTACCGCCGCCGCCGCCGACGCCGATCACCTTGATCTGCGTGCCCATGCTGAACTCTTCAATCATTTCGATGGCCATTTGAATCTCTCCAGTTTGCTGTTGCAGTTGCCGTTGTTTGCCTAGACCTTGTTCCCGCTTGTTCTTCTTCGTCGCTTGCTTCTTGTGCCGCCTGGTGGGTCGTGGGTGCGGGACATGAATTCATTCATCGCGTTCACTCCCTCAGAAGTTGCCCAGAAACCAATCTTTCGCGCGCCCGAACAGCGTGCGCACCGAGCCCGCCTGCTGCGCGGCGCGCATGCCGCGCGAGCGGGCGTGGCGGGCTTCTTCGAGCAGGCCCATGACCGTTGCCGAACGCGGGTTCGCGACCATGTCGTACAGCGCACCGTGGTACAGCGGCACGCCCTTGCGCACGGGCTTCAGGAAGATGTCTTCGCCCAGCTCCACCATGCCCGGCATCACGGCTGCGCCGCCGGTGATGACGATGCCGCTGGACAGCAACTCTTCGTAGCCGCTCTCACGGATCACCTGGTGCACGAGCGAATAGATCTCTTCGATGCGCGGCTCGATCACGCCGGCCAGGGCCTGGCGGCTCAGGCGGCGCGGGGCGCGGTCGCCCAGGCCCGGCACATCGAGTTCATCACTC
>Ga0209512_1000871_pt1 | contig 42689 bp, 45 predicted proteins | sample frozenSSSSmetaG_FD_184142 | JGI IMG/M metagenome (GOLD analysis project Ga0209512, IMG submission 184142) | Glacier valley bacterial and archeal communities from Borup Fiord, Nunavut, Canada, to study Microbial Dark Matter (Phase II) -... | ecosystem: Environmental > Aquatic > Freshwater > Ice >...
TAGTATCTTCACGTCACAATTCATAATTATATTATATACTGCCGTGTGTGTCAAGCACTTTCCAAAACATTCAGATAATATTTCTATTTGTTTAGATTTCTTCCACAAATTCAACCCCCCCGCCCCCCTCTCAGCCTCCTCCTCTACCCAGGCCGCCTAAAAGGATGCGCCTCCGTATTCAACACCCACTCATCCAGACTCACCACCTCAGGCTCACTATACAGCAGATAAAAATACTTCAGCGTCTCCGCCAGCCAGAAACTCTCCATACTATCCTGCTTCGGCGACTTGCGATTTCTGACATCCGCAATCGCACTGTGTCCCGCCACCGTCGCCGTCGCATTGATGATCGCCTTGAACATCACCCACCCCTTCTCCGCCCACACCGGCGCCCCCGTGATGCGATGCATGTAGAAGACCGACTCGATCGCTTCGGGGCTACGGAGCGTTAGAACACACCCTGTAAGTTCAGTAGAGGGAAAGCATGCTTACCGCAGGATATACTTCCCGTTAGAAATCCCCGCAAACCCCCTCGGCAACTGCTCCCGCTCCAACCGCTGTTTGATATACTCCTCATGCGTAAGCGGCCGAAGCGGATCCCTCTCCAGCTCCCCCGGCTGCACCTGCAGCCCGCGCCCAACTTTCGGCGTGGCCTCGATGACCCGCGTCGCGCCGTTGTAATCCGATGACGTTGACGCCGGCGCGTCCTGGATCGGCGGCATTACGGCTGAAGCGGCGGGCGTGTTGGAGGGGGGGACCCGGTTAGAGAAGCCCGGGTTCAGCTCCGCTTCCGTGGCGGCGAGCTTGGCTTCGTAGGCCTCTTCTTGCGCTGTGGATGGCTGGAGGGGGGCGCGCTTGGAGAGGTGTGGCTCTGCAGCAGCAGCGGCAAAGGCTGGGGCTGGAGCTGAATTTGCGGCAGGAAGCGTGCTGTTTGTGCTAGCAGACACAGCGTCACCGTCGACCTGGGCATTACCAACGACACGTGGGTCGAGCTGCTGATCTGATTTCGCCACTGATCCGTCCAGGCTATAGCTCACCGAGTCGTTCACTGTCGGCACAACCGCATCCACCTCCCCCTTCATCGCCCTCTCCTGTTCCTCCGCCTCCAACTTCGCCTGTCTCACCCTCCGCTCCTCCGCTTTCTTCTTCTCCACAGCCGTCCTATACTCCTCGTACGCCTTGATATCCTTCTCCCGATGCGCCCATTGCGAATCCAGATATCGGTGCCACAGCCCCTCGTCCCATGTGCAATTCGTCACGCTCTCGCACGGCACCGCGCGCGCATCTTCCGGCATGATACCCGTCTGCGTCGCCTCGTACGCCCACACACAGCCGTCGGTTAGCCGCTCGGCGATGGACATGTCGTCGAGATTGAAGAGCTTCGCGCCCATGCCGACCATGCCGCCGAGGAAGCAGGTCAGATGCGTGACTTCGTAGATCATTTCGAGATCATCCTCTTGCTCTGGGTGGCCGTATGTGCCTACTTTGGCAGAGAACAGAATGCTGCGCTCCGCGTCGGGGATCATGGGGCGGAAGAGCATGTAGTTCTTGACCGCGTCCATGGTGCCGAGGTAGAGAGTGCGGTATTTGTCCTCGAGACCACCGAGCAGGAGCCACATCTTGGAGAAGTACTCATAACTAGAGTCTTGGCCACCACCCATTGAGAAATGATCGCGCCCGTGTCCGATAGACGTTAGGCCTTGCGGGACGCAGTCCCAGCTGTCTTCACCGAAACTTCTGGCGGCAGTGGATTTTACGGTCGAATCTGGACCGGTGTACTCCGACACTGGCTTGACGTCTACTGAGGCAGCGTGCTCGGACAGCTGCCTCTTGCCCAATGGATTTGCCGCAATAGCAGATGCATCGTGACCTACTGGCTCGACACTGGCAACACCAGGTTCGCCTGGTGTAATCGTAAGTGCTATCTCTTTGTCACTGGCATAGACGTTACTCTGTGGCTCCCCATACGGTGGCTGATACCCAACAGGATCCGTAAGAGCCGGTTTCGAGCCTGCCTTCTCAATGACTGGGGCCGTCTTGTCACAGCCCGATGCATCCACAATATCCGGAAAGACACCCTTCATCTTCGTCCCCCTCTTCTGCCAATCCACCAACTCATTTGTTATTCTCGCTACAGCATCATAATACTTATCCTCGCCCGTAAGCTGTGCCAACCTTGTAAACTCCATACTCAGCGATCCCAACTCCGCAAAATTCGCCAGGCGGCCGGCGCGATGCGGTTGACTCGCAAATGCTGGCTTCCACGAATAATGGAGCACCGGCATCCGGTTCGGCGTATCAAAGACTCCCATCAGAATCTCTCCCAACTCAGTAGCCTTCTTAAGCAATACGTCGTATTTCCCATCACTGATATCATACGCCGCCAACAGGCCTCCCAGATACCGAATGGTCGTCTCGAAAACCGGAATTTGGTTCCTATGCGTGGTCGTGAAATCAATCTTGTCAATCGCTAAGACGGCGTCCTCGAACTCCTTTTTAAATCCCATAATCCAAAGTGTATCCAGCGCATCCACCATCGTGGCCGCCCAGCCACAAAATGGGTCCTTTACGCCGCCTGTAACAGGCATCACTTCATCGTGCATCCAGGCAAAGGTCTCATACCCCTTCCATGCATGCAGAAACTCGGCCTTAACCTCCGCCCGCCTCTCTTCTCTCTTCGCCCTCGCATCCGCTTTCTCAGCAGGGAACTCGAATTGAATCCTGGGCATCTCCTTCGGTATTCCAGTTGGCAGATGAATGAGGCTTTCTGTTGCGACAGGAAAATGCTCAACCTGCTTCTTCCAGTGTATCACAGGTACCGTAGTGAAGAGGTCAGATAATGGCCCCGACTTCGTAGCGCCCATTAACACAGTATTTGATGTCACATTCCCATCACTTTCTCCATCGACAGGCGCTAGTTTCCGGTCTGGAAGCACACCAGCAGAAACCACTGGCACCGCAGGGACCGTTTGTATTGTGAACAGCTCCTCCTTCTCGCTCGCTGCAGCCTTCACATTTGCGCTCGAAACCACCACCTTAGGCTCTGCTGATTTCGTCTTGATCGCTGCTGGAGCCACTATCTTTGTCGAGCTCGTTGCTTGCACAATCACTGCCTTCGATGAGCTGGGCACGAAGTGAATTGTCCGCACCGGTTCCCCCTCATGTGCCATGCCCTCCAGATCCACCACTGGCTCCGTCTTCACCAGCGCTGGTCCCTGTCCCTGTCCGTTCTGCTCCTTCTTAATCCCCTCCTCCTTATCTCCCCCTTCGAAGCCATCATCTGGCTTAAAGCTCGCCGATCGATGTGGCGACGTCCTCGAAATGGCATCTTCACTCGTTGTCTGTGCAAATCGATACAGGCTGAATATAACAATCGCGGCAAAGATGAGGAAAACCCTATATCTCCTGAGCCGCGGCATCGTGGATATTCGTACAGCGCAACGTTCACAGCGGTCGCTCAATCGATCGCTCTGTCGTTCGAGCGGTTTCGAGCTGCGGTCGCTCTAGTCGCCAGCTAGGTGTGAACTTCAGGGACTGGCTGACATCACTCACTTCAACCTTCTCCCTTGCTTCCACCCTTGAAGAGGGGAAATTACAACTTGTCCAAGGGAATGACAAGAGACATCACAACGAAACAAAGCAGAGCGACAGCATATCGTTCCATAGAGAACTCCACGTTGACTTTGGACACCTGTATGTACATACGTCCCTCATATGGAGTACATCACATGGAGTACCTGAGTCCTCACAAGGCTCGGCTCGTGCTCTTTTTCTGGATTTAGCCTAACCTAGGCTTGTGACGGCGGTGCCTGACTGCCTGTGGATAAAAATGCGGATACCCAGACCCAGATGGGATGGGATGCGCTTGCTGCATGCAGATTAGCGAAAGTTGGGGAGATATACGGTATACGGTATATGTGCGCTCTGGAAAAGGGGTAGCCGAGCGAGATGTATACTGTACCTGTACACAGTACGGAGGGTATGCTCCGTCCTAGGATCTTTGCATCAGATGTATCATATATATCATATATGATATTAGTCTACGGCATACACGGTACATACATAGCATCGGGTGTGAAAAGATTAAGAAGTCAAATGAAATATTTCTTCTATCATCTATGGGCATTTGTGCAACAACCCTAACATACAATCCAAAGTTTTCATTCCACTGATGCATGCCTCTAAACACCAGCCCATACAAAATGCCCATTCCCAATTATTGCCGCTTCACGATAATTCAAGCTCAAAATTCACGTTCCTTACACACACCCCGAGCTTGTATGGCAAATAGGGCAGCCTCCTGATATCCTATCCTTCAATAGCCTGGCATGTGTGACCTTCGCCCCAATGCTATGGCTCTGAGTAAATTCACCATGCTCATCCAGCTCCACAATTGGGGGTGTTGGTGGTCTCTCAGGGTTAATGTAGCGGAGAAGGTGGCTGAGATGAAACACATGGCCGCAGGCGAATCCTACCAGTGTCTCCTGCTCATCTTCTGTGAACGCTTCCTGGCAACCAACACAATGACCTGGCGGTGTGGGTCTCTGCGTGTGAACCAGCTCCGCATGGCCGTCGCTCTTGATATCTGCATTAGCAGTAGGAGCGCTCGCAACCTCACTGGCAGCCATGTCAACATGATCCTCTGCCTTCACCACAACATCAAACTTGACGCCTTTGCGCTGACCAGAACGAAGTGTATTCTGTGCAGTGGCGACCTCACCACGCAATACACGTGCGACGCCAGAGCTGATGCTGTGTTGAATCTCGTATTCCTTGATCATACGGCTCAGGCCCTCCCTGAGCCCATCGATCTCTAAGCCTTCGGGAATACGTCGGACAAGAGTAATAGGGTTGATTGCTGTTCCGACTTCTTCAAGAAGTCCACGGATGAAGCGTGGCTTGTCCATCGAGTATTCAAGGAGATCTTCCCATAGATCGCTGTCATCTTGCTGTTTAGCGAAAGCGATTGCTTGGGAGACATCTGCGAGACGATCGATAATAAGGAAGAGAGCACGTTTTGTCTGCCCAGTCTTGGAGTACAGATAGACAAGTTCAGGAATAAAGTCTCTGTTCTCACACGCTTGAGTGGCCTGGAAATGGTTAGTTGTCTTCGTCAAAGAGGAAAGAAAGACTTGCCTTCTCAAAAGTATAGGAGGTGGAGGTTCTGAGAAATTCCATCAATAACGGCCGGTCATATGATGCAAATACGTCGACGGCAAGATCTGCAAATTCATCTACTTGAGATTTGCTCTCAATCACTATCCTCTCGCGCACCTCTGCAGATTGATCAGTCAGGCTATCACCGTTCCACAGAGCCCTCAGGTAGAAGAAGAGATAGAGCTGCATATCTTTCTCTTGTAGTTGAGAAACGACAGCCTCCGGTCGTACAAGTCCATGCTGTGCTTCATCCACAAGAAGGGTGATAACTTCAGAAGTCGCCTCTTCTAGCTCTTTCCTCGAAGCAGACATCTGGTGGTCCTTTGGCACTCGAAGTAAAACTAATCCAGGTATATCATCGGCAACAGCATCCACCAGATGGAAGTCTTTGATCAATCCCATTGCCCCATCAGCGTCTTGCAACTTGACGTAACATTTCAAAGCTTCTCGAGGTCGACCATCAGCCACGTACAATTTTCCCAGACTTTCGGTGACTATGCGCCAGTCTCGGCCAGTCTCGCCACCTTCCACTGAGTCTTCTCGCACGTCACGATACTTCAGCTGGTTTTCGAGCGCTGTTGTCACGCTGCTGATTTCAAATAGTTCTGGCGGCCATAAATCAAGCAACTCTCTTAGCCTCAGTCGATCAGTAGCAATGTAATGTCCAAGGACAACTTCATATATTGTTGACGGCAGCGGCGGGTGAAGCTGAGTAGTGGGAATGTGGTTTGCAATTTCGTCGAACTTGTTGGCTCCAGCAAATGTCCAAACCCAATGTTCCCACCTCGAAGAGCTGCCCAGCACTTTGCCGCACACTTGGCCAGCTGTGGACCACTCATTCTCTGTTATAAGCTGCTGAATCCACATTTCGCCGATACGCCGCTTCTCCTTTTCAACAGACGAGTCTATGAGACGAGCGGCTGGCTCTTTGACTGATGCTATGTCGCCATAAAAGTCGTCGCTAGTCTGGCCCTTGTCCGGCGTTCCTGGGCCAATTTCGGCGAGCTTTTCAACGGAGGATGATATTATTTCTGGATGCTCGTCCAAAAGCTCCCACGCGTCCTGGTATCTCTGCAACTCCAAAAGCCAAGCGAGGTGATCTGCTAAATCTCTTTTCGTGGCGAGGATGCAGTCGTATGGGCTGTGGATGAATATCTTCATTCCGGGAGTTGCGATATTCGGATGCGCTGGCCTTGATAGATCGACCCCTTTCCTTGAACTAATTGTACCGGTTTGGCTGCTAGAATCGCCACTACCAGTGCTCATGATACTCTGAGCAGAGCTGAGAAGGGGAGCGGTGGCATTGATAGTCGCATTCCACATGCCACTACCCATACCGGCAAGTGTTTCTAAAGTTCCCTTTGAAGTTGGAATTGTTGTTCGTGCTTGTGGTGCTGCTGGCAAAACACCAAGATGATAGTCTGCGGCTGACAATCGTTCAACTCGGCTTACTGTCAAGCCATCTGTGTCAACCTCTTCGGATGTGGACAAATCAATGAGGCGAAGTTCCGGGGGGAGGGCATTTTGACGACGCCGTATGCCACCTGTTGGCTCACTGCTTGTCGAGGCATTTGACGGCTTTGATTTGTGTCCTTTTCGGGCAGGCTTATCCTCGGATTCTTCATCGTCGGTGGTAATATAGGCAAGAACAAGAAGCAAAGTAGGGGTATATAACGACAATCCAGAAATGATGCAATCCATCCGTAAACTACTCTTATTAACAAGTGCTTCGAGTCTAATCTCGAAGAACGACTTACATTTTAACGATTTCCGCACGACCAACTGTGCGCTCACCAGCATGCTTTCCAACACCAACACCTCCAGGATGGACATTGATGATCCAAATAGTACTCCCCCAGCCAACTAAGAGTGTTTCGATTTGACTCTCGTTTCCAGCAGCCTGCTGCTTGAGTTTGGTCCCAACGGGTGATGATGATTCTCTATTTGTGTCATCTTCATCAGTTTCCAACGCCTTTTCATCAATCCATTCGGCTCTGGCCTTCCACACGCCTGCCATCTCCTCCCAACCGGACTCCTGCGGACGGTCAACGTGAGCAATACGCTTCCATGCAGAGTCCGCATCTGCACCATCAAGATCTATGTTAGAACGCATAATCTTAATGCCCTGTTCATTTATCCAAACGACGTGTTTTCCGGATAAGGACCACTTAATTGTGCTAATGGTCCCTTCGCCGGAATGAAGCACGGTATCCTTGCCTGTATTGCCTCCTAGGCCAATTGTACCAAGCCATCCAGAGGCAGTGGCTGCAGCAGTTCCAGCCGTAGTGGACGTAGCACTCGTCCCTGATCGTCCTCCGACTGTGAGCACCAGGTTTCCAGCTGTACCTCCAGAGATGTATGCTCGGTCATTTTTGTAGTCTGGTGACAGAGCCACGGCCTGGACCGGCCGGGCGAAGTTGCGAAGCTGGACATCTTTTATGTCGACAAGTGACGCGACGCATACATTCCCATCTATAGAGGATGTTGCTATGTATATGGCATTGGACGGGGTATTTGGCAGGGTGTGCTGCCGAGGAGTCCTTTGAGCTGCGGATGTTGAAGATGCTGATACAATCGATGCCGAATCATTCTGGACTTGCGATACAGCTCTATGCACTGCGTCGAATTTCGCGCCGTTGGCTGGCGGAGGAAATGGGGAAATGGATATCGAAGAGATTGATGCTGAATGGGCGTGATATACTCGTAGTGACTGGAGGGTAGGCAAGGATAAGACATGCTTCACCAGTATTAGTAGAATATCATTACAATGCCAACTCTATGCTACTCACAATATTGCCATTATGGGTCCCGATGAACTGGGGCTATCAGCATTGATCCTACTTCACGCTCGATTAACATACCATCTTGTCCCCGGCAACAAGAAAACAGCTTGTAGCATCGCCATTTCTATAGACTTGTGTAAGATGCCCAGTCATACGAGCGTATTTTAGCTTCGGCTCATCATCCTCTTCCTCTTCCCCCTCGTCCTCGTCTTCATCACTGTCCCTATCCTCAGTTTCGGTCTCGTCGGCAGTATCTCCTTCATGAGACTGGGAGGAGGACGGCACAGCTTCTTGCGCCCCCTCATGCGCCCCCTCATGCTCCTCCGAGTCTTCTGCCATCGTACCCAGTAAGGGTCGGCCAAAATGCTGGATTCGCGGTTCGATGTTGTTGGAGCTATGCGACGTCACACGGCAGTGCTCTACAGCTCGCATGACTAAGCATAGGGACAAGGCTGAAGATAGCGGCAGCCTCGACCTCGTCCAAAGTCTACAGCAGACAATAATTTAATGAGAGAAGCAGAACCGATGCTTGCCGTCTCCATTCCTCGTTATGGTATTTTCTTTTTCGTTTCAGGCTGTTAGACGTCAACTCCTCACGCCGAAATGGGCGTCGAGCCTTGATCATGGCTTTCAACATACATCATCATTTCGGCACCCGGCCAGTGTCATGCGAGCTACCCAAAATGATTGCGTTTCTTCATCTGGCACCTTCGTGAGAAGATATACGGCGGCTACAGCAAATGAACCTCCTGCACTGCAGAAGAGAAAGAACCTGCGATCTCCAGCTGTGCAGCGCTCTTTACGTCGAGTCGCGGTTGAAGCTGAACGCTCTAGTGGCAAGAACTTGCGGCAACAGGATGGCGCTACTGATGCAAATATGAGCCTCAAAAGCGTTACAGCGATTTGTGTTGCAGAAGAGTTCGCTATGGACTCTGTCGTTCGCATATTACGATCTCAAGGATACCCCATTGATCCATACGGCACCGGCTTTCTTGACGATCAAGTAGTTCATACCAGAGCTGTAAGTAGAACATCCTGCCTTGAAGATAAAGCTGAGACCGTCTTGGGTAGGTTGCTGGTGGAGATGTGTTCGTCTTCCCATCTGGGACCGTAGTATCATGGTCATTGCCAGAAGCTCTCGCTCTCAAGCTCGCCACAGAGACACTGATGCCTGCCGCTATCAATCCGCATGTTGGCCAGGTTGAAATAGAGGATCTAGAGTATAAAGAGGACCCGAGCCGAGAAACAAGCAGCATCAAGGGAGATATAATTACGCTCGGGACTAAAAAAGAGTCCCTAGAGGAAGATCCTTCTGACGGCAGGACATCAACTACCTTGGCACAAATCGCATTCTCTTCAGGTCTGGCTCGGTCCACCAAACTCGCCGTTCTCGAGACCTCACTCGCGAAGTATCTCGACTCAACACGCCCCATCCCACCTATGCTGTCCCGTGGTAGCCGTCTACCTTTCAATCAGAAGTTCATTTTGCAGAAAACCGGTGCTTTATTGGAACTTCGCGCACAACTCAATCACTATTCTGAGCTCACAGACTCCCTTCCGGATCTGTTCTGGGACAGCCGGCACGAACTGGGACTTGAGGGCTATTACGACCAAGTTGGGAGGGCGCTGGATGTTGCTGTCAGGATCAAGAGCTTAAATGCCAAAATGGACTATGCGCACGAGATCGTCAGTGTCTTGAGAGAAACATTGAGTCAGAGCCATAGCACATGGTTAGAATGGATTATCATTGTGCTTATTGCTGTTGAGGTCGGGTTCGAATTGAAGCGTGAATGGAAGGATAGGATGAGATCCAAGGCAGAAGATAAGGCTTTACGGGACTTGGGATTGTAATACGGGAAATTTTGGGACGGAGATAGACTTTTGGGGCGTTGACGGGGATATAGTTGGGAAGCCAGGAGGAATTCTGATGCAAAAATGTATAGTATTCTGCTTAATTCCCTTTGCCTACCTGAGAGGCATGAAATCCCCGAATGCATCATTATGCATGTGAAGACCAAAGCATTATAGTAATTTCAATTCCGTATCCTTCGATTGTAAGACAGTGAAGAACACCTACTGAGCAAATGGGAAAGGGGTTAGGAGACTGTAGTTAGAAAGATGGGCCCGGCGAGGCTGAGAATCATACCGCCAAGACCTGCGAGGCTTCGCAAATGCTATAAACGCGACGACGCGTTGAGCAGTTAGGGAAAGAGCTCAGCATACCACAGCGACATGGCCCATGGTAACGAAATCCTCAAATATTCATTTTAATGCGCCTTTATCGACAACCGCGAATGGAAGCGTTTAAGCCTCTCAGGACGCAGTCATGGCCTCGGTGACCTCTTTGGGACTACACCATCCCACTGCCTTGCCATATTTGATACAAGAGCGTCTCTTGCCCCAAGATCCAGCACCAGATTCTTATACATGGCAGACACTGGCCAACAACGACGAAGACACCTCCGGCGATGATGAGCTCGTCACTACTAAGACGTCTGTGGTTTGGTGTCGAGGTGGAATTGTGCGCAAAAGCTTCAGGTTCGAAATCGAAGACGAAACTGTGATCCAAGCAATCCTGACGAACTTCCCTCCCGATCACAATAAGGAACTCAAAGGCCAAAGAAAGCATGGCGATACTATGCGCTCATCCGATTCCGATGCGGCATCCCCGAGTACTATGCGCGAAGAGCATGCCAAATCAAGAGCTCTTGTTGTCTTCTTGAGAACTCAGGCCCATATATACTTCCTGTGTGGTACGAGCCATGTTGTACATCTCCCATTCGAGGTTGAGCATGCATGTGCCACTCATAATGGGCTTATACTGCAGAGAAAGCTGCAGGCGGAGAAGTTGGCTCCAGTGTCCTTGAAGTTGCCTCGAGTCCCGCCGAACTCCTTCATAACTTCCCAGCCACAACCATGGTCCGCAAGCAGCTCAATACAGTCTACATTTTCCATCGCGAGCCTTGGCTCTCCACAGCAACTTTCATTACCGCCTACAGCTCTACTTGGTGAATTATGGCAGTCTCCATCTGTGAAGGATGATTCCCACTGGCCACGGCTTTTCACTCTTACAGATCCACTCGCCGAACTTGGTCTTATTGTGACTGCTGCAAAGACCAATGGGCATAGAAGATCATCCCTGAGAGCGATAGCAATGGAACCTGCTGAGGAAGTCGTTCATGTAACTAGCCCTCGTGATTTTCCTGGAATTGACCCATCTGGGGAAGAATTCACGCTAGCCGTCACGTTGAACAGGGAGACAAGCATGTACACCGTCTGGTCTATGAGATATATAAGCCAGGAAGAATCATTTATGGGAAAGCCAACTAAGCCCAACGGTGCCAAACCGCGACGGAGGAGTTCTTTTATGCCTGGGACCGGCGCAACTACTCCAGTTCCCAACAGCCAACATACTTTTCGAGAGAGCTTTGGTGGGGCTGGAGCGGGATTAAACAAACTTGCCAAGAGACGTGAGGAAGCGGCAGCGGAACCGAAGCTTGACTTTGTGGCGTCTTTGGATCCCGATTCAGAAGTCAATGCTATTCCAAGGAGAAAGTCAAGGCGAGTGAGTTCGATGCTTGCCAGAGGCGATCTTTCAGCTTCTGCATCTCACGAACGGTCAGGATACTCCGAGTTAAGCGTTGGACAGCAGCCTCATCCACGGGCAGATTCTATCGGAGGGCAGAATGGCAGAGCCAGTTTTGGATATCATAAAGGGTTCAAAAACTCGACTTCGAGTCAGGCACCTCTCAATGCTAGTATCAACAGCTTCCTTGAAGCTCCGGTTGATGACCTGCTTGAAGAGCTCAAAGCTGGTGGTGACTTCGAAGGCTTCCACAATATGGACCTTGAGGACGACGATTTTGAAGGCCTCAAGAAGGAGATTGTCTTCACAAAGATTGATAGTGTATCTGCTGAACACAGTAACTTACGCTATTCAACCCAACATAAGCCAGCCCAGAGCCAATGTCGAGTCTTCACTTTGGCGGCGCCATCGGACAGTACACAAAGATCCCAGATCGTTACATGCATTCTAGATCCTCAAGAGAAGAAGTTTATCGTCATTACCTTAAACACGGCAAAAAACAAAAAGATACGGCCATCTCGCGTCAGAAACTGCAAGAATCAGCAGAATGAGATCTCCAAAGAACCTTTGGCGGTCACTTGGAGGGATGTTGTACGGGCTGATCATGTCATAGACGCATGTAAAGTCTTTGATGGCGGCATTGCAAGAATTTTAGTTTTGTCAGAGACCGCTGATGGATTCGGAGAACTGACATTGCAATCACCCTGGGGTCTCCTCATGAAGATATCGTTACCCACGAGCCTCGTAATGAATAACATTCGAAGTCTTGGGTATGATGCTCATCCTCGAAAGCGACGCGAGGGCAGTCTCAAACGCATTCTTAGCAAAGGTCCTCGGGCAATCTGCGGCATTAGAAATCCTCTGCCTGGTGGTATTGTGGATGTTCTTGATGAAGAAGGCAGATTGCATCAGCTTCATGTGCAAATGGAGCCTCGACTTTCATTGGTCAAGCAGGCCATAGACGTTTGTAGATACGTGTTAAGTGGTAAAACCGGAGATTCCATCCTTATTGGGTGGTGGAATGCTCGACAATGGCTCGATGGAAACTCTGATAATAGGTGCGAGGGAGAGTGGACTGCTTTGGTAGTTACTCTCTTCGCTCTCGTCCTGTCATTCCAAGATGATCGTGCGCATCCAGCCGCTGGCAAGAATCGAAGGTCTCGAAGCAGCCTTCTTAGGTCTGGTAGCACAGCCGCATCAGACGCAAAAGATCTAGAGGACATGCTTAGCTATGAGTCTTTTCTAGGTAATCCACATCCCGCATGGATGCTCATGAGCGGATGGGAGTGGCTGAGCGAAGAACACAATGCGAGCGCAATATCTCCTCGACAGTCCCTCGCAAGTCCATCGAAGCCTTTTAATGACGAGAATGCATTCATACAATGCCACATTAATCTTGCCAAAGATTTTATGAGCACCACAGTAGGAGAAGCTGCAATAGGAGTTGATGGATATCTACCTACAGCTACAGGACAATCTCTTGACATGCGAAAATCTGCAATCTCACAGATCATTAGTGGATTACACCTCTTACATGAGGATCAGAAGCTTGATATTACGCTAGTCGATTCTTTGACTATAGGAAATGCTAGTCTGGCACCAGTACTTTCTCAAATGTGCAAATGGATAGGCTGGAATGAATGGGCGACATTTTATGATATAGAGGATGCTGCGATGGATAGCGTTGTCTTTGACTCTTGTAGGCCACCTCTATGAATTGGAAGCTTCATGCTAACAAATCTCAGCGAAAATTGTGGATATTCCTCAGCCCCCATTTCTGCCGTCCATCTACGACTGGTTTGAGAACTCCTTGACTCAAAGCACCAAGACGTCCTTTATTACTCTTACAGACGTAAGAAACAGAACATATAATAGTAATGACTCCACAATCGAGGAGCAATGCACCAACCTCACACCACGAACTGCCCTGTTCAAGAGAATTTTCAATGCGTTAAAGTCTGGGGCGTCATCGGTGCAGATCGTTGAAGCGCTCTACCATTCTGGTTTCACCACACAGATTCTTGATACTCTTCCTGAGTCTGTTCTTGTGCCTTTCCGAGAGGCCCTCACCGACTGCCAAAGTCGACCACAGATCTCATGGGGTAGAAAGCTGCTGAGCCTCGTCGGGCGAGAAGATGTGAACATGCTGCTCTTTTCTGAACAGAAGGAAAGAGTGGCACATGCTTCACTTCTGGTACTTATGACTGGCGTATATGCAAGAGTTTCACTGACATTTTGCAGGCACCGACACACGAGGCTAATAATGATGTCCACACCATATGTTCGGTGCTCTCAGAGCATGAAACAGTAGGCTCGTTCGACGGCTCTGCTGAAGTTGATCGACAAGCGATCACTAGGCTCATCTTCAAAGATGATAGACGCTTCAATGAAGCTGCTAAAATTCTCAATACTTCGAAGCCGACTCTAGCCCGGTGCGAACCAGAACCAGACTGGTCAGAGTCGGATCTGTTGGAAGCACAGAAGGTCCATGTCCAAGAACTGGCAATTCGAACATTAGCAGTACCTCCTGGGCGAGGGCTACTATATTTCAGTGCGCGTGTGCCGCTTTTGACGGAGAAATTCCCGATTGGGGGATTTAACCTTCATTGCGTGTTCAAGCCTGCAAATAACACTGTTGGCGTCGATAAGAATGCATTTACGGAAGAGAAAGTCTGTTGGGCATTCTTCCACGCCGGTGTTTCAGCAGGATTGACTATTTCTCGAGAAGCAAAGGGCATAGACACATCTTGGATCCTATACAACAAACCCCAAGACTTAAGCAATCGACACGCAGGATTTCTTCTTGCGCTTGGACTGAATGGCCATTTGAAATGCGTGGCCAAATGGGTCGCCTTCAAATATCTGACGCCAAAACATACTATGACATCAATCGGCTTGTTGCTGGGATTGGCAGCATCATATCTTGGGACAATGGACTCTCTCATCACCCGCTTGTTATCTGTGCATGTCACACGAATGCTTCCTCCAGGCGCAGCAGAGCTCAATCTGTCTCCTCTGACACAAACAACTGGTATCATGGGCATTGGACTGCTTTATTGTAACACTCAACACCGTCGAATGAGCGAGATTATGCTTTCAGAGATTGAGCATATCGAACCTGAAATGCAAGATGAGCCTTTGAGGAACGAGGGCTATCGACTTGCGGCTGGCTTTGCTCTCGGATTTATTAATCTGGGTAAAGGCTCTGATCTGCGAGGTCTACACGATATGCATCTGACAGAGCGGCTATTGAAGCTCGCTGTTGGCAGCAAGAAAGTCAACTTGGTGCATGTTCTTGACAAATCCACGGCTGGTGCTGTTGTAGCTATCGCATTGATCTTCATGAAATCTGAAGACCAGGCATTAGCAAGAAAGATCGATGTTCCAGACTCAATTCTTCAATTTGACTATGTACGACCAGATATATTCTTGCTTCGCACACTGGCGAAGAATCTGATCCTCTGGAGTAAGATTGAAGCCTCCATTTCTTGGATTGAGAGGAGTCTTCCGAACGTTTACCGGTCCAACAGCAATCTGATGAAAGTCGATCATCTGTCAAGCAAACACTTGCCATTTTACAACATCCTCGCTGGGTTATGTTTCAGCATTGCTCTTCGAAATGCTGGTTCTGGAGACACTCATGTTAGGGATCTCCTTGTACATTACCTAGACCAGTTCATGCGCATCTGCGCTCTCCCAGCTACAAATTATGACCAAAAGCTCACCCGAAACACAATACGAAACTGCCAAGATCTTCTTGCTCTCTGCGCTGCTACCGTAATGGCAGGATCTGGAGATCTCATCGTCTTCCGCCGTCTTCGAGCCTTGCGTGGCCGAGACGACAGCGAGACCCCATACGGAAGCCATATGGTGGCTCATGTAGCAATCGGTGCGCTCTTCCTCGCAGGCGGCACCCACACCTTCGGCACCTCCAACATCGCCGTCGCCGCCCTCATCGTCGCATTCTACCCACTCTTCCCCATCTCAATCCTCGATAACAAGTCGCATCTCCAAGCCTTCCGCCACTTCTGGGTCCTCGCCACCGAAGCCCGCTGCGTCGTCGCGCGGGACATCGACACCAATATGCCTGTATCTCTGCCTCTCGAGGTCTCTCTCCGCGATGATCATTTCTCACAAGGCTATGCGCCTGCAATGCTTCGCCATGCACCGTGTTTGCTCCCGGAAATCGGAGAGATTCTCTCGGTGGCTACGCAGAGTAGAGAGTATTGGAATGTGGCGCTCGATTTCGAGAAGAACCCTGATCATCTCAAGGCGTTTAAGAGCACGCAGACGATTTATGTGCGGCGCAGACCGGCATATGATGCGCAGACGGCTGTTTTCCATGCTACGCTGCAGGCCCTGAACGATACGAATGGTAATGAACGGCAGCCGTTCGAGTGGTTGTTTGAGTTGGACGTGTTCAAGGGGCTGACGACAGCGGAGAGGGCGCTGGTTTGCCCACCAGAGAATGCGGCGGTCAAAAATGGAATGGAAGGGACGCTCGTGGATGCGCGGTTGGTGCTTGAGAAGGCGAGTTTGCAGAGCGGGAAGAGGGATCGGTTACTCGGGCTGAGAGCTTTGTTCGAGTGGGCAGGACGGATGCAGAGGGAGGGGAGGGAAATGCAATGGGTAAGGAGGGAGGTGGTGGACCGGTTGAGAGCGAGAACTTGGATGATGGGTATGGATGAGGAGGGCGACGAACAGGAACAGGTGTTTTGATGACGGGGGAATGCCTGATGTGTGCGATTACGAATATCACGAGTGCGGTCGTCAGATTTTGGAACATGGACGGAAAATTAGAATCGCGTTGCTTGGTATCTGGCTTTCAACATGGAGGTATATCATAGACTTGACGATGAAATTGCTTTTCCCTTTCCTGGCGCTCCTTCGAACTTCTTTCTCCACTTGACTTCTTGCTTGAATATCACCACTGCCTCCATTGCGCTCGGTGCGCCGTGGTCTGGATCTGCGCCGCCTGATAGTAATGCCTGAGCCATGTTAGACTGATGGCAAGGCTGAGAAGGAAGGGATGAAAGTAACCTCGACCACGTCATCCTCATTCTTGAAGACTGCGCCTGCCAGTGGCGACTGTCCTCGGTCGTTTAAGAAGTTGGGGTTTGCGCCGTGCTGAAGGAGAAGCTTGACAAGGGGAGCATGGCCGTGGTAGGCTGCTAGCATAATCTGAGAATTGTCAATACACATCATGCCAAGGCCGAACTCTCTTGAACAATGGGTATCCTGGATATTTTGAAAAAGAGAGACGATAGAACTGACATAATAATAATGTCTTCCTACCGTAGGTGATGAATGGGACCGAGGTGGAAGGAAGTGCTTAATATGCAAATTGATTTGGCAATGAAAAGCAATAGAAAAAAGACACTTACAAGACTATCTCCCTTCTCATTCGTCATATTAGCAGGCAAGCCCGCTGGCAGTGCCTGCTCAAAAATATCCATCTGTCCTGCTCTCGCGGCATCATACATCCGAGCTGCGAGCCCGACGGCTGCTGGTGGGAGCGAGGAATCGCTCATTTCGACAGGTATAAATGCCAAATAATCAACAACGCTTTAAGAAACGGAGTATAATTAGGAAAGCTGTTGCGTTCAAACAGTCAAACAGTCAATATTCAGTTGGCCGTTAGTAATGTCAGTGAGGATGAGACCATAGCTCAGCCTTGCGGATAAAGCACCGTCGGCTAGCCTCGGCTGAGAATCTACGCCTGTCAGCCTTGCTCTCCACGCTCAATCGATTGCTATAGCTTCTGGATCTCTCAGCGACGACTACCGTTGCTCAATCCCTCTTCCACCCCATCCAATCCACCCATTATGTCCATTCTTCTCCCCATCACCACGCGCAGCGCCTCACGGGGTGTTTCCCGCTCTCTCCAATTCCTCGCCCGCCCCTCCACCACCAGATTCTACTCCACCCCCTCCGGGCCACAAGTCCTCGTCACGGACCTCCCCTCCCCTTCCACAGGCCGCATCCGCATCCTCTCGCTCAACCGGCCCTTGGCACGTAACGCCCTGTCGCGCTCCCTCCTCGCCGACCTCCGCGCCCAAATCGACGAGGTCGCCGCCGAATACGACGCCGAGGGCAACGAGCTGCCCATTCCCAAAACCTACGGCGGCGCAGCAGGCCCCAATGAGCGGCAGAGGACGCGCGCGCTCATCCTCGCGAGCGAGGTGGAAAGCTGTTTCTGCTCTGGCGCAGACCTCAAGGAGCGGGCGGGGATGAGCAGGGAGGAGTAAGTTGTTCCTGTCCATTGGCCTCAAGCAGAAGGGGTGGACTGACGCGTGGATCAGAACAGATGAATTCCTGCACGATTTGCGCCAGACTTTTAGCAACATCGCCGCGCTGCCGATCCCGACGATCGCGGCGGTGAGCAGCATGGCACTCGGAGGGGGACTGGAGTTGGCGCTCACCACCCACCTCCGTGTCTTCGCGTCGACCGCAGTTGTCGGGCTCCCGGAGACGAGACTCGGTATAATTCCTGGCGCGGGCGGCACCTATCGTCTCCCCGCAATAATTGGGCAGAGCAGGGCGCGGGACCTGATGCTTACTGGCCGCCGCGTCTCGGCCGCCGAGGCGTACTTCCTGGGGCTGGCGGATCGCTTGGTTGAGGTTGTCGAAGAGGACGGAGGGGACAAAGAGCTGCTCAAGAGGGCGGGCAAGGAGGCTTTGAGTGAGGCAGTGCGGCTGGCCCAGGAGATCTGCTCTGGAGGCCCGATTGCTGTTAGGGCCGTTATTAACGCAACTGCGTGGGCGAGGGAGGAGGTGGAGAATAAGATGTATGAGCGTGTGGTGGACACCGACGATAGGAACGAGGCGCTGAAGGCGTTTAGGGAGAAGAGGGTGCCTGTTTTCAAGGGCAGGTAAATCGAAATCCACCTTGGATGGAAAGGCTTTAATTGTTTGTGATAGCACGGGTGAGGACAGGGGAAGCCGACTTGTCATGGAAATGGACACTTCCTGTTCATTTGGTCTGCGAACCGAATTGGGCAAATTAGATATTCCTCTATCTAAGTCGCAGAACCATTTATCAACCTGTCGGCACTAGCACACACACATATCACTGAGGCGATCTGTGTCTAGATAGCAAAAGCCATGCTAATCCTCGAATGTTTCCAATGCTCCAAATTGAGGTTTTGACTGCCGTTTGTGTCTTTACTGCCAACTCCTTTATTTCAGGCACTGATACCTTGGATGCTGAAAACCCTGCATTTAGCATCCACCGCAATCCTTTCCACCGCACAGTTCACAGTGAGTGCCAGAGATACCATAAACACAAGAAACACAAGATAAAGCAAAAGAATGCTAGTAATTATACAATCCTCGCATTGTATTGTACATAGCTGTATCCCTTGACGTATCGCTATTAGTCTATCATCAACTGGTTTTAATCGCCTTCCGCGCCTCGTGACATTACAATAACTCCTCTTTACTCGTCCATTCCTGGTCCCGGGCCGCCTTGTCTGCCCATCTGCCTCGCCTTCAACAACTCATCGCACAACAACAGGTTCGATGCGATACCCGAACTGCTCGCTATTGAATTCCTCAGAACGCGGAAGGAGTCGTACACGCCTTCAAGGACTGGGTCCATTGGCTCGCCGGTAGCGAGGTCGAGGCCGACGACGTTGCCCTCGGCTTGCTCGTCTTGGAGAGCGGCCACTGAGTTCTATGTCAGCTAACTATCCTCCATAGAGAGAACATGATATGGTGGGAAGATGGGAGAGTAGACGACTTACAAGAATCCTGAATATCATGTCCGGAGTTCGCGGCCAAGGTCTTGGGAATAATCAACAATGCATCTGCGAAAGCCTGCACGCCCCACTTCGCCTTCCCCTTAACCGTCTTCCTGAATGCCTCGCTATTCAAATGTGCCGCACATGCAACCTGGAAAGCTCCTGCACCAGGGACAACGCTCTTATCCACAATCATGTTATACACACTCCTGAGTCCATCACGGACCGCATCCGAGATCTGGCTAATGGTGTGCTGATTCGGTCCCTTGATGAGCAGAGTCACTGACTTGGGATCCCTGACCTCATCAATGAACGTGTACTTCTCCTCACCCAGCTCCTGCTCGTAGACGCGACCGGCCCAGCCTAGAATCTCAGGTGTGAGGTCGTCAACGCTGTTCTGCGCGACACCGCCGCAGATGAGCTGTAATCTCTCCATATTTCTGCGCTTGGCTCTGCGGAGAGCAAAGATGCCGTTCTTGACAAGGACATCCAGGGAGAGCGGGTCAATACCCTTCTGGTTAATGATGACAAAGCCCTTCTTTGGATCATCGCCGCAGACCTCCTTCTTCAGCTCAACAATCTTGCGCAGCTTCTCATCGACGAAACGGCGCTCGGACTCGACGAGCTTATCTCTTTGCTCGGCGCTGGAGTAGTAGAAGCCGGAGTTGATCTCGGACTTCTCGTATTCTAAGGAGACGTTAAGGGCGAGGATGAAAGCGTTCTCAACGCGCTTTGGCATATCTGGGTGGCGAGCACCGTGGTCTAATGCGAGACCGCGGATGAGTTGAGTCTCGGAGGCGGTGCGGTGTTGCATCTTCATGATCTCGACCATGTGTAAATCTGGCTTTGCTGGTGCCTGATAGATGGCAAGGACGGCATCGACGATGTCTGGGGTGAGCTTGTTGGCGAGGGTAGAGTTGAGTTTGGTGGAGAGGGATGTGCGGGCAACGGAAAGGAGTAATTCGCGGTCGACTTCTCTCTCGAGCTTGAAGCTGTCCAGGAACTGCAAACAAGGTCAATATGGCCCCTGATACCCCTTTTTCTCGGTCATACCTTCAGCGCCTCTGCCTTTGCCAGCTCATAACCATCGGTGACGATTCTTGGATGTAAACCTTCTGAAATATATCTGTCTGCCTGCTTCAAGAGCTCTCCCACTAATAATACCACCGATGTTGTGCCATCTCCGCAAATATCGTCTTGTGCTGTTGCTGCTCTGGCGATCATAACTGCCGTAGGATTCTGAATCTGCATCTCTCTGAGAAGGACGTTGCCATCTTTTGTGAGCTTGATCTATCACATGATACCTGTTAGTCTTCGTCTCCGTTCATACATGAGTTTGAGATTCGTACTCCGCCCGCACCATCCACCAACCTGCTTGACGTTAGCTGTGGTTCCAAGTAGCTTCAATCTCGCACATACATCTTTATCGTCCCCGTAGGACCCAAGTTCGATTTTAACACATCCTGCAGGCCCTCGCCAGCGTTAATGTTAACTCTGAGAGCTTCTCCTCTTCTCTGTAAGCTGTTAGCATACCACTTTTCATCGGGCAACGGAATAAGCATACTCTCGACTCCGCTTTCGGGTTCAAAAGCTGAGCTGCGGACATGTTGACGGTCGAAACAAGACTCTGAGGGGTATATAAGGAATAAGTATCCTTGTGTCGTGGTCGAGAAGTGCAGCTTTGAGTTATCTGCGCAGGTCGATTCGCGTCTCTATAATTTCATACCTCGCGCCTGCTAACCCAAAAGTTCGATGCCTGATTAGGCCACAAATATAAAAGTCACGTGCCAGTTGGCGCAATCACGTACCCAGGTACCACCCAGGGACTTTGCTACGGGTGTTGGACCTCCAACACCCGTAGCAAACAATACAATATTTAACATTCCGGAATCCCCGATCCTTACGAAGATGAGCCTCTTCATAAACATGACGATCTGATATTTCACCAGACTTTGAGATCATCAAGACGCAGAGTCACTATGTTGTCATATGTGAATTTGGTTCTTTGCTTATTCCTCTCTGCCATAATTGGAGAGACGGTCGGCTTTTGGCCCTTCTATACTCATGTTGACGCCTTGGCATCTGGCCGTCAGCAGGTGAAACAGGTCGCCATCATAGGTACGTGAAGTCCATTTAACATCATCAAGTTATCATATAACTTGTCTACATTTGCCGTTTTGAGACCTCTCTCTTTTCTTTCTTCCCATTTCGGCATATACCACCTCATATGGCAATAGCCAGGGGCACTACCGGAGATGCATGTCAGATATACTCTTCCATATGGTTACAGATCGGATTTCCTCCACGATCACTCTACCTTTGTCTCAGCCTTTCTGTTCTATACCTTCCAATTAAAGCGCTCTACGGCCCTTATTTGTCTATGTGCTTTTATTCACAGCTCAGAGTTATATGAGGGGAAGGCAGGAGTACTCTACTTGTGGATCGTGTAGAGAGCGATCACAATGAGCATTGCCATCCAGTGGATGACGCGCAGGGCGCCAGTTAAGCTTTGAGCAGTTAGATATTATACCAGATTATACCAGGATACAAATGCTACATATTGTTTTCAAGGCCATGCTTTGGCCTATAAGCCTCGAGGACAGCGAACTGATATCTAACAACAACCGCAGGTGCTGGAGCCGCCGGTTCATCAACAGCCTACCACCTCCACAAACTTGCTCTCCAAGCCGGTATCGATGTAAACATCACAATCTTCGAGCAGTCCTCTCACATCGGTGGTCGTTCCACCACCGTAAACGCCTACAATGACTCCTCCCACGCCGTCGAGCTCGGCGCCTCCATCTTCGTCAAAGTGAACAAGATCCTAATGGACGCCACTGCAGAATTCAACCTCCAGGCCGACACCCAGGGCGATGAAGCTGACTCCCAGACCCTCGGCATCTGGAACGGCGAGACGTTCGTCTTCACGCAATCTTCGACCTCCCCAGCCTGGTGGGATACCGCCAAGCTGCTCTGGAAGTACGGGATGTCACCCATCCGCACCAACAATTTGATGAAATCCACCGTTGGCAAATTCCTCAAGCTTTACGAGGCGCCATTTTTCCCATTCCGCTCGCTGTCAGCACGGGCGGTGGAGTTGGATCTTGTCGGCACGACAGGCGTGACGGGTGCACAGTTGCTAGAACAGAATAAGATTTATGCGCCATTTACGAGGGATATTATTCAGGCAAGCACGAGAGTGAATTATGGGCAGAATCTAGGACGGATACATGGCTTGGAGACGATGGTGTGTATGGCTATTGAGGGTGCCATGCAGGTTAAAGGCGGGAACTGGCAGATCTTTGATCGGATGCTCAATGCTTCTGGTGCCACCGTCCTTCTTGATACCGCAGTAAGAAGTTTGCAGAAGGATAAAGGCCTATATACGCTCGTCAGCGCGCCTGTGAATGGAACTATCGCTCTGAGCCAACAATTCGATACCGTCGTGGTCGCCGCCCCCTTCCAATTTAGCGGCATCAAAATCGCCGAAGGCCTCGTCACGAAACTCCCCGACGAAATCCCGTATGTCAAGCTGCACGTAACTCTCTTCGCCTCGCCCCTGAAGCTCAACGGCGCGCACTTCAATCTCAAGCCCAAGGATGTCGTTCCAGACACCATCCTCACAACGCTCTCCCCTTCCGAAGACTGGAGTAGCGGCAAAGAAATCGTCGGCAAATCCGGCTTCTTCAGCATCAGCACGCTCCGTCGCGTTCTGAATCCGCACACCAACTCCACCGAGTATGTCTACAAGATCTTCTCCCCCGAACCAATTGAGCCATCCTTCCTCGCCAGTCTCTTCGGTATTCCGAGAGTCTCCCTGCCTGACAATCTGGATGATCTGGCAGGGAAGCCCACGGAGAATATTACGTGGTATTATCCGAAGAAGTTCTATAGTTATCCGTACGAGTATCCGCGAGTCACTTTTGAGGAGGTGGAGCTTGCTAGGGGGCTCTGGTATACGAGTGGGATCGAGAGCTTTATCAGTACGATGGAGACAAGTGCGTTGATGGGGAAGAACGTGGCACAGCTTATTCTGGATGATTATCTGGAGGTGCTGGGGGCTGAGCATGTTGTTGCGGAATTGTAGCACCTGGTTGGATAGATGATGCAAGAGTTTTAATTCTTGCTATTGGGATGGGCTAGGCGTTGGACAGATATACTCTAGCGTGGACTCTTGAATGGTTTTGATGCTAGGCTTCATGATTCAGCGTAGTATTGCAAGCGCTTCTTCTAGACCGTTATCTCATTGATCACAATCACATTAGATACCTCACAATCATGCCTTCCAATGGTGCAAAATCTGAAGTGTCATAAAGCCATGAATTCGTGCTAGCTACTACGCAGCAGAACCACGACTCCATCTCCGCCCTCAAACCCTCAGCATTTAAGCCTGGGTGGTCTTGGCAGCAGCCTGGTTGGGGTTGACCTTCTTGCCGTCCTTGTTGTAGCGGACACGTGGGGGAGGAGCACGGTTGCGGCGGCCCTCGCGGGAGCGAACACTATTTCCAGAGGGTCAGCATTACGCATAGAAAGACTTACGAACGGGCGGATCTAAGGGGCGCCTGCAAGCAAGCACCCCGAAGTTCGACGCCCAAGTCCGCCAAGGTTCGTCTCAAGGAGGAGCATACCGGACAATCTTGCCATGGATGGCGCAAGAGACACAGTACTGCAGCTTGAGGTACATCTTGGGAACAGTGTATTCTGGGAACACGGAGGCGTCCGAGATATCACCTGGGGTCAGGTTAGCCTTGCTCTCGATATGTGATGGTCGAATCCCTCGCAGACGGAACTGCGAGCCGGAGAAGGTCAGAGGGCGAACGTACGAATGGCAGCAGACTCGACCATGTTGCGGATGGTGAATCTCTTGATCGCCTTGTCCTTTGGTGTACATCTGGAGCAGTTGGAGCAGCGAATTGGGTTCACATGTCCACGTCCCTTCTTGTTACGTCCACTACAGATCGAATATCAGTTGAAGTCCTTTATCGTCTCCTCCAGACGCGGGAGATCGCGGGTCTAATCGTACTTGGAAGCGCGCTTCTTGACCATTTTTGCGGATTCTACAGATTGCAATTAGAGTCCGTTGTGTAGGGGGTTTTCCAGTTTCAAAATACTCACTGAAATGGTATTGATTTCAAATCGGTGGTTGTCGTGGTTGTCGAGATTTGTCGATTAATTAGCTGCACTGCTCAATTCATCGAAATCCATCCACGGTGACAGGGCAAATGCTAGTGAGAAACCCTATCGCTTGATGACTAACTAGCGCCAACTTAGCGGCACAATGAACCAAAATACACCCGGAACATCTACAAAATTTCCCTTTTTCCTTCTCTTCAACCCACTTGCGACCGCTCAGGAAGACAATTTAGGTTGTCTAGGTATGTCTATATAATTTCTCTCTTCCCGTGTTTCCCGTCCCTCTTCTTCTTTTTCTTTGTCAAACATCACTGCGCCGACTGGTTCCGAGTCGTCGCGATGCTCGCCCTCCACACCCAAACCTTCCAGGCCTCGCCGCTGACCGTCTCCTCCCAGGCAGTCATGCAGATCTTCGTGAAGACCCTCACGGGCAAGACGATCACCCTCGAGGTTGAGTCGTCCGACACCATCGACAATGTCAAGTCCAAGATCCAGGACAAGGAGGGCATCCCTCCGGACCAGCAGCGCCTGATCTTCGCCGGCAAGCAGCTCGAGGACGGCCGCACCCTCTCCGACTACAACATCCAGAAGGAGTCCACCCTTCACTTGGTGTTGAGACTCCGTGGAGGTGCCAAGAAGCGCAAGAAGAAGGTCTACACCACCCCAAAGAAGATCAAGCACAAGCGCAAGAAGACCAAGTTGGCTGTTCTCAAGTACTACAAGGTTGACGGCGATGGAAAGATCGAGCGTCTCCGCCGCGAGTGCCCAAACCCAGACGTGAGTTGTCCTCTATTCAGAGATCAAATATCGATACTAATATATTTCCAGTGCGGTGCCGGTGTCTTCATGGCCGCCATGCACGATCGCCAGTACTGCGGTCGCTGCCACTTGACCTACATCTTCGACAACGAGAACAAGGCTTAAATGCATTTGTTGGAGGATCAATATGGATGGAAAGCTTCTGATATAGCATATGTATCATAGCATATCGCAATGCAGTTGCTGACTACCAAAATCTGTTCCCAATCATTTCTCGTGACTTATGAAATCATTGCTTTGTGCTATCCTATGTATTCAGCATCCAACCATTCCTATCCAAACCTAGATATCTCCTGGAAATCCATTCTTCAGATTCTCATACTTCGTCTCCGGAAACTCCAAACAATTTTCCTTCGAATCCATCCTTCCAAGGTTCCCCACAACCGCCTGGATAATACTCTTCTCCCCCTCCCCGTCCGCACTACTCTCCCACCACATTCCGCCTCCAAGTCGCCTCTGTTTAATCCACTCCGCCTTTTGCCTCGCCATCGCAACAGTGTCATAAGTCACCAACACCTTCTTAACAGGATCATAGCAATACGTCGCGCCCGCCTCATCATAATGCTCCTGCGCGCCCTCCAGCGGCAGTTTCTTATAATCATACACGCCGTTCTCCCACGTACCTCCGTCGAGGCCGGAGTACGGCTTGCCTAGGCCGTCTGTGTTGCCGAAGGCGCGGCCATAGAGCGGCATGCCCAGAACGATTTTGCTGGCGGGCACGGAATGCGCGAGGTAGTAGTCCACGGCGGTCTGGATGCTGAAGGGCGTGGCGCCGGGGTTTGTGCGGGAGCGGGAGAGATTTGCCTGGTGGCCCGAGGTGCTGCTCCAGGAGCCGGAGAAGTCGTAGGCCATGAGGTTCCAGAAGTCGAGGGTGGCGTCCATGGCAGGCAGGTCCATGTTCCTGAGGTTCTCCTCGCCCGCCGGGCTCGCTACTGTGAGCTGGAAGTGGTACGGCGTGCGTAGAGAGGCGCCATAGGCGTCGAGTGCGGACCGCACGGCTTGGAGGAGGAGCACGTAATGCTGGCCCTCCGCGGGAGACTTCGGGTACTCCCAGTCGATGTCGATGCCATCTAGACCGAGCTGTTTGAGTATCTCGACGGCGGAGGAGGCAACCTTTTCCCGGCCAGCTGCGGTCGAGGCTGGTGCTGCAAAATTGGGGGAGTAGGTCCAGCCGCCGATGGAGAGGAGGAGCTTGAGGTGACGGTGCTTGCGCTTGAGGAGGTTGAGCTGTTTCAAGCAGCCGTAGAGGTTGGTGCCGATGTCATTCCAGGAGTCGGTGGGATAGTGCTTGTCTGTGTCGGCCCAGGGGTCCGTTAGGTGGCTGGAGGAGGGTTAGAAAGCTCTTATTGATGGTCATGATGGCTTCGGATATTGTGAAATACGGAGAACGAGCTCAGATATTAAATAAGTAACTTTATAAAAAAGGCAAGAAGAGGGATTGAGAGGAAGATTAAACTTAAAATGAGAGTAATATCAAGCTCGAGCATCAATTCTGACTATTGCTCTTAAATAGAAGGAATCTGACGACTTACACTTCCCCGCTTTCCGGCCGAACGTTGGCGAACGCATACAGAACATGCGTCAACTTGTCTGCTGGCAAATCTTGAGGGTTATGCTCTCGAGCATATATAGCCCCTATTTCACAATCAGTACGGCTATTGGACATTATATTATATGATGTAACATACAATTCACAAAGTACGCAACAGCTCTGTATCCATCGCCATCCATATTGCCCAGCCTGCTTTGGGAATTGGTAGTCGCAAACTTCTTCGAGGATATAGTCCCAATATATGAAGCAAAGATATGGCAAATATGGCAGATATATATATTCTACTTCGTATTGCCAAAGCCAGCTCCAATGCGGTGATGTTCGGGTCTTTACAAGAGGTTGATGTGGCAGTGCTTCTTCTTGAAGTTTAGTCGTGATTCACGATCTCCACCTTGACTCTCCACATGACGATCGTTCTCCATCTGCATACGTGGCTCAGTTGTCTTAGTGTGAGTGAGCCAGCTCCTTCGCCATTGACTGACAGGTTCGGATATATAACCATGTCGTACAGGAAGTAAATGTACAATTTATAATTTAGGTGAGTTGATCAAAGCTATGCACGGAATATCATCAATCATTGAACGCCATTGCTCATATCCTTGAGCGCCCTCCATGCCTGTATGCCACAGTCTCCTGAACGCCTGAAAATCCTTTGAGTAAGCTTATTCTGGCGTCCATCTCTCAAATGTTTATCATGATTCTCCTTTCTTTTCTCTCTCCTCCGCTGAATGGTATATGTCCGTCGCACGGCTCTCGATGTCATTGCTTGAGCAGATCTCCGGCGCTGGTAACAGCTTGCGAATCTGCTCTTCCCTCGGATCTGTCACCCCATAACCGACCGGATCTCGCGCTTTCAGAAACTCCTGTATCCTCTCATCTCGATCCCCGTACATCGCGGCCTGTTTCCTTCGTCGCATAAGATCTTTGCTCATTTCATTATGCAGAGCATCAATCTGGCGAGTGAGACTTAAGGAGAAGTTGTCCAGTCTCCTGGTCTGCCCGATATAGCCGACTCCAATAAATAGGGCTATCAACACCAAGAATGTGGTGTTGGAGAAGTATATCGGTTCTTGCTTCTCGTTTCTGTTGTACCATTTCTCCCAATCTTCCCACGTGGCATTGTTGGCTGGTCCGTCGGGACCGCCGTCCCATCCTCTTCCGCTATGTGGGCTCGCCCAGCTGCCGTTGGGGGCTGCTTCTCCAGGACGGAGAGCACTTGGGGCTCCATGCCACCCGGCTCCGTATGTATCGTATGCGCTTCTCTTAACTGGATCTGAGAGGAGGTTATTGGCTGCGACAATGAGTCGATAACGTTCTAGCTTTGTCGCAACAGGAATGCCATCGAGACAACAGCTGCTGTGGCTATGTCGATCGGGATGGTATATCTTGACAAGTTCGTAGAAGCGACGCTTTGAGTAGGGTGAGCCCTTCTTTTGGTTGAAGATTTGGTAAGGTGTAGGTATGGCATTGGCTGAAGTGACCTCAGGCCATGGAATATTCTCATGAGGGACATCTCTACTCGGCCCATCTGCTACCATAGCATAAGTCCGGCATTGCAGCCGTGTCTGTATTCTGTGAGTTCTATTGGAGGGCTCAGTTGGCCGCCGACATCGTGAAGCAGTCGATGTCGACGAGGAAGCGCCAATGCCTTGGGCGCATGTTGAGGATAGAGCGATGGTGGTCTTTCTTAGCATAGCTAAACAAACTCATAGCAACGGACTCATCTGGATGAGGTTGAAAAATGAAGATGAAGCATTGGGGTGAGCAAGTTTCTAGGTTGGGAGGCTGAAAGATGGTGGTTCAAAGTGGGGCTAATCCGAGGGTCTGTCTTGGTGGTGTGGTGTGGTGTCGATGTCGATGTCGATATCTTCGCGACAAGCTTATCTAATCTTCCTCTATCTAAAACACACAAGCGACTTTGCCGCAGAAAGCGCCATCCACGTGACCTGAATGTCCCACCTCGTTCCGCCTTGGTGTTATGTAGGGGGGTCGCCTTATATTATATATTAATATATATTATTATATATATTATTACATATATTTCTATATAGATGCTACTAACTTAAATTAAAAATTAAAGGAAGAGGAAAAATACCTTGCAAAAGTGACAAAAATCCTCCACAACCAAGCTGACGCCTCGTCGTCGATATCTAGGCACAGCAAGATGTTGAAGAGGAACGAGTACAGCAGTAGTATTTAGCTATGCATTCATGAATCCTGAATCGAATTGGTATCTAGCATAAACTTATTAGAGTCTTAGAGTCTCAGAGTCGCATTGCGGAGGAACATTCGCCGGCATTTAGATCATTCTCCGCACGGCGACTAATCATTCTCCGCTGACACCGAGGCTGACAACCTCTACATATTTGTTATATATGTAGGTATGTAGAGCATATATATGTAGAGCATCATTTGTCCTATCCATCCACCATCCACCATCCACCATCCATTATCCACCATCCACCATCCATCATCCATCATCCATCCGTGTATCCCGAGTGCGGCGGCATTTCCTCGATAAAACACAACTCAACACAGCAACTCAACACAACCACAACTCCTCAGCTTCCATCCCAATCTAAGTCAAGTCACCATGTCATCCCTCAGGACATCTGCCCTCCTCGCCCCCGTCATCGCCCTCAACGGCTGGACCCTCGCCATGGAGATCTGGATGTTCGCCACCCGCATCCCCGCCCTCCAACGCCTCAAAGCCGCGAGCGACAGCACCACCACCATGGAGCAGATCCACGCGAAGGTCCCCGCCCCCGTGCGCTGGAAGGCCGACAACTACAACAACCTGATGCAGCAGCCGACGCAGTTCTACGCCGTCGCCCTCGTCCTCGCCATCGCGCGTGCGGGGAGGGACGAGGCCGCCGACGTGAAATTGGCCTGGGCATACGTCGCCCTGAGGATTCTGCATAGTCTCGTCCACTGCACTACGAATATAGTGCCGCGCCGCTTCACCCTGTTCGCCGCTTCATCCGCCGTCTTAGCAGTAATGACGGCAAGGGCTGCGCAACTCTTGTGGACTTGACTTTATTTTTCATAACTTAAATGCCTCCTTTAAAGCTTAAGCTATCTCTATATTTTTAGATCTGTTTATATAGGAAGAACTAGCGCTCTATAGTCTAGGACTACTCTAAGGGGACCACACTAGCATTCTTCCGTCATATCTACAACGAAAACTAGGTGAAGAAGAGGGGTGCAATGTAATAATACATAGCATAGTTTAAAATGCTATACAACTAAGAGAATGGCCGTCTTATAGATACTAATGATAGAAGAGAGGCCCTAAAGGTATGCTATATCTAAATAGAATATAAAGTAATAGTAACAGGAAAGTGATAACAAATAATACTTGCTGTAAAGCAATAAGATATAAAATAGCAATAATAAATCCCTTAAGTTATCTTAATATGTATTTAGATTTCATTAAGACCTATATTCATAAATACCCCGTTATTTATAAACATAAAACGCTAGATCCTCATTCCTCTCCTCGCGGAGCGTCATGCCATTCCCCATGAAGCGGAAGCTATTCTTGGAGTTATACTCGAGGTCGAAGTCCTCGCCGCGGATCTGCTCGAGGATTTCTATCATAGTATGTCAGCACCGCCAAATTTCCCTCAACGGGATTTGGGCAAAACTAACCTTTATAATGTAAAATGGAGCCGGCATACATGGCCGTGACTTTCCCCTCGACGCTGCCGTTCTTGTACCAGCTCCGACACCCGCTCGTCCACACCGTGCGCTTCAGGAATTCCTGGCTGTACTCGTTGTAATCGCGAACGGCTCGATCCTTGACCGTCGCAGCGCTAGAAGAAAAATCAGCACAGATTTGCAATCGTGTGGTGAAGAGTAAAAATTACCTGATATCCTCACCTGCGATCTTCCTGGCCCAGCGCAGGATGTACTCCGCCGTCCACTCCATAACAGCGAGCAGGGAGCCGTGGCCGACGGGGCAGTTCGGGCCATTGAACATGAAATAGTTAGGCATTCCCGGCGCGCAGATGCCGAAGTACGCCTCCGGGTTGCCAGCCCACTCCTTCTGGAGCGAGCGGCCGTTGGCGCCGATCAGCTCGAAGTTCGGCTTGAAGGAGACGTCGAAGCCCGTCGCGGCGACGATGATGTCGACTTCCTCGACGCCCTTAGCCGTCTCGATGCCCTTCTCCGTGATACGTACGATGCGGTCGAAGTCGCACTTGGTGTTGGCCTCCTGGATGGCCTCGAGGTAGCCGTCGCCGGGGGTGAGGCGGCGGCAACCCACCTTCCAGTCTGGGACCAGCTTGTCGATTAGATCTTGGCGGCCGTTTAGGCGCCTGATCATGATCTCAGAGAAGTTCTTGTGGACGGCGGCTTGCTGTGGAGAGTCGTTGAGTAGGGCGTAGAAGAACTGGTTAAATCTGGGCAATGGGCATTAGCAGTCTGCGGTCTGCGTGGGGATCGGATAACTCACCCGTGCTCAATGTTGTGGCGCATCTCGTGCAGGACCTCAGGCTTCTCGCGGAACTCGCGCTTCTGCTCTTCGGTGTACTCGAAGTTCTTACCGTCCTTCGTATACTGTGCTGCGTAATTGGAGCTGATCCAAGTCGGACTGCGGATGTAGTTGATCACTTTCTTGGCCGTCTTCTGAATCTGGGGCACGATCTGGATCGCGGAGGAGCCGTTGCCAATGACGCCGACTCTCTTTCCATCCCAGTTGCAGTTTTCGTCCCTAGCGGATGTTTAGTTAAATCCAGATACATTAAAGACAAGGACTCTAACCATTTGGCACTGTGGAGCAGTTCTCCCTTGAAGTTATGGAGGCCCTCGATATTCGGCCACTGCCACTTGCTATAACTGAGTTCAGTATCAATGTAGAGAGGAAGGATTGCTGAGACGAACTTTAGAATTCCCGAACCGTTGATCAGGATGTCAGCTTCGTCCTCGATGATGCCTCCCTCGAAATCAGCCCTAATCTTCCACTTCTTGGTGGCATCATCCCAGATGGCACTCTTAATGGCAGTGTTAAATTGGACGTCTCTGTCCAGATTGTACTTGATGGTTGTTCGCTTGATGTAGTCCCAGATTTCGGGGCCCTTGGCATAGAAGGTCGTCCAGTCAGGGTTTGGCTCGAAGGAGAAAGTGTAGATATCTGTTTCATCAGCGATATGAACAAAGGTTGGTCCCCTTTATTAAAGAATTGGCTTACGTGCGGGAACGTCACTGAAGTTATGTTAGCATGTTTTTCAATAAATTGTCGTTGTGCTTACCAGGCAACACCGGGGTATCTATTCTCCAACCAAGTACCACCGACATCGTGGTTCTTCTCGTATATCTGGAGGTCAACGAACTCGTCCATTTTTGCCTCGCGCAGATGATATGCTAGCATCAGGCCGGCATAGCCAGCGCCGATGCAGACGAGTCTCAGTTTCCTCGGGGTGTAGACGGGGCTTTCGAGGATGGGAACCCAGTTTGGTGCCTTGGTAGTGGTGTCTTTAACGCTGGCTCCATTGCCGAAGGAGGAGCCGTCTTCTGTGGAGCCGTGCATGCTTGCTACTTTAATACGCTGGTTGAGATGTGGAGATATCAAGGCCGTTTTCCAGCAGGTATATGTGTTATAGTGTTGTAGTATTGTATGGAGATTAGAGAAGGCTAGATCAGGCGGCGGCAATTGGTATTTATGCCGGAGTAGAAGGGCAGAGAATAGAGAGGAGTGAATAGAGAGGAATAAAGCAGCGAAGGAGTGGGCAATGGCATTCACATCAGTCTATATATTGCCTCTCGGTAGCATCTCCCTTTGTTCTCAAGGTCAAGATGTCTCTCAGTAGGACTTCTCTGTAGTCCAACTGGTTTTCGAGGATACCGATCTCATTCCTGGCTTGTGAAGAACACAGAGCGGCCTAAAGTGGCATAATTAGAGTATCACTGAATCATTCCGTGCTGCAGTCGTCCAATTACAGACATGTCCGGGGCTGTCTAATCGTCTAGAGCAGATGCAAGTTCAATGTCGTTGATACCCCAGCTACCCCAGATATCCAGGATTATAGTGCTATAGCCGTTGAAAAGTATCAACCAACTATGACCCCTGATCCCTGAGTGCATGTCGATCTGTGCATGCCTGGGGAGGACCGGAAGGCGGAAGGCAGAAAGAACAACGACGACAGAACAGATAGAGGAGAGGGAGGAAGGGAAAGGATGCGAGTCGTTCATTTGAGACTGTACGATAGATAGTACTACCCGCAGATCCCTGATGCACAAGCCGGATCCCGCATTAGGTTTGTGTACGTAGGTACAGTACTGTACATGTGTCGAAAATCCAACATCATCCCTTTCATTCGAGCTCCTCCTCCTCCTTTCCCCATTCCCGCTCGAACCACTCGGGGGACCCCAACTGTAAGCCTCCCCGGATCAGAGCTGGCGATCAATGCTTCTGCTTCCGAACGGGATCTCTTCTGATTGGTCTTTCGGATATCTGTTGGTGCAATCCGACCACATGTGTGATGCGGAGGCTGTGGAGACTGTGAGCTACCCCACACTACCCCGCACCCCGCACTGTGACCCGGGACTGCTCGACCTGCCCGCACTTCATCCGTCTCATATTTCTCATATTCACTCCTTTCTTTACTCTTTATCACCACATATCACTTCTCTTCTCAGCTTCCTCAGGAGCAAGTCAACTCGTTCGCTCTGCGAGAACTTGGCTGCTTCTATTATTCAACACATGAGTGTATTCTTGCTCCACCAAATCCTACAGTACAACAGTCGAGATGAGTTCCTTAACAAATGTTGGAGACAACTCCAAGGTTGATGTTCTTGTTGTTGGTGCTGGCCCAGCTGGGTGAGTGACAATTCGATTGTAATCGCTTTCATATTGAGGACATTTGATTGAACGCATATTTTAGCATGATGGCCGTCACTTGGTTCGCACGGTGTGGAATCAAGGCCAGAATTGTCGACAAGCGTGGCACCAAGATCTATAACGGCCAGGCCGATGGCTTGCAGTGCAGGACCTTGGAGATCCTCGATTCCTTCGAGTTTGCCGACCGCGCATGGAAGGAGGGCAACCACATGCTCGAGATCTGCCTGTGGAACCCAGGACAGGACGGCGTCATCCGGCGCTCAGATCGCATCCCAGATACTATCCCCGGCATTTCGAGGTTTCAACAGCTCGTGCTTCACCAGGGCCGTATCGAGCGCTTCTTCCTCGATTCGCTCAAGGAGCACAGCGATATTCGCGTGGAGCGCGGCGTGTTGCCCCAGTCATTGACATTTGATGAGTCGAAGGCGGAAGATGATGATGCCTATCCTATCAAGGTCACCCTTCAGCACCTGACTGAGGATGAAATCAACCCTCCACAAAGCAAGGCAACAACAAACGGAGCAGCACCCTCCGATGGTCTTTACCGTAGCAACATGGCTCCGGATGACACTGAAGAACTCCTGAACAAGGCGGCCAACGACAAGGCAGGCACACAAGAGACCATTCAGGCAAAATACATGATCGGATGCGACGGTGCCCACTCCTGGACGCGAAAGCAGCTCGGATACACTCTCGATGGCGAACAGACTGATTACATCTGGGGTGTTTTGGATATCATCCCAATCACCGACTTCCCCGACATTCGCCAGAGATGCGCCATTCACTCCGCAAATTCTGGATCAGTTATGGTCATCCCACGTGAAAACAAACTTGTCCGCCTCTACATCCAAATGACCACAACTGAGAAGGGAGGAGAGCCCGTCGACCGAAGCAATATCACCCCGGCCATGATCTTGGAGTGCGCCCAGCGCACGCTTGCACCGTACAAGCTCAGCTACGAGTACTGTGACTGGTGGACGGCATATCAGATCGGCCAAAGAGTCGGCTCCAACTTCTCCAAGAACGAGCGTATCTTCCTTGCCGGTGATGCGGTCCACACCCATTCTCCAAAGGCTGGCCAGGGGATGAACGTCAGCATGCAAGACACCTACAACCTATGCTGGAAGATCTCAGCGGTTCTGAATGGCACCGCAGACCGACGCATTCTGAAGACGTACCAGTCGGAGAGGAGACGTATCGCACAAGATCTGATTGCCTTCGACCACAAGTTCTCCCGTCTCTTCTCTGGACGTCCAGCTAAGGATATGATGGACGAGGCCGGTATCAGCATGGAGGAATTCAAGGACGCCTTCGAGAAGGGCAACCTGTTTGCGAGCGGCGTGGCGGTTGACTACGGAGCAAGTTTGATTGTTGCCAAGGACGGCAGCAGTGTTGATCAGGGCGACGGTACCGACGTGGGGGTTATCAATTCTCAACGTGCTGTCAGCAAGCAACAGCTCGCTACCAACGTGAAGCTCGGCATGCGAATGCCCAGCTTCAAGGTCCTCAATCAGTCCGATGCTCGCCCATGGCACTTCCAGGAGGTCCTACGAAGCACCGGCCAGTGGAGACTCGTCGTCTTCGCCGGTGATGTTTCTGACAAGGTCCAGATGAGCCGAGTGCAGAAGTTGGGCGCGACCCTCGCAGCTAAGGATTCCTTCATCTCGCGCTTCACCCCCGCCGGCAAGCCGATCAACTCCGTCATCGAGATCTTGACCATCCACAGCGCGCCGCGTGAGTCCACCGAGCTCCACGACTTCCACGATATTTTCCACCCGTACTCGGAGCGTGACGGCTGGGACTACTGGAAGATCTACGTCGACGATGTCTCGTACCACGAGGGCCACGGACAGGCGTATGAGAACTACGGCGTTGATAGGAAGAGGGGTTGCGCAGTTATCCTGCGTCCGGATCAGTACGTGTCGTGGGTGGGAGAGCTTGAGGATGTTCAGGAGATGGATAGGTTCTTCTCAGGGTTTATGAAGGTACGGAATTAGACGTTTATTTTAGGAGAAAAGCGAAGGAAGAGTACTTACTGCAGCTTCAATACGAAGATTTGTACAACACTCTGAATTTCGTGCACAAGCATGGAAACCGTAAAAAGTGTTTACTGTGGAGGTCTAACTGTAACCGCGAGCTCTAGATCTCCCTGCTGTGTGAAATCGGAAGACAGAGCCAGTTTGTCGAGTCGGTAGCAACAGCCACTCACTGTCCCTTCACTCTCCATTCCATGAACCGGTGACCTGGCTTCTGAGGTCTCGGGTCGGATGTGGTGCTTGGCAGGATGTGGAGGACCGCGCTACACGAGCTCCGTTCCGCTATCCGAGGACAACCCGGGGCGGAGTGCTGCGTGTGGCTGGTGTGGCTGCACGGACATCCGCTGCCGATGGCCAATAATATCAGTGGCGAACGCGCGTGTCTTCCGGAGTCGATGCTGGGGTGTGGAGATGGTGGGGAAGCGGGGAAGCGGGGAACAGGGAAACAGGGGCAGGGGAGGTGTCCGCGCCCGCCACGTTGATGTATAGATCTGTACATGTAAACAAAGAGGCAGCATGGGGAAAGAGCGGCGGTGGAAGGTGACCTTTGTAGTGTGACGATCGCAGTGTGGATGGATGGCTCTTGTTGCTACTCGTACATAAGGTCTATTACTTTCTTTTGCTGCGACCCTTCCCCCTCTTTACAATCTCTTGCAGCAAAGAAAAACACCTACAAATTATCACCTCCAAAGCATCAGCGACAGCTATAATCATGGCCCAAGCAAACCCAACTCCCTACGCCCCCGAATGGCTCGAGGTTCGCCCCCATCCATCCTCCACCTCCGCGTCGTGTCGGACCCCTACTGACTCGAGCGCACCAGATGGAGCAGAACTTGGGCGGGAGGAGCGTGCTCCAGGGCACCGTCGAGGAGCACCGCGCCCAGTTTGCCGGTCTCGGCGCTGCCATGGCACCACTCGCGCCTCCACTCCCCGATGTTCTCGATGTCGAGGATGTCATGATCTCGGACACGCTGCGTGTGCGCGTCTACGCTCCTAAGGAGGGGAGGGGCACGCTGCCGTTTGGGCTCTAGTAGGGCGACCCTTACGCTTCAGCAGCGTGTACTGACACAGCTCAGCATGCACTGCGGTGGGTTCGTGATGGGAGGCATCGAGGCTGATGATTGTGGGTGGTCTATTCCCAGACCGTTGCTGGTGGTCTGCGGCCCGGAAAACCAGCTGCAAGTCTCGTGTTTTGTATACTGACAAGCAATCTCTCTCCTCCTAGATTTCTGCCGCGTGATCTCCATGTCCGCACCCTGCGTCATCGTCTCCGTCGAATACCGCCTGGCACCAGAGAACAAATATCCCGCGGCCCACGACGACGGCCACGCCGCATTCGAATGGGCAAGCAGTACCCTCATCACACCCGGTCACTTGCACTTTCTAACTCAGAACACAGGCATATGCGAACGCGTCCAAATACGGCGCATCCTCCTCAAGGGGCTTCACCATTGGCCAGTCCGCCGGCGCGAACATGGCCATTTCCCTCGCCCTGCGCCTGAAGCAATCCTCGCAGGCCGACCGTGTCAAGGGCGTCGTTGCCATCGGCCCACCAACAGTCGCCCCGTCCGCAATCCCGACGGAGCTGGCTGGCCAATTCAACGGCGATGACAATGCGGACTCGGCCATCATCGACCGCGCCGCCATGGAGCTGTATCTCTGTAAGATCGCCCGTGTCCACACCCCTGAATGATGTAGACTACAACCCGGCGTCTCACACTCTAAATAGCTGCCTATGCCCCCCCGCCCTCAGCACCAGAGTATTCCGTGCTCCTGAGCCCGGGGCTCTCGCTTCTGCCGCCCACATACCTCGTGGTGTGCGGCAAGGACCCCCTTCGCGACGACGGGCTGGTGTTGGAGAAGGCGTTGCGGGCTGCCGGCGTCGACACGAAGATGGACTACTACGAGGGGTGGCCGCACATGTTCTGGATCATCCCGGGCTTGAAGAGGGGCGATGAGGCCGTCGGGAACATCGTCACAGGCGTGAAGTGGGTCATTTCCAACCTCTAGGTGCGTAGGCAGCCGTGACCTTCATGGGCACCCAGATAGCTATAATTTATGAATGCTCTTCGTCGAAGTCTCTGTTGTTCTGGCTAGCATCTGCCGGTATCACGCGAACCTGAACCGCGAGCCCAGTGGACGCAGCAGCAGCTGGCTGGCTCGTCTCAGGGCGCAGGTTAGGTTGGGTCGGTCAATGTCTGCGCTTCACGGTCACATCACGGGCTCAGAGATGCATATTGCGGCGAGAGTCACAACGAACCGTCTCTATTTCAATATATCCCACCCATCCACCTGCCTCTCCTTCCCTCCCCTCCCTCCTCCTCCTCCACAAACGAACAAAAAAAATGTAGCGACCCCTATAAACCACCAAGCTCATACGAGGACAGACGCATCCGTCCCCTAACGCCTGGCAGCAATACTCGGGGCCGCGCCAGCCTCTTCCCCGGCCTCCACACGCTGCCGTGGCGAGCGCAGGTGCCAGCTGGGGACGCTGTGGGGCTTGATGTACCGCATGGAATACAGAGTTGCAAGGATGGATCTCGCCTTGTACTCCACCTTGCCTTGCGGAGAGGGGGATGGGGGAGAGAGGGGAGAGAGGAGAGAGAGGAGAGGGGAGAGAGGAGAGAGAGGAGAGAGAGAAGAGAGAGAGGACGGGATGTGGGGATCACGTAAGCATGAGAAAGGGGGAGGAGGAAAAATGGAGAAGCGCTGTATTGGGGTATCTAAAAGGACGAAGAATGTCGGACCTGACGTCAGTAGCAGCCGGAGGTCGAAATAACGACGGAGTAGGAGAGAGCTCAAGATTGTATGGCCTTCCGCCTCGCGAACAGCGCCATCTCGTCATCCATGCGGTCCAGCGTCTGGTCGATCTCCGCAATCCCCATATCCCCCCCGCGCACAGTCATCCTGCCCTCCACCACCCCTGGAATCCTATGCCCACCCCCCTCCGTCACCTCCGGCGCATCCCTCACAACAACCAGCCGATGCTCCGCCGCGATGACGAGCTCCGTCCCCGCCTGCGCAAGCCCGACTCCGCGCTCCCCCCGCAGATTCACGCCCTCGACGCGCACGATCCGCCCGCCGGCCGCGCCCGCGCCACCGAACAGGTTCCCGCCGCGGCGCAGCTGCGCGTCCCAGAAGGCCCGCAGCGACGGGATCACGGCGTACGCGTCCTCGAGCCATAAGGCGACGCGCTCGTCTGGCGGACTCGTCGTGCTGGTCTTGGGCAGCGTGACGACGGAGAGACCGCCTGATGCAGCGTGGCCGCTGCGCGAGGAGAAGAGGGCGGGATCGACGGTGCGGCGGGTGGCGGGGGTCATGGGGGCGAATTTGGAGGTTGGGAGGCTGGGGCGGGAGGTTGATTTGGAGGTCGTAAGTGAGGAGCTGGAGATGTAGCCGGAGAGGTTGAAGGGGGTGAGGGCGCCGCCCTTGATGGTTTGGCCGCCCAGGATGCTCTTGGAGGCGCCGGGGCCGGCGGATTCGAGGTCCCACACGCCCCATTCACCGTCGGAGAGGAGGAGGAGGAGGGATTTGCCGCCGAGGACGAATTTGGCGTCGAGGATGGGCTTGCGGCTGGGGAATGTGGAGATTTCGGATTTGAGGAAGGGGGTGTGCAGGGTTAGGAGCCAGGAGCCTTCGGCGATGAGGGGCGAGTAGAGGCGGATGGTGCCGGTTTTGGAGGCGAGGAGGAGGGTGCTGGTGGAGTGGTTGAAGTCGATGCTTGAGGCTGGCGTGGAGAGGTATTGGGTCTGGAAGGGGGTGGTGTGGTCCTTGGATAATTGATACGTCGTCTTGCCGCCTTTGGTGATGGTGAGGATGGGGACCTTGTGTAATAACAGCAAGCCGCTGACTTCTCCTGAATGTGAAGCGAGGAGGAGAGAGCCTTCCGACCTTGCCTTCTCGTCGTCCTTTTTCACGTATGTCATGCTGATTGCATCCGCAGGTGTGGAGAATCCAGACAGCGTAATTACGGTCTCGCCCCATTTCCCTGGCTTATTGCCCTTCGCTGCCTTCCTCGCAGGTGAGGGTGGTGTCAAGGGAAGAGATACGAGGCGTATTGAACTATCCGCACACGCAGCCGCAAACACAATCCTATCCTTCAGGGCGGCCGAAGCGGCCAAACGCGTCGCCGCCGTGCCAAAAATGAGGTCGATATGTTGGAGAATCGGCGGGAATGGTTTTGACGCGTCGATCTCGGCCTCATCGTCTTCGAACTCGACTTCATCTGCGACAGGTGGCTGCTCGTCGTCGGAATCGATGATCATGACGGCGTCCTTCGAGGCTCCGTTTGCCTTTGGGTCTGGGGTCGAGGCGGGCTTGAAGGTTCGGCCGCCGCGCCAGAGGATGCGCACGCCGGATTCGTGGGCGTAGAGGAGGATGGAGGAGCCGTTCGAGGAGAGGATGGGGAAGGGAGTGGCATCGTGGAGGCGATGGGGGAGTTCATAGCTGGGTGGAATGTCAGCTAGGCAAGATGCGAAGGGGAAAGAGGAGAAAGAGGAGAAAGAGCATTGCTTGTGTACCTTAATTGGATATTGTGCTCTGTGCGCAGGAAGCGCTCTGGAAGGGACATGTCGGGATGAAGAGAGGGATGAGGGATGAGGATGAGGGGTGAGGGGTGAGGGATGAGGGATCCAGACGATTGAAGGTGGTGCTTGTTTACAGAGAGACAACGACAGACAGCCTTGAGAAATGAAGCTCAAGCTCCCGCAGACAACTCCGTAGCTAAGCGAACGGCAGCCTCAGGATTGTATGACTGAGTGAGTGAGTGACTGAGTCCCGTGACTGACTGAGTCCCGTGACAGGCCGCTCGACTGTTGGTGGCTGTTGGTGGCTGTTGGTTGCTGGTGAAGCTATTCCCCTTTGATCCTCTGATCCCTTTGGGAAACCCGGTTATCCCTCACCGTAAGTTAACCACGTGACTTTGAGCCTTGTCCTATCGCATCAATAATGCCTCGGCATCTCCCCCACTGTCCCCGGCCCCCAGATTCCCCACGTGATGTGCGCGTCTGTGGCAGTGGAAGTGGAAGTGGCCCGCCGCGCTAGACGCGAAGAGGGATGGCGCACTCATGGACGGGAGGGAGATTTGAGATTTGCCGCAGGATGCCAAGAGCCAAGAGGTGTCTGCACGGCAAATCGGCACATCGAGCGGGACTAGGCTGGATTGGGGTAGCGTTGGGCGATGTCGGGGGTGGTGGGGATGGGGATGGAGATGAGATGGAGAGAGATGGAGAGAGATGGAGATGACCATGGGGTTGACATAGTCCGGACATAGCTGACAGGCTTGAAATGTGGAGCAGAGGTATGTACTAGGTATGCACTATCTATGTACATCTCGTAGCTATGTACATATGTATCCGTCTACTTCACCGACGAAGTACCACGATTACGAAGGAAACAAATATATATATATATATATATATTCATAGCAGAGCGAGCAGGGCAGCTCGACGACTATACGAGTACATGAGTATCGTGCATATGTACATATGCTCAATCCCCTCGATATTAATGCCTTCAATGCGGTGCTGCTCTTTCTTAATGCACGAGCTACGGCGGCGGCAATAGTTCCGCTATGATGTGCCTGGGCCCGGAGCGGAGCTACATATGTACATCCATACATACATCCATACATATTGTATGTACATATTGTATGTACATCCATACATATGATGGTGAGATGAGATTGGAAGGAAGGAAGGAAGCTTTCTCTCCCTCCCTCTCTCTCCCTCCCTCAGGGACGGGGCTAGAGGCTGATGGGTGGCTTCCCCGCTGTGTCATCTCTCTACCTAGGTATGTGCTCTCTCTTTTCTCTTCTCCCTCTCTCTCTCTTTCTTTCTCTCTTTCTCTCTTCCTCTATCTCTCTCTCTTTCCCTCTTTCCCTCTTTCCCTCTTTCCCCCTCTCCCCCTCTCCCCTCTCCTCTCTCCTCTCTACTCTCTTCTGTCCATGGCTGGCCTGCTTGACTGAGTTGCTGAAGCTGTGACGTGACCTGTCGTGACCTGACCTGACGCGTCTTTCTTTCCTCTCGCTGGCATATCTTCATCTTCATCTTCATCTTCACTGTTCATCTGCTTCATCTGCTTCATATTCTGCTTTACTCTTCCCCTTCTGCGTCGTGGCGTCGACTGCGTTTGGACAACTGAAGGGTCTTGCCTCAACGGCTGCACTAGAGACGAAGAGACTTCAGCTAGACCACCTACACAGGGAAGCGTCACACGTGTGCTGAGGGAAAACACGAAGCATCGCAGAACGCATGCCCCAACAACAGCGATTCCGAACATCCAACACCACACGCCATGATGGGGGATCTCCCAGACCCCGAAAAACCGCCCGTGGCCGCCCCCTCGGCGCCGTCCCTGCCCTCCCCCGACCATGAGCAAGAGGCCCGACAAACCTCCCACGCCTCCACCGCCACAAACCCCTCCCTCGACAAAGAACCCAGCATCCACCCCATCCGCTTACGCACCACCTCCTCCAGCGACTCCATCAACAGCATCGACAGCGACCCGCTCGAGCCACTCGAGCGCGCCCTCACCCCCGACCAACAGACCCCTGCCGAGCACCTCGCGCGCCCCTTCCGCTCCTACACCACCACCTCCATCGCCACCAACGGCTCGCGCCTCCCCAACTTCGAGGTCGACTTCGAGCCCAATGACCCGCGCAACCCGCGCAACTGGCCGGCATGGTACCGCGGCATCGTGCTCGCCGGCGTCTCCTTCTCCACCTGGGTCACTGTCCTCTACTCTACCTCCTATACCTCCGGCCTGCCCATGATGATGGAGGAGTTTGGCGAGACGAACACGACACTGTCGACCCTGGGCGTCACCACGTACTTGTTTGGTCTGGCTATCGGCAGCGTGGTTTTGGCGCCGCTGAGCGAGATTTGGGGCAGAAGGCCCATTTACATGTGCACTATGGGCATTTTTACGTTGTTGGTGCTGCCGTGTGCGATGGGGACCTCGATGTGGGAGATTATCCTCGTACGCTTCTTTGGGTTCGTCTCCTTGCCCCCCCCCCCCCCCCCCCCCCCCCCCCCCCCCCC
>Ga0209512_1000872_pt1 | contig 42681 bp, 33 predicted proteins | sample frozenSSSSmetaG_FD_184142 | JGI IMG/M metagenome (GOLD analysis project Ga0209512, IMG submission 184142) | Glacier valley bacterial and archeal communities from Borup Fiord, Nunavut, Canada, to study Microbial Dark Matter (Phase II) -... | ecosystem: Environmental > Aquatic > Freshwater > Ice >...
CACTGGTGCCACTTCTGCAAAAGAGGGGGCATCAGCTACTGTTTTATGGTTAATACCAGTGAGAGACTGAATGTAATAAGGTATTGGTATTGAAGGTTTTATAAGTGTTTCATAGACCTCAGTTACCCTGATGCCATCATGCAGCACGATGGCTATTTCGGTGATGTCATTTGCCGAGGCATACCCGCCGGTGGTTTCTATGTCTACAATGGCGTACATGTTTAGTAAAGGTATTCTGCCAGGTTGAGTTTACCCGCCAGAAGTAGAAAAATATCTTGACTTTACAAAAGCGAAAGAGTACATTTGTTTCAGGGCCGGAATATTGAATTTCAGGTTCTCTCTCTCTTTTTCTCCGTATCCTTTTCGAAAACCATTGTTGAACGTACCCGGGAACTTTGTGCATTGCAATTTCAATCACATAAACTCGAAACGTTATGAAAAAGGGAAACACTCATTTAAGTGAAAATGCATCAACAGCTTTATGGGCCTTCGGGTTCCTGAGTTTAATTATGCTTTTGTCTTACCTCTATTGGTTCGCCTGATTGGCAGACCGATTACTTATATAATTCACAGGCGCGGCTACCCACGAGGGTAACTTTTGCGTTTATTCCTGCCATTAGTTTTAATCATTATCAGGAAAAGACACAGGTCTTCGTCAGACAGGCTGCATCAGGCACGGTCATTAATCATTTATACGGACCATTTTCTATATTTGCGTCTGTATGGAGCTTACTAAAAATTACGATCCCAAAGCAATTGAGGAAAAATGGAACCGGCACTGGAAAGAAAAAGGTTATTTCCACAGTGTTCCCGACCAGCGCCCTGCATTTACTATAGTCATACCCCCTCCCAACGTTACCGGCATTCTTCATATGGGCCATACACTCAATGAAACCGTGCAGGACATCCTCATCAGAAAAGCGCGCATGAGCGGCTTCAATGCCTGTTGGGTGCCCGGCAGCGATCACGCTTCTATCGCTACTGAGGCCAGGGTGGTGGACATGCTCAAAAAAGAAAAGAACATTGATAAATCCCAGCTCTCACGCGAAGAATTTCTGGCCTATGCCTTTGAATGGAAAGAAAAATACGGCGGAATTATCTACAACCAGATAGAAAGACTTGGCTGTAGTGTAGACTGGAACCGGGTATCGTTTACCATGGATGCAGACTACTACCGCGCGGTAATAAAAGTATTTATCGACCTCTATAATAAAGGACTGATCTATCGCGGGGCAAGAATGATCAACTGGGATACCGTTGCTAAAACTGCTCTCAGCGATGAAGAAGTGGAACACCGAGACCTGCCGGGTAAATTATATTATATAAAATATTTTATTGTTGATACACCGGACGCCGATATTTCCTTATTAACCTACAACACGCCATTTGTTACAATCGCCACTCAGCGGCCTGAAACCCTTATGGGCGATACGGCTGTTTGCGTACACCCTGCAGATGAGCGTTATAAAAGTCTGGCCGGAAAATATGCTATAGTGCCTTTCGTTAACCGTATTGTTCCTTTTATAACAGATGAATACATCGATCCTGCATTTGGAACGGGCGTTTTAAAAGTTACCCCGGCCCATGATATCAATGATTATAATATCGGGCTGAAACATCATCTGGAAGTAATTGAAACGTTAAATGAAGACGGCACCCTAACTGCTGCCGCAGGTCGTTTTGCCGGACTTGAACGATTTGATGCCAGAAAAAAAATAGCAGAAGCACTGCGTGAAAAAGGATGGCTGGTGAAAGAAGAAGATAACCAGACACGGGCAGGATTTAGTCAACGCACCAATTCAGTTGTGGAGCCAAGAATATCCACGCAATGGTTTGTATCCATGCCAAAACTGGCCGAGAAAGCGCTGCAACCTGTGCTGGATGGCCGGGTGCACATACATCCTGAAGAAAGATTTTTAAATACATACAAACACTGGCTTACCAATATTAAAGACTGGTGCATCAGCAGGCAATTGTGGTGGGGACAACAGATACCGGCCTGGTACGATAAAGACGGAAAGTTTGTTGTTGCAGGAAATAAAACCGAAGCGAAAAAAATTTTTGCTGAGAAATACAATGTCGCTGATGCGGAGCTCAGGCAGGATGAAGATGTGCTCGATACCTGGTTTTCTTCCTGGCTCTGGCCTATCGAAGTATTTAAAGGTATTACCAGCCCCGGCAATAAAGAGATCAATTATTATTATCCCGGATCTGTGCTGGTCACCGGCCAGGATATTATCTTTTTCTGGGTAGCGCGGATGATTATGGCGGGCATGGAATATAAACAGGAAATACCTTTCAAAGACGTGTATTTTACTGGTATGGTGCGTGACAAAACGGGCCGGAAAATGAGTAAGAGCCTTGGCAATTCACCTGATCTTCTGCAGATGATCGATAAATATGGCGCCGATGCGGTACGTTTTGGCATCATGATATCTGCCCCTGCCGGCAATGATCTGTTGTTCGATGATTCTTCACCCGACCAGGGAAGAAATTTTAACAACAAACTGTGGAACGCGCTGAAGCTCCTGAAAATGTGGGAAGAAAAGTTGAATTCACCTGGAATGGAAACAGAAGAACCCAGCGGACACGATTCCTTCCAGGTAATGGATGTATCGGGCTTCGCGGGAACAGTTGAACAGGAAGATAACGGAGAAATATATGCGCAGGCGGCAAAAACCGATTTCGCGGTAAACTGGTTTTCCAACAGGCTTTCGGAAGCCAGAACCGAAATGGAAAAATTATACAGCGGTTTCAAATTGAGCGAGGCACTTAAAACGGTCTATTCACTGATATGGGATGATTTCTGCAGTTGGTATTTAGAATGGGTAAAGCCTGCGTATGGGATGTCGGTAGATCCCTCCATTTACAGGCATACCGTAATATTCTTTACGGAACTGATGCAACTTTTACATCCGTTCATGCCTTTCATTACGGAAGAAATTTATCACCTGCTGGATGAAAGAAATGATGACCTGACCGTAAAACAATTTAGTGTCGCTGAGCCGCCATCACAGCAGTCGCTGGCTGCGGGCGCTCTTCTGAAGGAAGTAATAACCGGCCTCAGGGATACCCGGGTAAGAAGCAAATTAAAAAATAAAGACGAGATCAAATTATACATTATTACAGAGACGCCCGAATTGTATATGTCTGTTTACCATATTCTCTCCAAACAGGTAAACGCAAATGCCATAGCATTCAATACCGAGGCCCTGGGTCATAGTACATCTGTGGTGATCGGAAAAGATAAATTCTTTTTGGAAACCGCTGAACCCATTGACAATTCCGAACAAAAAGAGGGATTATTAAAAGAGCTCATGCACCTGGAAGGATTTTTATTATCTGTAGATAAAAAATTAAGCAATGAACGGTTCATGGGCAGCGCCCGCCCAGAGGTGGTAGCGCTGGAGCAGCAAAAAAAGAGCGATGCGGAAACAAAACTCCGCGTGATCAGGGAAAGCCTCGGAAACCTGTAAGAAAAAAACGGTAATATTCTGGCGTAAACACTATGGTTCCATTACGGCGCCGGTATACTTTTATTCCATGATAATCAATCACTGGGAGCATTGTACCGTATGCCCGGGCACTGATCATGTCTATAAGACAGGTACATCATCAAAAAAAAATTTATGAAAAAAGAAATTAATCTTTCTGTGAGGGGTGAGAGGCCATTGTCTGAAAAAGAGATGAAGATTAAAGGTGGAGGTTTTATTTATGACAAGCTGGTTTCGCCACTTGTTACTGCTGCCATACAAATTGGTGTTAAGGGTTTACAATATTTCTATCACATGGGAAGAGATGAAGCAAATTCTTACAAAAAAACAATTTAAATAACAAATAAAAATTAGCTATTATGAAAAAAGAACTGTTGTTTTCTGATTTTTTTAAAGAGATCCCTTTAGGAGAATCTATATTATTAACCGGTGGAGGTTTCATTGATACCATGTATTGCATCAGGGGAACGTTGACAGGGAATATAACCAGTGCTGTAAAAACGATGGTCTATGGTGGCACCATCTGGGGAATGGCAAGGCTTGCGGGCGTGATAGCGGGATGTTCAGATTAATAGTTTAATTTGTTATGCGGTAATGTGGTGCATTCATTCACATTCAATCTATACAATGAAGAAGAATATAATAATTATCGCCGTTGTCATTCTGGTTATTATTATCTGTATCTATATTTTTAATACAGGTGTAAGAGAAGCCAGGGTATACAAAAACGAGCAGGCAACCGGCCAGGGTAAATAATTAAATTATCGTATAGTGAAAAAGGCTTTGCTGATCAGGCAACGCGACAGCACAGATTGCGGCGCGGCCTGTATTGCATCGGTGTGTGCATATTACAAATTAAATGTCCGTGTCTCCCAGGTAAGGCTGATGGCGGGCACGGACAAATATGGAACCTCTGTATTTGGTATGATCGAAGCGGCTACGGCACTTGGCCTGCTCGCAAAAGGCATTAGGGTTCCATCCGGATCACTGCATGAATTACCATTGCCCGCCATCGCTCATGTAACACTGGATGAAAAACGGGCGCATTTTATAGTGCTCGTAAAGGTTAGTGAAAAACAGGTCACCATAATGGATCCTGCTGAAGGAAGATTCAGCAAAATAACAAAGGAAGAATTCAATAAGATATGGAAGGGAATAATAATACTGATGATCCCCGGAGAATCTTTTTCGTCAGGTTGTAATCAATCTACTTATGCACGTTTCCGGTTGCTTGCAGTGCCACACAGTGCAGCGCTTATTCTGGCATTTGGACTGGCGGCGATTGCCGGAATCACGGGATTAACGCAATCGATTTATGTTAAGAAAATTGTTGACATTTCATGGGATGGAAAAAATGCCGGTCAGGTGGATCCTATTTCGGCAATAGCGATATTGTTGCTTGCTTTTCATTTATCGGTCAGTGTTGCCAGGGGACTGCTGATTTTAAAGACAGGAAGGCAGATTAATAAAAAACTGATTGTTGGTTATTATCACCATCTGTTACACCTTCCCCAGACCTTTTTTGACAGCATGCGGGTGGGAGAAATCATCAGCCGCATTAATGATGCGGTTAGGATCAGCGCTTTTATCAGTGAGGTGGCTGTAAACCTGGTACTGAATACCATAATGGTTGTGTTTGCCTTCGCGGTGATGTTTGTTTTTTACTGGAAACTGACCATAATCCTGGCTGTATCCGTACCCATTTATGCTGCACTGTTTTATTTCAGTGATAAGATGAACCGTAAGTGGCAAAGACAAATACTGGAGAAATCCGCTGCGCTGGATACTCAACTGATAGAATCGCTGAACGCTTCAGGAACAATAAAAAGATTCGCACTGGAAAAATATTTTCTGGAAAATACAAAAACAGCGTTGGGATCATTACTCCAAAGCATTTACACATCTTCAGTATATCAGACATATTTTGGTGTATCTGCTGATTTTTTGACAAAGTTATTTTCGATATTCGTGTTATGGGCGGGCAGTTACTTCGTACTTCAAAAAGAGCTTTCACCGGGTTCGCTGATCGCGTTTTATTCAGTTACAGGATACTTCACCGCTGCTCTTCTTTACCTGATGAGTTCCATCAGGCCGGTCAGGGACACGCTGATAGCAGCAGACAGGCTCTTTGAAATTATGGACCTTGAAAGGGAACATTCAGGGACAACACAGTTAAATAAAGTGGAGTGTATCAGGTTTGCAAACGTTTGTTACCGGTACGCACATGCAGACGCTGTCCTGGAAAATTTAAATTTTACGATCTGGAAAGGTACTATCACTGGCATTGCAGGTAAAAATGGGAGTGGGAAATCAACGATGGCTTCACTTTTACAAAAACTTTACCTGCCGGTCTCCGGAATGATCACCATAGATACCATCGATATCAGTTTGTTCGACAACACGGCACTCAGAAAAACCATTGCTTTAGTACCCCAGCACACGCACCTCTTCTCGGCTACTATTGCTGAGAACATAGCAATAGGTGAGCGTAATCCGGATATGCGAAAGATAAAAGAAATATCAGATAAACTCGGACTTACCTCTTTCGTTGAAAGGCTTCCCCAGGGATTCAACACCATGCTGCTGGAACAGGGAAGTAATCTGTCAGGTGGTCAAAAGCAGGTATTATCGATCGCAAGGTCACTGTACCGTGAACCACCGGTGCTGATATTGGATGAAGCCACAGCTTCTCTTGATCCTGTATCAGAAACGAATGTGATGGAAACGCTGCAATGGTACCGGAACAAAGGCAACACGATAATCGTAATTGCACACCGGGATGCCATGCTGAAAATATGTGATGATATCATTGTAGTCTGAAAGGAAGATGGCTTAGCACAGAATTTTGTACATTTAGGTACTTAAAAATCAAATAAGGAATGAAAAAATTTGCTATTATTCTGCTGAATTGTTTTTTATTTATAACGCTTCAATCCCAGATTAACAACCGGCAAATTGTTAGTATCATTCCACAACCAGTCAGCCTTAAAGTAAATATTGGCAGTTTCCGGCTTGATAAAACTACAATACTTGTGGTTAAAGATCCCGGCGACAAACCTTCTGCAGATTTTTTTAATGATTATCTGCGGGATATATATGGAGTAAGATTGAATATCAGCAATTCTGCAAAAAAGAATTTCATCAGCATATCGACAAAGAAATTCTTCAAACCACCGGAGAATGATGAACATTATACATTAAATGGAACGGAAGTCGGTTTTGTCCTGTCAGGTGATTCTTATGCAGGTACATTCCGGGGAATACAGACCCTTATACAATTGCTTCCCGTCGATAAATCAACATCCCTGGCGGTACCACTGGTGAAAATTGATGACCAGCCAAGGTTTAAGTACAGGGGTCTTCACCTGGATGTGTGCAGGCATTTTTTTGATGTTGCGTTTGTAAAAAGATATATTGATTACATCGCCCTGCACAAAATGAATTATTTCCACTGGCACCTCACCGATGACCAGGGATGGAGGATAGAAATAAAAAAATATCCGGGCCTTACTTCAATCGGTGCCTGGCGCGACGGCACCATTATCGGCCGTTACCCGGGCAAAGGAAATGACAGCATTCATTACGGAGGATTTTATACGCAGGAAGAAATTAAAGAAGTAGTGGCCTATGCGGCTGGCAGACACATAGAAGTAATACCCGAGATCGAAATGCCGGGTCATGCGCTGGCGGCCCTGGCTTCCTACTCTTATTTAGGCTGCACCGGCGGGCCTTACAAGGTGCAGCAGACCTGGGGCGTATTCAAGGATGTGTTTTGTGCTGGCAATGATTCTGTGTTTAGTTTCCTGGAAGACGTGCTGGATGAAGTGATGCCATTATTCCCTTCCAAATTTGTTCACGTTGGTGGGGACGAATGTCCTAAAGATAGCTGGAAGGTTTGTCCGAAGTGTCAGAAAAGAATTCAGGATAATAATTTAAAAGATGAGCACGGGTTGCAAAGCTATTTTATCCAGAGAATTGAAAAATATATTAATGGCAAGGGCAAAAAAATAATCGGATGGGATGAAATTCTGGAAGGCGGCCTTGCCCCTAATGCAACGGTGATGAGCTGGCGCGGAGAAAAGGGCGGCATTGAAGCGGCTAAGCAGGATCATGAAGTGATCATGACCCCGGGCACGCATCTTTATTTTGACCATGCCCAGACCAAAAATGAAGATTCAGTAACAATAGGTGGATTTCTGCCTGTCCAAAAAGTATATAGCTACGAACCGCAATCCAAAGAGCTGGACAGTGTACAAAAGCAAAAAGTATTAGGCGCACAGGCGAATGTCTGGACCGAATACATGAGCAATAACAGGAAATTGGAGTACATGCTCTTTCCCAGACTGTCGGCCATAAGTGAGGTATTGTGGAGCCCTGCGTCCTCCAGGGATTGGAAAAGTTTTGGAAAACGTCTGCCCGTGCAGTTTAAAAGATATGATCTATGGAAAATAAACTACAGCAGGGCATTTTTTACTGATTCAAAAACTCCGGCATTATGACAATGGTTGATTCTTTCGAAAAAATTCCTCTTAAAATTTTCGCTGATCTTAAAGAAGGTTCTGTATATGTCGCTAACCTGATCGCATCGCTCATCAAAGACAAACAAAAAAATAATGAGAAATGCGTACTGGGTATGGCCACCGGTAATACGCCCAAGGCTTTGTATGCAGAGTTGGTAAGACTGCACAAATTTGAGGCCCTGAGTTTTAAAAATGTGATCACGTTTAACCTCGATGAATATTACCCCATAGACAAGGAAGCTTTTCAAAGCTATAACAGGTTTATGAAAACGCATTTATTCGATCAGATCGATATAGATCCGGCAAATACACATGTGCCTGACGGAGAAATCGCCAAGGACGACATGAAAGCTTATGCGGCTTCCTACGAAAAGATGATCGAAGATGCCGGTGGAATAGACCTGCAGATCCTGGGAATCGGCAACAACGGTCACATTGGATTTAATGAACCGGGTTCGAACATGAACTCACGGACAAGGCTAACCGTTCTGGATAATTCAACACGTATTGCCAATTCTTATGAATTTGCCAATATTTCGCAGGTGCCAAGGCTGGCGATTACCATGGGAATAAGCAGCATAACCCAGGCCAAAAAAATTGTATTGCTGGCCTGGGGACAGGCAAAAGCGCCGGTGGTGCAAAAAGCTATCGAGGGACATGTAACTGAACATATACCTGCATCGCTGTTGCAACTGCACAACGATTGTCTGTTTGTGCTGGATGAACCTGCAGCCGCTGAACTGACAAGGTTTAAATCCCCATGGCTCACCGGAGATTGTGAATGGACACCGAAGATGATCAAGAAAGCGGTGGTCAGCACGGCACTTAAAGTAAATAAGCCGGTATTGAGCCTGACCAACACGGACTATAAAGACAACGGCATTGGCGATCTCCTGGTGGAGAAAGGTGATTCGTACGAGATAAACCTGGAAGTGTATTACATGCTCAGGGACACTATAACCGGATGGCCGGGTGGAAAGCCGAATGTTAATCTGCCCAATCATCCTGAGCGGTCCGTGCCTTATCCCAAAAGATCGATCATATTTTCTCCGCATCCCGATGACGATATCATCTCAATGGGTGGAACGTTCCAGAGGTTGTATGACCAGGGACATGAGGTGCATGTCGCTTACCAGACTTCCGGCAATATCGCAGTGACAGATGAATTTGTAACCAGGTTCATGGATTTTGCGGTTGGGTTTGAAACAATGTTCGGCATCGACAGTAAAATATCTGAACAAATATTACTGAAAGCAAGGGAGTATTTAAAGAGAAAAAAATCGAATGAACTGGATACCCCTGAAATAAGGTCGATCAAGGGATTGATCAGAAGGTGCGAAGCCAAAGCCACCTGCCGGTATGTAGGTATACCGGATGAAAACAGCCATTTTATGAACCTTCCTTTTTATGAAACCGGCGCCATTGAAAAAAAACCAATGGGAGAAAGAGATGTGGAACTGACCGTTGAATTACTGAGAAGATTAAAGCCCCACCAGATATTTTGCGCAGGTGACCTCGCGGACCCGCATGGCACGCATAAAGTTTGCCTGGAAATTGTTTTTGAAGCACTTAGAAGAATAAAAGAAGATGGTGATGATTGGGTAAATGATTGCTGGATGTGGCTGTATAAGGGCGCCTGGCAGGAATGGGATATCAGCGAAATTGAAATGGCGATACCAATGAGCCCGGACCAGGTGATGAAGAAACGTTACGGAATATTTATTCACCAGTCACAAAAAGACATGGTTCCTTTCCAGGGTTCGGACAACCGTGAATTCTGGCAGCGTGCGGAAGACAGGAACAGCAGCACCGCTAATCTATATGCTCAATTGGGATTGACGAAATTTGCAGCTGTAGAAGCGTTTGTAAGGCATATATATTAAGTAAAGCTGTTAATAATTCCCAGTTCGAGGCCTCGTAATTCCGCGAGGCCGCGCAACCTGCCAATAGCGCTATATCCCGGATTGGTTTTCTTATGCAGGTCGTCCAGCATTTGGTGACCATGATCGGGACGCATGGTGATACTGATCTTTCTGTGTTTCATTATTTCGGTGAGGCAACGGACAATGGCATACATGTCTGTATCGCCGTCCAGATGATTGTCTTCATGAAAATCACCGCATTCATTTCTTTTGGTGTTGCGCAGGTGAATAAAATTAATGCGGTCGCTGAATTTATTCATGATCCCTACCAGGTCATTGTCCGCACGCACACCTAATGAACCGGTGCAAAAACATAAGCCATTGTTCAATGAGGGCACTGCGTTAAAAATATATTCCAGGTCTGCTGATGTGCTAACAATTCTTGGCAATCCTAATATAGAATATGGAGGATCATCAGGATGAATAACCATCAGCACGTCATTCTCAACAGCAACAGGAATTATTTCTTTTAAAAAGCAAATAAGATTTTCACGTAACTGTCCGGCACCGGTATTTTTATAATTATCCAATGCACGTTGAAACTGTTCCAGCGTATAACTTTCTTCGCTTCCCGGAAGACCTGAAACGATATTTCTCTGCAATAATTTTTTTTCTTCTTCATTCATGCCGCTGAACCTCTCGCGGGCGCGCTGCAATTCCAGTGCGCTGTAATCAAGTGATGCACCCTCGCGTTTAAGCATCCACATATCAAAAGCTATAAATGCGGCACGCTCGAAACGCAGTGCTTTGGATCCATCATCAACAGTATAAGCCAGATCGGTTCTTGTCCAGTCGAGCACCGGCATAAAATTATACGTAATGATATTTATGCCGCATTGGGCAAGATTGCGGACAGACGTTTTGTATTTTTCGATAAGGGATTTGAAATTTCCTGAACGGGTCTTTATATTTTCATGTACGGGAACACTCTCCACAACGTTCCATTTCAGGCCGGCCCGTTCGATCTCCCCTTTTCTTTTTATAATTTCTTCTACCGGCCATTCCTCACCGTTAGAGATATGGTGCAGGGCGGTAACCACACCAGAACATCCTGCCTGACGAATATCTGAAAGGCTGACAGGATCATTGGAGCCAAACCACCGCATGGCCTGGGTCATTCTTACTTGATCATTCATGAACAATACGGGTCTTAATACTTAAATACTATTCCATTAACCATTACTTCCTGTGTGACTTCATCAAAGGTTGCCTTATAACCCGTTCTTACAGATGCATTGGTCATGATATTGGCAACAGAATGAGCGTAACCTGCTTCCACTGGTGCATTTGGCTGCTTCCGGCTACGGATGCATTCCATCCAGTTCCGCATGTGGTTGGACGTTAGATTGTCAACACCAGTGTTTGCCGATGCCACGATCTTTTCGAACTTGTCGGTAAGTGTGACTGGCGGCAAAAGGTTGGCTTTCATGTGCATTTCATCGGCGGATTTTTGCGTTAACCCGCCGACCGGTGAAACGGTATTGGTGTTAAGGTTCATCTCTCCGCCATTGGAATAATATATTTCTGCCGGATTTTCATCACCGTTGTGCATACGGGAAGAGAATACCACCTGGAATCCGGAGGATGGATCGTCCTGGGGACCATAATCTAACACCGCGGTGGTAGTGTCCCAGTTCCTTCTGCCATCTTTCCATTGATAGATGCCTCCATTTGCCACCGCGCTCCGGGGATGCTTCAATCCGCTGAACCAATGTACCGTGTCTATCTGGTGAGACATCCACTGGCCAGGCATTCCGGAAGAAAAAGGCCAGAACAAACGGAACTCCAGGTATTTTCTTGGGTCCCATTCTTCAAAAGGCCTGTTAAGCAGGAAACGTTTCCAGTCCGTATCTTCCTGTTTAAGTTTTGACACAAGCTCGGGTCTGCGCCAGCGTCCCGGCTGGTTTACATTCCAGGTTAGTTCCACCATGGTAATATTTCCGAATTTGCCTTCTTTTATAAATTCCGCTGCAGCCCAGTAATTCCCGCCGCTCCGTCTTTGGGAGCCTATCTGTACGATCCTGCCAGAATCTTTTACAGCCTTTAGGGCAGCCCGTGCATCTTCCATTGTTTCTGCAAAAGGCTTTTCACAATATGCATCACATTTCGCCTGAACGGCCTGAATGGCATGAGAGGCATGAGCAAAATCCGGAGAACTGATGATCACCGCATCTATATCTTTTGCGTTGTATAATTCATCGTTGTTACGACAGGGGTTAATATCATGTCCGAATTTGGATTTCAGCATTTGCTCTCCCAGTCCACGGCGGTAATTCCAAAGATCAGACACCGCCACCACGTCAAAATTGAGTTCTTTATGATGATTCAAGAATGCAGGCAGCAATGAGCTTCTGAAACGGTCCGAAAAGCCAACAATGCCCACGCGCACCCGGTCATTGGAACCGATTATATTTGCATAACTTTTAGCGCTCCATCCCATGGTTCCCAAATAAGTTCCCGTGGCCGCCAGAGCAGATTGCTGAATGAATTTTCTTCTGGAAGTTGTCATTGTCTTTTTATATTAAGGATGAACTGTCGTTACCATTCTTTTATTTTAATGCTTCGGAAAGACACCGCGTCACCATGGTCCTGCAACAACAGGTGCCCCTTGTCCGCCATACCGAAATTCTTCCAGATCTTATATTTGCTCTTAGCCACCAGGGTCAGGTATTCCTGCGCTCCCCGCTGAAACTCCAGTATTTTATATCCGTTTAGCCAGTGTTCCACATGATTGTTGGGATATACCCTGATCATACCCTGGTTCCACTCTCCTATTTTCTTCTGGGATCCCGGGATCTTCTTAGATGCTATTAAGTCATACAATGACCCCAGGGTACGGTCACCACCCTCTCCAAGTCTTGCATCGGGGTGACGCTCGTCATCCAGTATCTGGTATTCCAGGCCAATGGCAGAACCTTTGTTCCCTTCAGATTCCGTAACAAAATATTTTACCCCACTGTTAGCGCCTTCAGTAAGTTTGAAATCAAACTTAAGTTCAAAGCTTCCGTATAATTTTTTTGTAACGATATCGCCCCCATAGGCAGCTTCAGAGCCTGCGGATTTTTCTACATTGAATATGCCGTTACTTATTGTCCATCCTTTTTCCGGAAAAGAATTTTTATAAGCGCCCCGCCATCCTTTAGTGGTTTTTCCATCCCACAAAAGAGAATATCCATTTGCCTTTTCCTGCACAGATAGATTATTGGGAATGATATTGGCCACGAAAATCGTATCAGGCGCCGAAGGTTTGAGGTTAGCGGTCTGGATACGGATATTGCGCCAGCGAATCTGCTGTCCCGCACTGGCTTCTTTAGCTATGGCATGCACCTGCAGTGCGATAAATCCGGATGGTGTTTCTGAATCAACCAGGTTAGCCGTTGGAATACCATTAATCCATGTGCGTATACTGTTTCCTATGCATTCTATATGATATTTATTCCACTCACTATTCCTGAATGCTTTTTTTCCTGCAGGATTATATTCCATTGTATACAGCCAGCCCCGCCGGGCCTCATCATAAATTCCACCGCTCCATTGCCTGGGTGAGGGATCAACTTCCATCTGATAACCATGTACCCTGCCGTTCTGGTATCCCGCTGAGCTTTCACTGCGGATCTGAATGCCGGAATTCATACCGGTATCTACCAGTAATTCCAACTCAAGGATAAAATTACCGTAATTTTTCTCTGTAATAAGGAAAGAATTTGGTTCTCCGGCTACTGTGGTGCCAACGATTTCGCCGTTCTTCGCTTCATATAGCGCATGGCCATTTAGCTGTTTCCATCCCGCAAGATCCCTGCCATTAAAAAGGAACTGCCAGTTTTTATCTGCCGGTTGCTTCTTTGCTGTAAATGAACACAAAATGCCACTGAGTATCACTATCGCCAGGGCTGCAAAATGTATTTTTTTCACTTCGTTAGATTGATGTTGGTGAATGTGGCAGAGTAAAGGAGTATCAATATAGTTAAAATCTTTAAATTCATGTTTTTTTAACTATGCCTCTTCCAGTAATTAAAACGATAAGGCTTTCTGAACTGTCCCGCATTATTCAGCAGACACTGGAGTATACTTTTTTAAACAATACCTTCTGGATCATTGCCGATGTAACAAACCATACTTACAAAAGCGTACGGAATTACCACCATTTTGAACTGGTGGAAAAAGACAATTCCTCCACAGCCGTCATTGCACGGATCCAGGCTAAAGCGTGGGCAAACGGGGCAATCAGCATCCAGCAATTTGAGCTGGTCACCGGCCAGCAGTTTACTAATAATATACAGGTGCTGGTAAACGTATCGGTAAATTATCATGGGGTATTTGGCTTGCAATTAAATATCAATGAGGTCGATCCGAACTTTACGATCGGTCTGCTGGAACAGCAAAGACGAAATACGCTCATCAGATTGCTGGAAAATTATCCTGACAGCATCCGCAAATCCGGCGACCGTTATATTACCCGAAACCAGGGAATTATTTTAAATAAAGTGTTACAGCGGATTGCGGTTATTTCATCGATAACCTCTGCGGGCCTGCAGGATTTTCATGCGGCGCTGGCCGGAAATGAATTCGGGTTTCGCTTTGATATTGACGATTATTTTACTGCCGTTCAGGGAGAAACAAATGCACAGCAGTTTGTAAATATACTAGTGCAAATATTTAATACCGGCATTAATTACGATGCCGTGATCATCATACGCGGAGGCGGGGCCCAGGCAGATTTTCAGCTCTTTGATGAATATGTTATGGGACGCGTCATCGCCAAATATCCCATACCGGTAATTACAGGCATTGGCCATCAGAAAAATGAAACTATTACCGACCTGATGGCGCATACGCAAACGCGCACACCCACACAGGCCGCGGAGTTTATAGTCCACCACAACCGTTCATTTGAAGAAGAGCTGCTTAATATTCAAAACAAGCTCATTATTAAATCCCAGCAATTATTCTCCGTTCACGCTCAATTATTGGCCAAGCTGAATACATCGATAGTTAACCGCACCAAATCATTAGTGTTCGCCCGCAAATCAGAACTCTTCAGAACAGGATCCGTATTCACCTCGCAACCCAGGATAATACTTGCAGGACAACGCAATCACCTGGATAATATTCTTTCAGATATAGTTAGTTTTACACACAGGTATTTTATAAATCAGCAAAACAACCTCGGGCACCACCTGACCTTCATGAAACTGGTGTCACCCGACCAGCTTTTGAAAAGAGGATTTGCGATCGTGAAAACCAATAATAGAATTACCAGTGATCCTGACGACCTTGTGACAGGCAATGATTTCACCCTATTGTTCGGAGAACAGGAGATTACAGCTACTATTAAAGACAAAAAAGTAAATAATGGAAAAGATTTTGACCTATGAAGATGCTTTTAATGAACTGCAGGACATTGCTCATGATATAGAATCAGAAAATGTGCTGGTGGATACCCTGGCCCGGAAAGTAAAAAGGGCCTCTGAATTAATTTCTTATTGTCAGGATAAATTAAGGTTGGCTGAAAAAGAAGTGAACAATATCATCAGCCAAATGGATAAAAAAAATTAAACTTTCACCAATGATACCTGAACTTGAACTCATCCGTGAACAACAGAAAGAATCCTGGAACAAATTTTCTCCGGGCTGGGAAAAATGGGACCACCTGACCATGCCGTTTATGCAACCGATGGCCAATGAAATTATCCGTTTGTTGCATCCTTCCGGTAACGACAATGTTCTGGATATCGCTTCGGGCACAGGGGAACCCGGGCTTACGATTGCCCGGATAATTCCAAAAGGAAAAGTATATCTGACGGACCTTTCCGAAGGCATGTTAAAAGTAGCAAATCAAAAAGCCACTATACAGGTCATTACAAATATTGAAACTATGGTCTGTGATGCATCTGAATTGCCTTTCGCCGACAATACATTCGATGCCATAAGCTGCCGTTTTGGATTCATGTTTTTCCCCGATTTGTTAGCGGCCGCAAAGGAAATGCTGCGTGTACTTAAACCGGAAGGAAAAATGGCTGCATCGGTATGGAATATTCCGGAAAAGAATTTTTGGGTCACGGCGACCATGGATACTATAAAGAAAAATATGGATCTGCCACCTAACCCGTCAGGCGCTCCAGGAATGTTCCGTTGCTCGAAACCTGGTATGCTGGTAGATATTTGTAAAGAAGCAGGGTTTAAAAATACTGCGGAAACGGAGATCAATGGAAAGTTAAATGCAGATAGTGCGGATAATTACTGGGAATTCATCACGGAAGTAGGCGCCCCTATTGTCGCGGCGCTAAGCAAAGCCGGTGAACCGGTAAAGGTAAAGATCAAAAGAGAGGTGTTTGACTTACTCAGCCAGAGATTTGGAAAAACGGACATTGTAATTGATTCCAGCTCATTGGTTATTTATGGTGAGAAGTAATAAAATTGACAGGGTAGCTGATTCTATCATTAAAAGATATTAGGACCTGCTGCTCGTGGACCAATTTTAGAATTGATTGTAATGCACGATTTAAATAAGCGAATGCTCGTTTATTTAAACTTTAACCATGAAATAGTCGTATACAACCAAAAGCTGTATACGACTATCGGAAAAATGCAGTATTAACGACGATTGTAACCGCCACCGCTACCGCCACGACTTCCGCCATCACGATAACCACCGCCGCCTCCGCCTCTGCTTCCACCACCACCACCGGATGGCTTGTCCTCAGCGAGTTTAACAGTCAGCTGTCTGCCTTCAAGTGAACCTCCGTCAAGTGCTTTTATAGCTTCTTTAGCTTCAGCGTCATTGGCAAATTCAACAAATCCGAATCCCCTGCTCTTCCGTGTGTCCCTGTCAAGGATAACCTTAGCCGAACCTACAGTTCCGTATGTTTCAAACATTTCCTGTAGTTCCTGGTCATCGACATCAAAGGGTAATCCGGCAACAAATAATTTCATAATAATTAACTTTAGTAATAAACTTTCGGACAAAGGTAAGTTATAATATTTATTTTACCAGATTTTAAGTGATAAATCAAAATTTTAGCAAAATAATATTTTGATGGGCCTGATACCTGAAATTCCACACCTTTCCCACCCCTCCCAGGATATCCTGCAGGCTGGCGTGATCAAAAATACCGCTGTAACGGAGATTGCCCGGAACCTCCCCTTTCACCTGGATCTCCACATTGAACCAGTTTTTTAGTTTATTAACCAGGTCATTCAGAGAAATATTTTTCACCACAAATCTGTCCTCTATCCATACGTTCAGTTCTTTTGTATCAAATGTTTCTTTCTCGGCCAGGTCAATATCTTTATTCATCATTACCATATCCCCTTCTTTTAAAAAATAGGGCTCATGATCGAGTGTAGAATAATAATTTTTTATGACTTTTAATTTCCCTTTCAGCAGTAGCGTCTCCTCTCCTGCTACTTCCGGATAGGCATTTACTTTCGCAATAGCACCTGTGGTAGTAACGATCATGTGCGGGGAATGAATAATAAATAACTTACTATTTTTTTTTATATTAAATAAAGCATCGCCCGCAATCCGCACACTCCTGTTTTGCCTGTCGAATTTTCTATCGAGCCAGAGTGTGGTATTGGAATTCAGTATCACTGTAGACTGGTCAGGAAGTGTAACTTTTTTCCTTTTGCCGAATGGAGAACTAAAAGACTCACCCCTGGTAAAAGTATCCAAAAGCTGGCCATACGCAGAATCAGCCATGATTATATTTATGCACCCTGCCAACAAAACGGCCACTGCTATTTTTTTCAATTTTTACGCTTTAGCGGTCGTAATTTTCCCGATCCAATCAGGTCCAGCCAGTTATTAAACATACTTTTTCTGATTCATTACATCCCGCAGCATCACTTTTTTACCTGTTTTTGTGGCGAGATAAATAGCATCAATTATTTTGAGGTCGCGCACTGCTTCCTCACCGTCTGCCGGGATAACAGGTTGTCTGCCCTGCAGAATAATACCGGAAAAATTTTCCATCTGTTCAGCCTGGTGCACCACTTCTGGCTGGTTCAGATCACCCTTATTGGTTTTGCCTTTAATAGGTCCGTATCCGGCCGCAGGCATCAGTTCAGCGAACCCATCGTCACCAGAGAGAAAGAAACGATCGAGGAAATTAATATTATAAGTAGACAAACAGGAAGCGACGGCACCACTGGGGAAACCCAGCTGAAACTGGATGGTTTCATCCACCCCCTCTTTAAATAGTTCTTTATTCGTTTTTGTTTCCTGCGCGGTGACCCAGACAGGTTCTTCGCCCACCATATACCTTGCCCCGTTGATGGAATAAATACCAATATCCATCAATGAGCCTCCTCCTGCCAGTTGTTTATTTAATCTCCACTGATTCGGATCGCCGATCTTGAATCCTGTCAATCCCTGGAAAAACCTGATCGTACCCAATTCACCTGCTTTGCGCATGCGCACCACTTCCAGCGTATTCGGTTCAAAATGCATTCTATATCCTACCAGTAATTTTACATTGGCCTTTTTGCAGGCGTCCACCATCTCCTGTCCCTGTTTTGCATTCAGTGCCATTGGCTTTTCACAAATCACGTGCTTACCCGCTTTGGCAACCCTAAGCACCTGGTCGTGATGCAGCCCGTTGGGAGTGATCACATACACTGCATCAATGTCTGCATTATCTCTTATCATATCAAAACTTTCATAATTGTAGCAGTTTTTTTCCGGAACATCATATTTCGTCTGCCAGTCTTTAAGTTTCGTAGGCGTCCCGCTTATCAGGCCTGCGAGTTTAGCCGTTTTACAGGACCTCATGGCATTAGCCACAATGGTGGCATACCCGCCAAGGCCCATTACGGCTACACGCAAAACGGGTCCTTCGTAAAGTTTATTATCAACTTCTTTAAAGGCAGCGGTAGCCATTGCGGGAACCACAAGAATGGAACCGGTGATTTTTTGAAGAAAGTCTCGACGTGTAGTCATAATATATTTATTATCTGCTTACGAATTTAATACATTAACAATATGCAGTTCCTTAATTTTAAAAAAGGCTTTTTCAAGGCCAGAGTTATGGGTTTATGTCAGGTCTTTCCAGAGACTTACTAACGGCCATTGTCCATTCTGAATGAGGGAGATATGTCTACAGTGGTAAAAGAAAGCGAAAGTAATAGCCAGTGTGCGTAAGAAGATAATCTTTTGCCTGCTGATAGTGTTGTCACGGCTGGCATGAAGATATACGATTTTCCGTTTTGTTTATTTTGTCTTTGGAAGATAAGGGGGTTTAGGTTATTTTTGCCTCCCGGAAACCTAAAAAGGGCTTCTGTGTAACACCGGCTGCGTAGCTCAATTGAATAGAGCACCACACTACGGATGTGGGGGTTTCAGGTTTGAATCCTGACGCGGTCACAAAAAAGAAAAGAGTACAGGTTTTAGCGAAAGTTGAAACCTTTTTTTATGCCCGAAACCTTTTCTGCCATTGAGTTTCAGAAGAATGGAAAGAATTTAAAAAAATGGTCTCTCAGTGCTTGTTTGCTGTCAAAAATGCTCCTTTTTAACACTCTTTTTTACCTCTTTTTTCTTCACTTGCCATACAATTTGCCATACTTCTTGTTTCTCACTTGCCATAATCCGGCTTTACTAAATAACATTATCATTTTCTATTAATTGCAATTGTCATGGAAATCCATTATACAGGTTATTTTGGCAGTTCCAGAAAAACATTGGATGTTTAATACACAATCCCACCAAAGGCCATATACATCTATATCTACTGGTCTATACTGCTTCTCAAATAATTTACGCCCCGAAATAGCATTTAACCCCTAAACCTTAAACAATCATAACAACAAAGATTTTAAAGATTTTAGCTATTTTTTTATTTCTATTGACGTTCATTTCCTGTCAAAAAGAAACGGTCACTCAACAGTCAAACGCAGGTGTAATTTCGAGTGATGTATCATTGCCATTAAAGTACCACGTAACGTCATTTGTTACAAATTATCCGATTGTCAAAGGTCAAGTTCCACCTTTTAAGTTTACAAAAACGCTTTATCCTGACACACGCGTATCGACGTTACACATGGTTTCACGCAAAGACGCAAATACCAAATATTCTACCAATCAGTATTACATTTACGATTATAAATTCACTTATTCAACAAACGCTGCGCACGCCACGGGAACATGCAAACTGATGTCAAAGTCTGGTATGGTGCAACTAACATTTAACGACAATTTATCTTTCACATTTAATGCAGCTGGTATCTGCACTAAATTACTGCAATCAGGGAACCCTAATTAACTTTTAGTCCTGATTTCTCTATATAATTTACCTACCTTGAAAACAACTATTAAAGCATGTATAAATTTTTCCTTGTGTCGATGTGTGGATTGGTCTTGGGTATCATTATAGTCCTTTGGCTCAAGCGCCGCCATGATCGGAAGGACCCACCGCATTCCCGTCTTCAATAACAGGATGATTACCACAAGTCAATCCATTTGTTGGGCATCGCATGCCGTTAAATTGCTTTTAGAGATAATTGATTGATCGATAGTGCCATTGCACACGGAGGAATTCACGCCCTATTTCAGGGTGAAATTTTCCGCATTATTTCCCTTCATTGTTCTGACCGTTTGCACTCCACTGATTCCATTCCTTTGTTCGGTACACACCTGGCCTGAATCCCCTTAAGTAGTATATATATAATTGCCGGTACAATTATGGGAGCGGGCCAGAGACGTTACTTGGCTATTTCAAGCACCTTCAGCCCCTTTTGTTCCAAAAACTGGTAAATGGATGACTTGATTTCTGCTAAGGTGATACTACTTTTATTGAATTCTTTGCTCCAGAAGAAGATTTTAAGTTCAAGTGTCTTAGAATTAATCACGTTGATTCCGATTTCTGGTATCCTTTGTTCAAACACATTGGTATTTTGGATTATAATTTCCCTGATGGCGTCCAAATTTACGTCTTCCGGATTAGCAGGTTTTTCTATAGTAAAAACCAGAGCTGACCGAACTTGATTTTTGTTGAGCGTCCAGTTAATGATATTATGAGAGAGCACATCTCCATTTGGTATGATCACTTCAGCTCCTTCTTCCGTAAGCAACGTACTGGTTCGAATACCGATTTCCTTTACGCGTCCTCGTTTGTCACCGAGTTCAACCGTGTCCCCTATTCTTAATGGACGGTCAAAAATCAATATGATTCCGGAAACAAAATTGCTGACAATGTTTTGCAAGCCCAGGCCAACGCCTACGCCTAGTGCGCCTAAAATGACCGTGATCCGGTCGACTGGCAGGCCGGAGGCCGCAACGGCGAGTAAAAAACCGCCAATCAGACAAATTAAGCGGGTAATCATGAGGCGGGATCGCTGTCCTTTGTCGTCAAAAGGTGAATCCTCTCCTGTATCCCCAAAGAAATAGGCAATATACTTTTGTAGGAAATTGGCTAGCCAGATAATACCAAGGAACATAATAATTCCACCAATCGTAAAAGAAAAACTACCTACCTGTCGATTTCTCGTAAACAAATTGACCAATAAATCATTTGCTGCATCAAACAAATTCAGATTGGTTGCAAAATCAATAAGCCATAATATGCTGGCAAACATCACGGCCACACGGTTGATCGACTTAGAAATGGCCTTATAATTAAAACTTTCCGGGTAATTTTTTTTTGTACGGCTGGTTTGAATCTGTAGTAAGAATGATTCCTGTATTATCCGGACAAATATCGCCAGGCTTATGGTCTGGGCAAAGGAATAGACTGCGGTGTATCCAAAGATCTGACTAAAAGTAACCCGGCCAAAGATATTGCACAGAACGGCCAGTAGATTCAGTAGAATATAGCCTGCAATTGCAATAGTAATTAATTTACCTTGTTTTTTAACTAAGTAAAACAGAAAAAAAATACCGCAACCTATTGCTATACTTTCAACGATAAAGTTTGCCCATCTTTGTGCGTTTAGCGGCACTCCTAATACTCTGGTAATTAATAAGCTCAGAGACAGGAATATAAAAGTTAGCCATCCAAAAAATAAAGGTCGTTCAAGGTGAGTCCAGAAATATATTGTCAGGAGCAACATCAGCCCCAACTGCACAAGCTCTATGTAAATACTCGGCGCATGCAGATCAAATATCGGCGCCAGGCTCAGGACAAAAATGATTGTTCCAACCACCGGATATGGATTGATATAATTAAATTGGAAGGGTTCGATGACCTGCAGCTTATTTAAACGCCCGAGAATCTTGAAATTCCACCACACCCAGTAAAAAAACACGCCGCCCAGCAAAAGCAACCAGTTGCGAAGATTGGCTGTAGTGGTAAGGTAAACCCGCGCCAATTGCCATTCGCTGCGAATCGAATCTTTAAAATCATCGGACGAATAATTCGCTTTTGATGTGTCCGTCTCCAATAAATAGCGACGTTCCTTGCCAAAGGCGGCTGAACCCACGGCTTTTAACTCGCTGTCTACCCTAAACAATAATTCACTTATCGTGATCGCATGCGCCGAAGCCTGAGATTTCAGCGTGTTAATTTCTTTTCCGTTTTCTGTCACAAGACTATCCACCTGTCGCCATTTGGCCTTGAGCTGAAGCAGTTGTGGCTGAAAGGTATTTTTCAATGCAGTGTCTCTAAAAATGTGCAGCATCAGCGTGTCCTTTTGCAGTTCGGTGATTTCCTTTCTGACATCATCTAAGGCGGAATCGTATTGTTGGAGGTACCTCGAATAATATCCTGTATTCTTGTCCAGTGCGTCTAAGAGGGTATTAAACATTTCCAGATTACGAACATTAAAGGCACGATCGCTTTGATATAACCTGTCCTTCAGCACATCAAGGACCGAATCCCCTTCGTCCATATAAGTGTGAATCTCCGGTAATTTGGTAAAAGAACCTATGGTGCGGGGTACTGTATTGAGTAGTTGATACACCCTTCCCAGGTCTTCAGCATAATCACTGGTGGACACCACGCTGATGTTGGTAAATAGCGACGAGTCGAATTTTCGTCGCTGCCGGCGAATAGTATCCAGAAAATATTCGATTTTTTTATGCTCCGGACGGGCCATATTACCCACTGCGGGCCTTTCGGGACGACCGGCTTTGATCGAATTAGGAGCGGTGACTGATTTTTTTGGAGCCGCTTTAAGAACAGAGTCCTGACCATTTACCAGTAAAGTCGCAAAGTTGCATAAAGCGAAGGACAGGATAAATCTTGTCAGCCTGTTTCGTAATAATTTTTTCATGTAATTACAACAAATGAATTATAATCAGGAGAATATGAAGGTACTGATTATTTCGTTCGACATGATGTGGAGAATATATACAGGTTAAAACGAATACAAACCGCTACGGAACTACATGATGGCGGTTTTTCATTCTATCTTATTTCCGTCAATTCGCATTAATTCCTGATTATTCCGGATAAGTTATAATAAAAATGCTACAAAAGATATTAAGAACGACTTAATTATTATGTGTTTGATTAAACAAAGGTAGTCCCATAAAAAAACCTTGAACAGTTTTTCTATGGGACAGGTAAAAGATGAAATTTAATTATTTCTCTGTTTTGACAAAATTACCCTTTTCATCAAAAATGATATCCTTACCGTGTACTTCAGCTTCGAAGAATGAATTTTCTTTTGCATCCGTTACCTTACCGGCTTCAGTAATTGCAGCACCCTGGTAATGTTGTTTTACGTAAGCTATGACATCGGGGGGAAGTTGGTTTACCGAAATAGCTTTTACCATTTCAATAAAATTTCCTGATGGGGTAAACTGAACAGAATTATCTTCTCCTGATTTACCACCCCAGTTGGCTTCATAATTCCCTTTTTCTTTTTCCCAGGTAACATTTTTGGCTTCAGCATATTTTTTATAAAGTGCGGTCTTTACTATTGCAGGTACTGATATATTATCTTTGCTTTCCTTTTTTTCCTGTGTAAAAGCGGCGGAACTTACTGTCAGTAACACGGTGACGAAACTTAATATTTTCTTCATGGTTATTATTTTTCTATATTATCTAATTAGGCAAATCTATATGCTGATTCTGTGTAAAACTTGAAGATTTGTGATAATGTCAAGGTATAAAAAATAATCATGGTCAGTCCGCGACCGTACAAAACATTTGCTCAACTTATTTACAGATTCCAAAAAAAGAAGGAGGGGCAACGAAAAGACAATGCTTTTCGTTGTTATGTCTTTTTAAATAAGGGCCGATAACAATTCAGGTACATTTACGTTGGAAGTTCGCCTATACTCACTTGGGGTCATCTTTTTTATCTTTTTAAATTGCCGGTTAAAATTCGCCAGGTTGTTGAAGCCGCATTTATAGGCAATTTCAACAACGTGTTCATTGCGTTCACTTAAGAACTTGCAGGCATTCCCGACTCTCACAATGTTCAAATATTCCACAAAGGTTACACGATAATGTTCTTTGAAAAAATTACAGAAAGTGCTTACTGCCATATTTGCAATGGCAGCAATTTCCTTGAGCGTGATATCATCGTCAAAATGTCCTTTTATGTAATCAGTGACTTTGGTAAACCGATCCGTACTTTCCAGCCTGGTTTGCTTTAAATACCCAGGACTGGCTAATAATTCATAGGCAGAACTGCTGGAAAGCAAATCAAAAATTGTAAATAATGCTGCGAGTCGTTGTATACCATTCATTGCAAGCATCCGCTTCATCAATGAATTTATCGTATCCCTGGTAATTCCTTTTATAACCATTCCGTGTTTGGAGAGGTTCAAAAAATTTCTGAGTGGTTTTAGTTCAGGAACTTCCAAAAAATTCCTTCCGAGGAAATCTTCCTTAAAGTGTATAACAATGGCTTCGGCAGCATGAGTTGCGTGTCCGTTAATGTATTCTGGATCATTGATCCAGAGATGGGGCAGTACAGGCCCCATGAAGACAAGGTCATTTTCTTCAAAACATCCTATATGATCCCCTACCATTCTCACACCGGTACTTTGGGTAACCAAAACCAATTCGTATTCAGGATGATAATGCCATGGGCATGGAAAAAATTTCCCCTTTTCTTCAAATACAATGAATGATTTGTCAAATTCCTGCGGCAGACGATATTCAACAGCTTTCATATAAAAAGTTAACCAGTGCAACAATATATCAGCAATTCATATCACGGCAACCCCTAACTTTCCAAATAGTCTCTAAATATAATAAAAGTAATTAATGAGCAAAATTATTTTGTCGTTAATGAAGTTATATCGACCTGCCTGAAAAATATTTCTGCTCCTTCGGATTGAATTTGAATATGACCCTTTGAAGGTAATACATTTAAAGCCTGGTTCACCAGCGTGCCATTGAGAATAATGGATACTTTGTCTTTTTCTGCTATGATTTCCATGGTGTTCCATTCACCGGCGGGTTTTTCAATATCATTCGCCCCCCGGAATCCTTTTACGTCCTCCCAGCCGGCATCCCTTCCAAACCAATTGATCCGCCCTGCATAAATGGTTGATAAAGAGCCGTCCGGCTGAAAAATGTATGTTCCATTTTGCTTTTGAGGAGCGACATGGCTGGAAAGTGAAAATTTTTCGGTCCCATCCCCCACAACGAGAAAATCGCCCGTGCCTCCTTCTATTATCTGGCATTCGATCGAATGCATCCATATGCCGTTATACCCCCCGTCCTCACCGGTCGAATGTATAAGAACACCATTGTCCCTTGCATTATTAACCCTGGGACTATAGGTTTTTTCTCCCCATTTAAATTCGACATTAAGTTTATAATTACTGTACTCTTTATCGCTGATGATACTGCCGTATTCTTCACCGGAAACATGGATCAATCCGTTCTGCACAGTAAATACGTGCTTTAAATCACTGTTCTTACCCCGGTTCTGGATAAAGGAATACCAGCCATCAAGTGTCTTTCCATTGAATAAATGAATGGTTTTCGAATCAACGGAATTCGATGAACGCTGGGCTTTTCTTGCACCGCAACCTTCCAGCGCAATCAACAACGGCAGGCATGCTAATAAGGCAATAGATAATTTATACATTTAATAAAGGATTATGTTTTATGATATAGCATCATCAATGTTCATTTCCATGTCCCCCCATTCCATCCGGAAGCGAGGTAAGATAGGCGATCAGGTCTGATAATTCTTCGTTTGTCAACTGCTTGTCAAGACCTGGGGGCATCATTGAAATGCTTTGCGGTTCTATCCGGGTAATCTCCGACCGTTGTACACGCACCTGCTGTCCCGGACCGGTAGCAACGATTATAGCCTCCGGAAGTTGTTCCTTGATAATTCCGGTGTAAGAGGTCGTTTTCGTAATCACCTTTGAGGTTTCATGTTCCCTTGCAAAGCTTGCACTGGGATACAAAATCGCTTCAAGAATATCATGCTTCGCCCGGATTTGCCCGATGTTCGTCAGATCGGGAGCAAAATTTCCGCCCATTGTACCAATTGCATGACAAGTGCTGCAAATTGCCTTTCCAAAGAAAAGTTTGCGGCCTTGCCCTACATCTCCTCTTTTCAATCCTGCTTCGACTGCCTGCAACTGTGATAGGCGGTCAGCATTTTTTTCTCTCAGCTTTACGATCAGCGGTTCGGCCCTGGTTTTTATGGATTGAGGATAATTATGAAACAACTGCTCTATGTCTGGTTCCGAAAGATTATCCAAACGATTTGATGAGGAGCCGAGCGCAGCAACAAATGCCTCACCCACTTCTTCATTAGAATTTCCCTGAAATGCGCCGACAAGGTTAGGCAGCAGAAAAACATCTGTTCGCGCTACCTGTTCTTTTGCCAGCCTGATCAACTGGACATTGCTTAGTTTAGCCTGAGCGAGCACACGTGCCGCGAGCTGCCTGACGGGAGATTCATTTATACTATCGAGGTAGTTCATTACAATCATGAATTCGGGATCACTAAGGCGGGCATCAGACACCAGCAGTGAAGTGAGTGCCTTCAGTCGAAAATCACCAGGAGTGCGTGGGTTATGAACAATCTCTTTCAACTGGATATTCAATGCCGTGATTCTTCTTGATCCGATCAGGCTTAGAACCTGTGAACGTATGGCCGGATTATCAGTTTGTAATAATTTCCCCAGCGGACGAATCCAGACAGGAGGTACTTCTTTTACTGCGGAGTGACTAATAACGTTTAAAAGCAGCTCTGTTCTTGCGGGCGGTGCCGCGATATTTCCGAGCAAGACGCCAAGAAATTCCTGCAATTGTTTGTTTTCACTGAAGGTAATCATGAGGTCACTAAGTGAAGCTGCATCGGTTTTGGAGATATCTGAACGGTTCAGGCGCATCTGGAGAAAGCCGATAATAATACTTGCCCAATCGGGGTGATGCGAAGCTACCCAGATACCGGTATTTCGTATTTGAGCATCTTCGCTTGCCAAAAAGGGTTCGAGATCTTGTTTTTGTAATGGAGAACCATCCATTTGGTCCAGGGCAATGAGCGCCGCCTTTCTGATATCCGGAGAGGAGTTAGTCAACCCGTTGTTTAAGGAAGGAATATTTTTGAGGGTGATCAGTGAATAGATAACAGCATGTTCTACGAACCGGTCATTAATACCGGAAACGGCATTCAAGAGGGCATTTGCTGCGTTCGTGTCACCAATCTGACCAAGGGCAGTAGCTGCCTGACGGCGAACAGGAAGTTTATCGGTCTGCACCAATTGAATAAGCTTATTTACTGCCTGTTTGTCTTTAGCCAAACCCAGAACTCTTGCAGCAGCGGTCCGCACGAGTGCGTTAGTATCCTCCAATGCTGTTCTAACCTCCTTCCATGCATCAGCAGTATTGATACGGGAAAGGGCAAAAATGCCTGCGGTGCGAATTTCGGGGTCGCCAGACAACATGAATGAATTTTTTAAGGGAGCAATAGCAGGAGGTCCCATTTGAATAAGCTTTTCCACTACGTTATCCCGGACTGCGAACCGCGAATCCGTGATTTTTCCCGCAATAGTTTCTGGTGGCATTGTTGACAGATCAAGTTTGCGTCCCCATGGATCTTCCATGTGATCCGTTTTGATTTTCCTGATCCGGTAAAGACCACCCTGAATATTTAATTTGGCCACTCTGGAAAGTGGGCACCCGGCAATAAACCATCCACCAGTATTGATCACCAGCATGCTTCCATCGGCGTCTTCAAAAACATCTGTCAGATGTATATCTGACACTGTAGAGGTTATAAAAGGCTCATCAATAGTTTTGTAAGTAGCACCTGCAGGTGAAATCTGGTGACGCATAATCCGCCCGGTATTGAATTCTGCGCTAAAGAAGTTTCCCGTGAATTCTTTTCCCAGAGCAGACCCCCTGTAACGCATTAAACCGGATGGAGCGACGCGGGCCATTTTAGTCATTACCGGCATAAGGTCGCCTGTTAATTTCAGATGATCTTCTGCGATAACTGGCAAGGGTTTAGGGTACACACCCCCTTCCACCCAATGCATTATGGCATCCCTCATACCACCTTGAGGTTCGATAAAGTACGTCATAGTGCCAATGGTTTCACCCGAAGGCATGAATGCCAGTTCAATTGCATTATCATAGCCACCTCCAGCCATGGATTCCAGGCCTGAGCCATCTGGCCGGCATCGCCAGATACGGGCACTATTTCCTTTGAGTTCCTGGCCTTCTTTGGTAGTAATATCGAAGCCCCGCCTGGCATCGGTCAGATACATCCACCCATCAGGGCCTAAAAACGGCCCACCCAAAAGCGCTCCATTATGATTTAACACCCATCCGGTTAGAACAACTTCACGCTTATCTGCCACACCATCACCATCAGTATCGGTTAATCGCAACATATCCGGTGAAGCTGTTACATAAAGACTACCATTATAAAACACCCCTCCTTTAGGAAAAGAAAGGGAATCTGCAAAAATGATGCTTTTATCAAAAATACCGTCTCCATTGGTATCCTCGAGCATGCGTATATGATAAGGTGGTTTTTTGAGCATATCTTCAGTAGACGGGGAACTTCCATCGGACTCGAAAACGAAAAGCCGGCCTTTGCCATCAAATGAAGCAAACATAGGATAGGTAAGCATTCCTGGCGCTGCAACCCGCTCAATGGTAAAACCTGGGGGCACTTTCAGACCATCAAGCTCTGCAGAAGAGCTGTTGTCATCATTTTTTGAGCCCTTTATGTTACAACAGAAAAATAATACAGACACCGCTATCAAAAGAACACAGAAAGGTAACCAATCTATGAGCCTTCGGGAATTTCGCTCTACTAAAAACAATTCTTTTTTCATGACATTACATTTGTTAATACAATTATCCAAGGTACGACTGCTGATCAGACAAGGTTACCATCCGGTATTTTGCTTCAGGTTTTTATTGAGATCGAACTCCTTCTGAGGAATAGGCCATAAATAATCCTTTTGCTGAAAGCTTCTTACAAATGAGGGTTGAACAACCGTTTCCAGGTTACCATTAACAACGTAGGTAAGCCCTTCTACGGGCACATCGAAAACTTCTGCAGCAATACTCCACCGGCGAATATCAAAAAAACGCTGTCCTTCGAAGGCGAGTTCCACCATGCGTTCATGACGAACGGTTTCCCTTAACTGTTCCTGCGTCTGAGGCTGGATTATTAAAGGCATATTTACATCAGGTCTTTCCCTAACCTGATTTATAGCATCATAAACAGATGCATCTATTTCGTTGAGTTCTATTTTTGCTTCGGCATAGGTCAATAAGATTTCAGCATAACGAAGGAGTATAATATTGATTCCGCTGTTAGCCAATTCATTAATGTCTTCCACATTAATATATTTTTTTACATCAAAGCCTGTAACGGAAACCTGATAATTGGACCCTGCAGCATCAGCCGTGCCACTGTTTGGCCTTGAATCAAAAACATTTCCATTGGGAAGTAAATCGCCTGGAACATAAATAGAATATTTTAAACGGGGGTCACGGTTCTTATACGGATCATAAGGATCAAATCCACTACCAGCATCGGTAATATTCTTACCATTGGTCATCTCGTACGCATCAGCAATTTTTTTTAACGGTACGATGACCACGCCATTTGACAGTATAGAAAAAGGGGCAAATAAATCCATAACATCATTTGGATAAATGTCTTTGATAAATTCCTTGTTCAATATCACCTCGCTGTTGTTCTCAGCTGCATAAGCGAATAACTTTTCGTAGGAAGAATACAGACTATAAACCGCCAGATCGGTAACCGCCTTTGATAACTGCGCAGCCTTATCATAACGTTTTGAATAGAGCATCGAACGGGCGTTGACAGCCATGGCGGCGCCCTTTGTTATTCTTCCTTTTTCGCTTGCCTCCACAGGCAACTCATCAGCAGCATCGCCCAGTTCTTTATAAATAAAATCCCAGATACCGCCTGCAGAAGTCTGAGTCACATTTTTTGCTTCTTCAATAGTCAGCGATTTTGTAATGAGCGGTATATCTCCATAAATAAAAACAAGGTTTGAGTATAAATAAGCTCTTATAAAACGAACTTCTCCCCTGAGATGATTTATCAGTGCAGTGTCTGTTGTGACTACCTTATCTATATTCTCCAGAAAATAATTTGCCCCGTGGATACCTTTATAGTCATTGGTCCATTCCTGTTCGACGACCGGGCTCAGCGCATTATACGCTCCTGTTTCCATAGCCTTGTAATCACCATACTGGTTATTTGTGTGCGCAATGTCAGTAAATACATCTCTGTGCAATTGATTGGTGCCGTCCAAAAAAGTATATAAGGCGTTGGCAGCTATGACGGCATCTTTTTCTCTGTTCCAGAATATGTCTGAAGTAATACGGTCGTTAGGAATGGTTTTAAGTAAATCTTTTTTACATCCCACATTTATCAGAATAACTAGAATCGTTATATATATTAGTGAAATCCGTTTCATAATTTCTTTTTTATTCTTTACAATTATGTTTATAGTCATCAAAAAGTAAGGTTGATACCAGCAGTGTATAATGACACCTGTGGATAGCTTCGCAGACTGGTATTGAATTCAGGATCAAACCCCCACTTATTTACCGCGGAGATAGTGAATACATTTGATGCAGCGAGATAAAACCGCAATCGTTGGATATTTGCCCTTTTGATTACTTTGGCTGGGATGGAATAGCCTAATTGAATGTTCTTTAATTTGAAATAGGCTGTATTGACTATCCAAAAATCAGAATTTACCCAGTCTTTGTCAGCAAATGCTTCGGGACGGGGATATTTAGCCGTAGGATTTTTCGGTGTCCAGTAATCTTTCTGGAAATCCATGACAAAACTTTGCCAGGGAACGTTACCAGCCCACTCGCCTATCATGGCCTGTGCTTTACCGACTCCCTGGAAAAACAGGTTCATATCAAAATTCCTGTAATCGAAATTCATATTCATTCCAAAAGTAAAATGAGGAATATCAGAACCAATGTCAATCATGTCTGATGCGTTCACTATTCCGTCTCTATTCACATCCTCATATTTCAGATCTCCTACTTTTGTTCCGGGATATAAAGTAGGGTAACTGTCTACTTCTTCCTGTGTTTTGAACAGCCCCAGGCTTTTGTACCCTATAAACGAATTTATCGGTAACCCTTCCTTCTGAATAGTAGCCACATAATAATCGGTGTTGATATACGGACCGGTTCCTGCCAGATTGGTTATTCTGTTTCTAACATTGGAAATATTAAATGCGAATCCGTAATGAAAATCTCTTATTGCAGACCTGTGCGAGATAGCGAGTTCCCAGCCTTTGTTCTCAACATTGCCTGCATTTTGAGGAGGGGCATTCAAACCCAAAATCAGTGGAATCGGCAGCGAAAGCAAAATTCCTTCGGTCTGCTTTTTGTAGTAGTCGAATGAAACACCCAGCTTTCCATGAAAAAAGGAAGCGTCCATACCGATATTTGATTGTATGGTTGTTTCCCAGGTTAGATTCGTATTAGAGAGTGTTGACTGATACAGTCCCTGGACCGGTCTTCCTCCGAAATTGTAATCTCTGGCGGCCAGGGTTTCCAGGTATGAGTATAATCCTACACTCTGGTTCCCGGTCTTGCCCCAGGATCCGCGGATTTTGAATTCTTCTGCCACTTCCGATAAACTTCCCCAGAATTTCTCCCGTGAAAGACGCCAGGCACCGGAAACAGAGGGAAAGAAACCGTACCTGTTTTTTCCCGTAAATCTTGATGATCCATCATACCGTGCGTTAACTTCAATAAAATATTTCTCAGCATAGTTATAATTCAAACGGCCAAAGTAAGAACGCAATCCCCAGGATGATTCATATCCGTCATTTCCTCTTGAACCAAGTGAGCCCTGCGACATGGATTGAACATCGTTGTTATAGAAATCCTTACGAGAAGCTGACAAAGTATTATAACGATAAGCGACCTGGGAATAACCTAATAATCCTGTAAATGCGTGCTCACCTTTTGATGTCTCATATGTCAGCAGGTTGTTCAGAGTGGACTGTTGCGAGTAATCCCTGATTTCTGTCAGGGAATTTGTAGTCACCTGTTGTCTGATAACATCTTTATTGTAATAATCGCGGATCTCATATGTATTTGAAAATATCTTCTGATTAAACCCTACGAGTGTGAGACCATATTGCGTCTGGAACTTCAGCCCTTTTAAAAGCTCAATGTCCGCCCTTAGATTTGCTGTACCAAAATTATTCTGGAAATGAGAAAGTCCCTTGAGCTCAGCTTCTACTAATGGACTAATGCCGTCAGAACTCATACCATAAGTGCCATCCGGATAACGCGGTACCGCAAAGTTGGAACTGGCCCACATATATTTGATCGAAGTGACCTCATTTGTGGGTGAGGTATAATTCTTCAGGCGATAATTAAAATCTGCCGATAAATTGATCTTTTTTGATACTTTGAAATCCGTGTTCAAGCGAATACTTTCCTGACGGGAATAAGAATTGGGAATAATACCATCCTGATCGAAATGATTTACAGACAATAGTGTTTTCATCCTGTCTGTACCACCAGAAACGGTCAAAGTATGATTTTGCTGAGGTGCCGGACTGAACATTACATTCACCCAGTCATTGACCAGTGGATATTTTATTCTGTCTTTGGAATTAACCCAGGTTGTGATTTGGTCTTCAGTAAAGGGCGCTGAAGCACCTGCATTGGTATAAGCAACATTCTGTAAATGCATATAATCCGCCATGCCAATCTGCTTTGGATTATAGATCACTTTCTGGATAGCATAATAACTATCAAGGTTCACTGCAAGCTTACCTGCCTTAGCTCTCTTGGTGGTAACAAGAACCACACCATTTGCCGCGCGCGATCCATAAATAGCAGTCGAGGCGGCATCTTTGAGAACAGTTAATCTATCAATATCATTTGGATTAATGTCTTTTAGTGGCTGTTCAATACCGTCCACCATCACGAGCGGGTCATTTCCGCTCAACGTAGTAATTCCACGGACACGAATGGTGACGTCTGATTTTCCAGGTCCACCTCCTCCGTCAGTAACCGTCACCCCCGGAGCAAGACCTTGTAGAGCCTGTTGCACATTTGCAACAGCACGTTTATTCAGGTCCTCACCCTTGATATCTGCAACAGCACTGGTAAGACTCGTTTTCTTTTGTGTGCCGTAACCAACAACCATTACCTCGTTCAACGATGTGGCAGATTGCTCCATTATCACATCAATGCGTTGTTTATTATTAACATTTATCTCCTGAGATAAATAACCCACATTGCTAAAAACAAGTACGCTGTTTGCAGGAACATTAAAAGAATATTCACCGGCTGCGTTCGTAGCTGTTCCTGCAGTACCATCTTTGACCTTAATACTTAATCCTGAAACTGGTGAACCCTTCGAATCTTTTACTATGCCCATAATTTTCATTTGGGAAAATACACTCAGGCATAACAGCTGCAGTACAATAAAAACAGACAACCCTCTTTTCTGGGAAAAAATCCACTTTACGACCGATGAATAAGACAGCTTTTGCTGTGGGGTGAAAATGAACTTCATAAGTTAATTTTTAGTTTTGGTTAACTGATCTTTTTCATCCAGAAAGCCGAAAATTTACATGCCCATCCAATAAGATTCGAATGAATTCCGGATAATAAGGTTTTCAAAAATAACTTTCATCCGTTCATTAATCCGATACTTCTGTTTACATTATCAATACTATTTTTTATAAATAAGGTTAGCAGCAATCGGTTAACGTGACATGGAATGCAGGAAATATACATTTTTAGATTATGTTAGAATTTTATCAAATAACCCAAACAGGAGTTTTATACATTTGAATTCCATGATTTCAGTAAATAAGTGCCCTCTTTCTTGCAATCACGTTCCATGTTCCTGACACCTTATTGTTTTGCACAACAATCGCCTGATCGTACAAAGCAACAGTTGGACAAATATGTACCGGAACCCCATAAAGCACCTCGCCGATTTTATATCTGGTACTGTCGGGTACCTGTAACGAAAGATGCTCTTCACTTTGTGATACTGGTCTAGCATCATAAGCATTCAGAAAATGAATTCTGGGCAAAGGGTTTTCAGCAGCCACAGATTTATATCCAAGATCTGTGGTAATGAGGCTGGCATTCACTATTGAAATTATTCTTGTTATAACCAATGCTGCAATCTCAAATGGCATTTCCGGGTACAATTGTTTATATCCCCAATCCCAAAAAACAAAAGTACCCGGACTGCATTCCACCGCTCTTTTGATATGGGTTTGAAATGTTGCGGACCCACCGGCAACTACTATGGGCAGCCGCTTTAGTAGATTCTCAAAATAATGAATAAAAGGGCTGATGCTTTTAAATGCTGCGTCGCTTTGTTCCTGCCTGAGTTCAGGGTCCGGAGCCGTCAGGTGTCCGTCATACACATGTATCCCTTCAATTGAAATTCCCGGCAATTCTACAAGAGCGTCCAGGAAATCATACGCGGCAGAAGGCAATATGCCTGTGCGGTTCATTCCCGTATTAAGGTCTATAAAAACACGGATCTGCCTGCCAGCATCTGAGAATACAGCTGATAAATCTACAGCAGCAACCATATTGTCGAGAAGACAACTGAAATTAGTTGAAGGATACTGCTTGCTCAGATTAAGCAACCGGACTATCTTAGGGCCTACAGGCTGGTATGCCAGTAATACATCCACAGCGTTCAGCCTTGCAAGCATTTCTGCCTCTGCAATTGTAGCGCATTTGAATTTGGTGATGCCGGCATTCATCATCATCAGGCACACTTCAGAAATTTTGTTTGTTTTAACGTGCGGGCGAAGATTACCGGGCTCTTTAACCATGGTGGCCGCCCGATCAATATTTTTTTCTATCCTGTCTTTATAAAGTACAAGACAAGGCGTATCAATCTGATTTAAGCTATCGATGGTAAACCATTGCATACGACAAGTAGTATTTAATGTTACGGCAAATATTCAAGTCCAGGCGTTCTTCAAAAACCGCAGCCAGTTATTATAAAAAATATTTTCAACGTCCACGGTAGAATACCCTCTCTTAGTCAGTATTCCACTTAAACGCTGCAAATCGGAAATGTCTTCCAGGTCGTAAGGGGATTGTTCTTTTCCATATGCACCGTCAAGGTCGCTGCCAATGGCAACATGTAAACTGTTTCCTGCCATTTGGCATATGTGATCATAATGATCAACGAGCATCTCAAGCTTTATTCCTCTTTCGAAAGGATCATCCTTACCTCTCACCCAATTATCGGTCAGCATCCAGTTATCCAGCACTCCACCGATCACTGCGTTTCTTTCAAGCAATATCTTTATCTGGCCATCTGACAATTGCCGTTGATTAGATACCAGTTTCCTGCAATTATGGTGACTTGCCCATACGGGCCCTTTAAAAATAGAAAGTGCTTCAATGAATCCTTCGTCAGTCAAATGGGTAACGTCAAGTATCATTTTAAGCCGGTCCATTTCCCGGACAAGATCTCTTCCTGCTTCAGTAAGGCCTCCAGACATACCTGTGCCAGGAGCATACCTGCCTGGGCCATAATGGGCAGGGCCACATGCCCGTAATCCATTGCGGTATGCTTTTTCCAGGTAAGATATATTAATCAGTGAATCAGCACCTTCCAGGCTTAAAATATATCCCACTGGTTTTTTGTCGTTTGCTTCATTTTTGTCAAGCCAACGGTCAAGGTGATTTTGCAACTCCATCCAATTAGTTATCTGTACCATTTCATCACATTCTTCCATTGCGCGGTACCAGGAGAGTTGAGCCTGGGTTATCCCCCAGGCGATCTCCGGAGAGTTCCATCCAGGAAGTAAATTGCCAGGCGCCACATAGCGGGCGATCTGCGTAGCCACTACGAGACCAATGTTTCCCTTGCGAAGCTCAGGTAACGCAACTGTTCCTTTGGAGCGGTCCAGTTTGTCGGTCATTCCCTCTTCCCTATAACGTATCTCTTTTACGGATTTTTTGAGATCCCTGTTCCATTCAATTGCATTCATCGCAAGATCCAGGTGACAGTCAATTATCAAATCAATCTGATTGGGCATGGTATGTATATTATAGGATTTCTCTTACATAAGTCTTTTCGGGACCTTTGCAATAGCGTCTATTTCTACTTTTATATTATGCCCCAGACCGGACTGAACGGTCGTGCGGGCAGGTTTTATATTCGTAAAATAGCCTGCATACACAGTATTATAGCGATCAAAATCTTTGATATCGCTTAAGTGTACGGTGCATTTGACAATATCTTCCAAAGTACATCCGGCAGCTTCACATATGCGCTGGATATTGTGCATGGTAAGGTGGGTCTCCGTTTCTATCTCTCCTAATTCAAATTCACCTGTTTTAAAATTAATCGGCCCCTGACCGCTAATGTACAACCAGTCATCTGCAACCACGCCGGAAGAATAAGCCCCTGTCGAAAAATTTTTATCTGCTTTATCGGGATGTATGATTTCTTTTTTCATTTTAATTGTTTGTATCTCAGGTAAATTGGAGTGACCCGAAATAATCGGGAGCATGAAAATCCGGATTCACGGTTTCTATATTGTTCCAGGCAAGAAAACATGGCTTGGGCAGGTCATCGCCACATTTAAAAAAATTCACTCTGCATTTTTTTCCTTTAAGCGTAATAATCTGGTGGTAATGAAAAACCGGGAACGGTATTCTCAGCGTAAGTTGCCAACCGATACTAGCTTCCCTATTGCCGGCTGGCTTTAACAAAGCCTGAAAGCTGATCAGACGTATAACCTCTACCGGCAATAATATACGGTCCTCTCTTTCTTTGCCAAAACCCAGAAGACAGGTACCAGCACAATTAAATTCGAAATTATAGTATTCCGGTTCATTTTCGAATGCGATAAAAAACTCTACACAACTGTCTTTATAAACCGGATCATTTGGATTTGAATATATGGCGCGGACGACATCTTCATTAACATAAAATTTCAGGAGTACGTTGTGCTTGTTATACGCTATCACAAAGCAAACTTCCGGTTTGTAGTTGTAAGCCGGCCAGGGAATGTTCTCAATACCATTTCTCTCCAGCTTATCGAGATGTTGAGAAAGCTCGGCCAGAGATGAATCATCCTCTACCGGTACAAATGGAACATTAAGATGCTTCATAAGATTTAATTCAAACAGTGCTTTAGCCGGAACAATAACGATCTTAAATTACAATTTTCTCCGATTCCTCAAGCTGCCTGCTTACAACATCCACAGGATATTTTAAAGCGAGGTTTCGGATTTCATAACTAAAAGCAGTAAAAGTCTCTTCCCACAATCTGGCCTCTTCAGGAGTATAGGAATAAAATCCGTGAGCATTTGCAATACCCTTGCCACCTGCTTTCACAATGTCATCTATCAGTTTTGGCATTTCAGTACTATTATTCAGAGTGGGGAACAGATCCTTTATTACATTATGATAGGCTTGTACCCCGGTCAGGTCCATCCAGCGGAAAATGCCCACAAGCGTCATCCAGTACCCTGCATTGTTACGGCACGCCCGGTCAACATCCTCTACAGTCGCATAACCGTTTTCTACCAGGTAAAATGCCTCGCGGTACAATGCGTACATTATGCGGTTTGTTATAAATCCACGAATATCTTTTCTTACAAGGGTAGGTTCCTTGCCCCACAAATGGGAAAGCTTATACAGGTATTCCCCCATCTCCAGATTGCTCTTGTCTCCACATATCACTTCAAGAAAACGCGTGGTGTGTGAAGGCTCTGCCCAGTGCAAACCGAAAAATCTCTCCGGACGATGAGTAAGTTGTTGAAGAATACTTATCGGTATGGCAGAGGTATTAGTAGCCAAAAGGGCATCATCAGCTATCACCAGTTCGATTTTGGAGTAGACTGATTTTTTTATGCCTTCATTCTCGATAGTGCATTCAATTACCAGCTTGCAATATATTAATTCAGAATACCTTTCGGTGATAACCAGGTTCTTTAAGTAGTATTCGGGTGCTTCGTTTACTACTCCTTGTTCAAGTGACTTTAATAAATGATTACGGATTCGGGATTCTGCATGTTCGATGTCACTACTGATCGGTGCAACCGCAATTACCGGATGTCCTGCAATAAGTAAACAAGTGGTTATGCTGCAACCCATCAAGCCGAGTCCGACTACACCAACAGGGATTTCTTTTGTTCTGATTGACATACTATATCTACTATTATTTGATATTCATTATAGCACTGCTACTATTTTCTATTAGTGTTCACCAAATTATATCAATGACACAACATTCCCGGATTTTACCGATTCATCGCATGCAAAGGCGATCCTAAGGCTATTTACTGCATCTTCGCCGTGTGCGGCCAGATCAATATTTTCACTAATTGATTTCAGAAAATACCTTTGTTCACGGTTACACAGTTCCTGGTGATCGGGTTCATCTTCGAGATTTATCCATATATCTTCTTTCAGGAACTTTTCATTTTCATCAAGCTCAGAATGGTGAACTCTTAATGACTCCGTTTTGGTATGCGCTTCGATTGAAGAAGATTTACCCTGGCCTCCCGCATTCTTTGCCACTATAGACACCGATCCTTTGGGACCGAAAACATCTTTGATAAAAAAAGCAGTTTCACTGATCATAGGGCCCCACCCTGCTTCGTACCATCCAACGGAACCATCTTCAAAGCGTATCTGCAGCTGTCCATAATTATAATTTCCAACAGGGATCTCTTCAGTAAGCCTGGCTCCGATTGCATATACCTGTGTAGGTTTCGAACGGGTCATCTGGCACATAACATCTATGTAATGGACCCCACAATCTACAATCGGGCTTAAACTTTTCATTAGATTGCGGTGAAGGGTCCACATGGCGCCTTCACTTTGCTGGTTAAGGTTCATGCGCATTACAAGTGGCTTGCCAAGTTCCCTGGTAATTTCAACAAACCGTTCCCAGGAAGGGTGGTGCCTTAAAATATAGCCCACTACTAATTTCTTATTTGCTTTTTCAGCGGCGTGAACAACTCTTCTGGCTCCTTCGACTGAATCGGCGAGCGGTTTTTCTATAAATACGTGGCATCCATTTTCAAATGCTTTTATTGCATACTCTTCATGGGTGTCGGGATAAGTAGAAATACAGACTGCATCAGGCCTGGTTGCTTTTATCGCGTCGTCCATGTCATCAAATACAGGATAAATATTTCCCAGCCTGGCATTCAAAACTTCTTTGGATTTTCCTCTAGATACCAGTCCGCAGATTTCAAACCCTTCGATGTTATGATATGCAATGGCATGTGACGATCCCATATTTCCACAACCAACAACAAGAATGCGAAGTTGTTCTCTCTGACCTTTCATAAAAGTAAAATATTATGGTTTGATCTGTATAATTCCTTTCAATTCTATTTTAACAATACACTATTACGCTGCGAATATCCACATGAGAATAAGAGCAATAAAAAACTCAGATAAATTAAACACAACTTCATACTAATTGCAATATTTATCAAAAATAACTTTCACACCCAAACAAATCTGATACTTCTGATTACATTAATAGTACTATTTTTTACAAGTTGACCCTTAAATGTTAGTCAATTCATGTTCAATTAGCTCTGAGGAGCCAGTTTGCATTATTGGACGGATGGATAAACACTAAATGCTTTAAAAATGGAAGCATCACCTTTTAACGAATTTGCCGGTAATGCGTTTTGTCCAAAAACCAACATATCCTGTTCATCTGAACTGTTACAGCACTTTCATTCAATTGTTCCATCTTTTCCGCTAGTCGCGCCTGGGTCTAATCCAAATGCTCTAGCAAAAAGGCGATACCTGGGGACGCGCTATCCACCATCAAAACGACATGGTAGAATTTGAGATTGCACTTCAGCAAAAGGAATCTAATTTACGATTTGCAAAAGCTTACTTACGTTATCAGAACATTGAAAAAACGGATTAATCAGCGTCTTTATTTTATTGGCATATCAAATTGCCTTAGCAGTTTTACTCGTACGGGGCTTTAGGGATGGGATATCCCCCGGCATTTTTAAACTTGTTACTGTAGTAAAGAGGCGAACAATTCCTGAAACGTTTAAATTGCCTGTAAAAAAAGGATACGCTTCCAAAGCCGGACTGGTCACAAATATGTCCGATCTGCATATCTGTTTCTATCAGCATCTTGCAGGCAAGATTTATTCTGTACTCATTTAAAAAGGAAAAAAAACTTTTTTTCATCAGTTTGCTGAAAAACCTGCAAAATGACACCTCAGTCATGCATACCAGCGAGGCCATATCTGTAAGCGTTATTTTTTCTTTGTAGTGCGCTTGAAGGTGCTGGTATATTTTATTTAGCCGGTCATTGTCGGAGATATTAAAATTACCGGAATAGGTTTCTTCGCAGATAAGGTTGTAATCTTCGGAAAAGGACAACTGCTGCAGTATGTTGACCAGTTTTATAATCTTTTGAAAGGAAGAAGGTTCATTTATTAACGAGATCAGCAATGGCCTGAGCTGTCGGGATATTTCCAGTGAAAATTTAATGCCTTTGGCGGAAAGATTATGAAGTCTTTTTATGCCGGTAAATTCCTTTCTTTCCATCCAGTCTGCACCAAGCAGGTCCTTGTTCCACTGTATTACCAGCGCGAAAGCCGTTCCGTTGCACTGGGTTGAATTTTTCCAGCAGTGAGGAAGATCAGCACCCAGCATTACCAGGTCGTTCTCGAAAAAATTATCGAAATGGTTACCAACAAACCTTAAACCCGCACTGGATAAAATATAGATGAGTTCAAATTCCGGATGGTAGTGAAAGGGATAGTCAAACTCACCTTTCACGGTAATGAAAGCTTTAAAGGAACTATGTTCCAACGGATAGATTGGTTCATATTGGGGCCTCATCGTTAAATCGCCTTTTATTACCTAAATGTATATGATTTTTTAACAAATGTCAACATAGTGGAAAGCTTTACTAAAATCGGGTACCCAGCCCTATCCTCCAGAAACTATATTCAATATTGATAATCTAAGTCAATTTTACCTTAAAGTTTAAACGTTATTTATGAAAAAAATTATTACACTTTTAACGTAATGCTGTATTTTCCGTACCGTATTATTTTCTCAGAAGCAGCCTGTTTATTATATATACTTAAGCCACGCTTTCAACTGCCGTTGCAGCATAATCTGTATACCCTTTTTCACCCGGAGTGTAAAAAGTGCTGAAGTCAGGCTGACTTAATTCAGCGCCGGTTTTTAATTTAATTACCAAATCAGGATTGGCAATAAAAGGACGGCCAAAAGCGATCAATTGAGCACGGCCGTTTTCAATGTCCAACTCTGCACGCCCGGCATCATACCCTCCACTCAAAATGATAGACCCCTTAAATGCCTTCCTGATTTTTTCTACCACAGATGGTTTTACTTTGGGGGCTCCCATTGAACTATGATCGGCCAGGTGGATATACACCAGGCCTGTATCATTCAGTTTTTCAGCCATGTATGCAGCCTGGTCTTCCGTGTAAGGAACAATATCACTCGCAACACCATAAGGAGACAACCGTACGCCGGTTTTCTCTTTACCTATTGCATCAACAACTGCCTTCGCTACTTCTATTAAAAAACGGCTTCGGTTTTCATTACTGCCCCCGTATTCATCAATTCTCAGGTTTGTATTGGGCGCAAGGAACTGTTCAATCAGGTAACCGTTCGCACTATGAAGCTCAACACCGTCAAATCCTGCTTCAACCGCATTTTTTGATGCAGTCACAAATTCCTGAACAGCTTGCTTAATATCGGTAACGGACATCGCCCTGGGTTCAGGGAAAGGTTGCATACCTGAAGCATCTGTATACATTTCGCCTGCAGCAGGAACAGCTGAAGGCGCTAAGATTTCTGACCCCTCGCTCATATTAAGCGGATGTGAAATACGTCCGGTATGCATCAGCTGAACAAAAATTTTACCATCTTTTTCATGTACGGCTTTCGTTACCAGTTTCCATCCCTCCACCTGCTGCCGGCTATAAATGCCAGGTATGCGCGCATATCCTGTTCCATTAACGGATGGTGAAGTGCCTTCCGTGATGAGCAATCCTGCACCCGCCCTCTGAGCGTAATAGTCCGCCATCAGCTGATTTGGGATATTACCTATTGCCCTGCTGCGTGTCATAGGGGCCATCACGATATGATTAGATAAGGATATAGACCCAAGAGTAGTCGCTTCGAATAATCTTTTTGCCATTTGCACAAGTTTAATATTCAAAGTTACGACATTGATTTAGGTAAAAGAAAATACTAAGGAAATATTTATGTTTTAACCAGTTGTCAACGACCCAGGCATGTCATGTGGGTAGACACGACATTCATGTTACGTCGTCTCCCAAGGCGCGACGACGGTTTTTATCG